>Ga0209008_1000557_pt1 | contig 11403 bp, 11 predicted proteins | sample JacPin_JW_Ref_O3_FD_187963 | JGI IMG/M metagenome (GOLD analysis project Ga0209008, IMG submission 187963) | Forest soil microbial communities from Algoma, Ontario, Canada - Jack Pine, Ontario site 1_JW_Ref_O3 (SPAdes) (version 2) | ecosystem: Environmental > Terrestrial > Soil > Boreal...
CAGCCGCAACCGCCGCTCACATCAGAAGACAATTCCGCGGGCAGGGGCTTGCCGCGTTTGTAGTAATTCAAGATGCGCAAAGTTTTGGCCGCATTGCTCTTGACGACGGGCTCGGCAGCCCGGTCGCGAACTTGCGATACATACCGAATCGCCGTATCTAAGGTGAGGAGCGGCTCGAAAGAAGTGTCCTCAATTTTCCATGCGAGCGGGCCAGCAAGCTCCCTCACGATTCCGTTAGCTCCGATTTCCCAATGCTTGTCGGACAGCAACAAACTAAAACCGAATCTGTCGTCGCCAAAACACGCGCTGGCGCTGCGGGCAGCTAAGGGTAGTCTCATCGAAGGATAATTCGAAAGGCGCATCGACGAGTCAAGTTTACCCAGTGAGTTCGTGGAGACTTCCGCTTCTCCTAAATTACCGCTTGTGTCGACGCCAGTTCCGACAATGTCGACGATGTTAGCGTGATCCCACTCTGGTTTAGGAGTCTCGGCAAAGAAGTTCGCGAGTTTATCCCACTGGCTTGGTATGAGACGACTCTCCAAAGCGATGAAGTGTTTGGCAACGTCCGACGGAGACTCTTGAACTGTCCCGGCTGGCTGCATTGATGGAAGCGTTCCCATCGATAGACTCTTGAGGATTGCAGTAGTTCTGTCGGCGTTGTACCTAATGAGCGGGTCAGTCGATTTATCGCGCGTCTCGGTGACCCAACGAAGTGCGGTATCTACGCTTACGGCGGGCGGCGCAAGCAGAGACATTCTCCAGCGAAGAACTGCGGTTTCCTGTTTTTCACCGGATCGAGTGCTTTCAGCGAACTTGTCCGTGAGCACAAGAGTTTCATAGGTCTGCTGCTCAACTGGCCCACCGGCGACAGAGGTTTGGCCACCTGGGCCTCGCGCTCTTCGAAAGTTAAGGAAGGAATCGATCGAACCCCACTCGAAGTAATCCACTTCGACCTGATAATCCACGACGCCTTTGTAACCGACGTCCTTTCTCGCATCGCCGATGTCGTAGCTCCTTAGAACGGCGATGGAGGCCGGAGGAGACCACCGTCCAACTTCAGTTAGAAATTCCTGTAGCTCGTCCCACCGTTCAGGACCCAGCCACCTGCCTTTCGCCTCCATCTTGTAGAATTGCTCAACGACCTCCCTAGGCGATTCTTGCGGCCCAGTCGGCGCCTGGGCGTCCGCGACGATCACCCCCAATCCGAGAAGACTAACCAAGATGAGTAACCGGTGCATCGTTCCGCCTTGTGAGGCTCAGAGTGTAAGCGGTCTGGGTCCACCGTCGGCGCGTTGGAGGGCTCCCTAGCGCGGCGGCTGATTGCATGTTATTGCGAATAGAGTTCGGGCGCGACTATTCCTGGTCGCTGTGCGCCAGCTATAGCAACCGGGAGAATGCGCGGGACATTCATCGGTAAGCAGGGATTCTATCAGTTGGAATCAAGTGCCGGGTAAGTCGGATAACCCGACAGTTGCTCGACTAACGCTTGTCGAGACACCCGCAAGGGGGGAGAATGATGGCCGCTGCGGCGGTAGTTCCTGCTGCGTGTTGCTCGATCCGAGATCGAGGAGGAGAGGATAATCGTGACTGAAAACCAATCGCCAGAACCGAAGACCAGTTTGGTAATTCGCGTGCCAGTATCCGGGGACGGTTATGTATCAGTTTATTTTACGAGCAAAGATGCAAGACTCATGCGCGAGAGCGAATGGTCGCATCTGAAGCAAGTGGTCGAGCTGGCGAGCACAGTTTCCGAAAAGTCTGAAGAGAGGGCTCAAGCCGCAGCAGCCGGTGGATGACCATCGCAGTCGTTTATTGCCTGTCGAGACCTCGGGAAACCGGACAAGTTCGTTCCGGCGCGGTCTTGTCCGATCATTGCGGGGTTGGTTGGTCGCAATGATCGACAACTTTTGCCCGGGGATTGATCACGCGATGACTCCTCGCGATGTTCGCCTATAAATTTGCGCTCCCCCCTGTGGGCATTGACAGAACGGCTTTGCATATTTACTGCCGGGAATCCCATGAGTGCGCAATCTCGGTAGTCTCAACCAAGGAGAGAAAAGTATGGCGCGACGTACATTCCTAGCTCAACTCGCGGGGTTGCCTTTTCTGACTTTGGGCACGAAACCCCAGGAGTCCAAGAAGGCTCTGAATGTCATGATGAAAGGCGCGTGGGGACCCGATGACCCGACAAGGGCGTCATTTCCTTTTCTCCATGGACTCGCGCTCGCAGAAGCAGGCCACAACGTACAAATCTATCTGCTCTCGGACGCCACCTCCTTGATGCGAAAATCCACCGTCAACGCAATTTTCCCGGTGGGTTGGCCGCCGTTGAGCGAAACACTCGCAAAGGTTGTGGCAAGACATATTCCGATTTTTTCCTGTGGAGCATGCTCCCGTGCCCGGGATGTCACGGAAGCAGACCTGAGTCAATGGGGAGCAAGATTCGGCAGCCCACCGATCTTCGTTTCGCTGGTTGAGTGGGCAGATCGGATTATTGTGGAATGAGCCGATTACTTGCGATTACCGGATTGTTGTCGGCCGTGATCTTGGTGTCTCCGCCTGCCGGATTTGCCCAAGGCGACCCTGGCCAGACACAGTCCACGCCGGCCCAGCCAGCCGCGAAACCTCCTGCTCGTTCCGCGATTCACGCCGGACGTTTGCTCGATCCGCGCACTGGGAACTACGCAACGAATGTTTTCATCGTCATCGACGGGGATCGTATAGCGAGCGTCAGCGCGTCCGCGCCTCCCGGCATACCGGTAATCGATCTATCGTCGCAGACCGTCCTTCCGGGTCTCACGGACTGCCATGCGCACATTCTCGGAAACCAGAAGGACGAATCACCGACCGGCGAGCTACGCATGTCCTCACCCATGGGCGCCCTCTGGGGCTACCGTAACCTTCAAATCTGGCTCGACCACGGGTTTACGTCCTTGCGCGACGCAGGCGAAAGCGACCTCGCCTATGGCCAGCTCGCATTGAGGGATGCGATCAAACAAGGACTGATTCGCGGACCGCGTATCGTGTCGGCCGGCAACTTCATCAGCGTCTTAGGCGGCCACGGCGACTATGACGTTCTCGCGCCCGACCAGGCAATGCCCCGCCGCCCGAACATTGCCAACACCGTGGATGAAGTCAGCGACGCCGTCCGGCACGACATCAAGTATGGCGCCGACTGGATCAAGCTTATGGCTACCGGAGGCGTAGGGGACCCGATCAGCGACTACCGAGTGGAAGAGCTGAGCGAGGAACAGATGGCCCGCGCCGTCGAAGTAGCCCACCGCGCCGGGAAAAAGGTCATGGCCCACGCCGAAGGCACCGAGGGCATCAAGGCTGCCGTTCGCGCCGGCGTTGACTCGATCGAACACGGCACGATGCTCGATGAAGAGGGAGCCTCATTGATGGAGCAGCGCGGCACGTGGCTTGTGCCCACGCTTTTCACATTCCAGTATGGTGCCAAACATGACGCCGAACTTGGCGCTGATCCTGTTGCGGTCGCGAAGGACAAGGAAATTCTCAGCGCGCAGCAGCCCGCTTTCGAGCGCGCGCTCAAGCATCACCTCAAAATCGCCTATGGCACCGATCTGGATCCTGACAATGTCTCGGGGGAATTCGGCGCCTTGGTCCGCGGAGGGCTGTCTCCGCTCGGCGCGATTCAAGCGACCACAGTGAACGCCGCCGCGCTACTCGGCACGTCCCAAGATACAGGCACGGTCGAACCGGGGAAGTTCGCCGATATTATCGCCGTTTCCGCCGACCCCCTGAAGGACATTACGGTAATGGAGCACGTCACCTTTGTGATGAAAGGCGGCGAAGTGATAAAAGACGCGGTGACGACGAGATAGGAGCCCTTGTTCGCGGTGGCTTGGTAAAATCGCGCGCACGGCAGTTCTAACCTGCTATTAAAGAGACCGGATTTCTTGGCGGAGTTTCTAAGGACTTGAAGATTAAGCTAGTGGATCCAAGCCCAGTGAATAAAGCGGATCAGAAAATAGAGCACTGAGAGGACGAACCCTAGACCCAGAATCGCCAGCATTACCGTACCCGCGATACCGATCGATGCCGCCCGCTTAACCCGAGCTTTCCACGAGTTTCCCTGATCCATATCTCAGATATCCCCCCAACTAACGTACAACAGGTTCAATCCCTGACGGCAGAGGCCTTGCCGCCTCCCGGCAATGCGTTGGCCTCCCGCTCGCGCAGTCCAATCAGAATTCCTCGGCTTTCTTGGTCGATACCCCATTCCGCGGGAACCGTCTTCGCGGCCGGGAACGCAGCATTAAGCCGCTACTCCCCCCTTATCCACGGGGGTCCCCTGATCCCCGAGCGATGGATACTTCAGGCGGCATATCTGAATCGTGCTTGCTTCTCCTCAGGCGGGGTGTCCTCGTCGATCAACCGCTGTCAGGCGGTAGTATACCCAGTTAAAGGAAGGATTTTCATCGCGACCCTCGTCTAGGAAGACATGGTCAAGATAGACAGCGCCCATCCGATCCCTTTCCACGGCGGCGATCCTGTGAAGCCGGCGCTCAAGTGCGCCCCCATAAGACCCCAATATTCATTACGCAGCCCCTCTAAGCCACCACCACGCCACTTCTGTTAGGTTTAGATTCAGATCAATAACCCTAAGGCACTCAGAAACAGTGGGGAGTCGTAAGCAGAGTTTTGCTGCGAGAGGCGAACGGCGGGGACGGGAAGACGTATTTCGCGACGCGACATCTGCCTATAATATCGGCGTTCGAACGCCACGGGGTCCGAAGAGGGAAGAGAAAACACTCCATGTCAGCCCAGGACGCGGCACTCATCGTCATCGACGTACAGAATTCCTTTCGTCATCGCCCCTACTGGAACGATTCCGATGTGTCCTTGTTTCTCGATCGCCTGCAGGCGCTGATCGATGGGGCTCGGGAGAGGTCTATTCCAGTGGTACAGGTGTTTCATATCGAGAACGATGGCGCATTCTCGCTCGCCTCCGGGCATGTGGAAACATTCACGGGTCTTTCGATCAAGCCAGACGTAATTTTCCACAAACGCAGCCACAGCGCTCTCATCGGCAGCGGGTTGGATGTTTGGCTGGTGCAGCACGGCATCCGGCGCGTGATCATCTCGGGCATCCGTTCCGAACAGTGCTGCGAAACGACCACGCGCCACGCATCTGACATTGGCTATGAGGTTGACTACGTCACAGAGGCAACGTTGACTTTCCCCATGACCGACCGCAAAGGCAGGGTGTGGCAACCGGAGGAGATCAAGGAGCGGAGTGAACTGGTGCTCGATGGCCGGTTTGCGCGCATAGCTACCGTGGAAGAGGCGCTCGCGGCAGGAGTCCGATGAGCCGAAACGCACGAAGACGCTTGGTCGACAGAGCGAGAACGAGGTGAGAGTCAAGATTGCCAGTGTTGGAGAACCGGTATTACGGGGCGAGGCGAGGCTCTTGACGCCAGAGGAGATTCGCAGCCAGCACATCCGTGAACTCATCGAGCACATGCGCGAGACACTGTCGGAGGCTCCCGGTGTCGGCCTCGCCGCCCCACAGATCGGTGAGCCGCTGCAGCTCGCCATTGTCGAGGACAAGGCGGAATATCATGCGAATCTTACCGAGGCTGACCTGGCAGAACGCGAACGCAGACCGGTGCCGTTTCACGTTCTGATCAACCCCCGAATTCATCTCGTGTCGCCTCCGGAAGTAACTTTCTTTGAAGGCTGTCTCAGCCTTCCCGGCTTTGTGGGAATTGTGCCGCGCGCTCGCGTGGTGCAGGTCGAGGCCCTCGATCATCTTGGCCAGCCGGTACGCATCGAGGCCACGGGCTGGTACGCGCGTATCCTGCAGCACGAGATTGACCATCTGCGCGGAACGCTGTACATCGACCGTATGTGGAGTCGAAGCTTTTCTTCGCTTGAGAATTACAACCGGTATTTGAAAGCGAAAACTCCGACAGAACTCAGACAGGCATTTGACAATAGGTCTTAGTAATCGACGAAGGTTGTGCTCGCATGCGAGGGCAGCCGCGGTGCCCGGCCTCGCCTCGACACGATTTCCTGAAAGATCCGAGTTCCCTACTGCAATGCAGCTCTCTCCGGCGCCCGATTCCCTGCTTGGCGGATCGCAGTCCCGATCCCAGGCAATGATGTTTCCACAGTATTCGTTGGGACGAAACGCCGGTCGGCAGCCCGGACTTCGCAATTCGATGAGGGTCGTACCTTGCCTGCAGAATCGCCTAGCGCGCGTCAACTCTCCACGGCACCATGCGGCTCAATATCCGGTCTCGCACGACAAGCGTGTGAAACAAAATCGCCCCAAAATGGGCGATAAACGCGAGGAACAGAAGGTAAGCGAGAACGGTGTGCGTCTTGCGCAGAAACGCGTACAACATCACGTTGTGCGGAAGTATCGGCGGAAGATGCAGCGACCCACAGAGCACAATCGGAAAGCGCGCCGCTGACAGCATTCCCCACCCGATCAGCGGCAGCACGAACAAAAGTGCGTACAACGATATTTCGGATGCGTGTGCGGCGGTTCGCTCCATGGCCGACATCGTCGCGGGAAACGGAGGCAGGCTGCTGAACTGGCGATTCACGTAACGAATCACAACCAAAATCAAGATGGCGATCCCCAGCGGGCGGTGAATCGAAACGAGGCGGTGATAGTCGCCAAGCGATGCGACCATCGCGACGCCGATCCCCAGCATGGTCAGGACCATCGCCGCCATCAGCCAGTGCAGAAATCGCATCAGGTGTGTGAATTGCCTCTGCTCGGTCGCCATCCCCACACTCACTTTCCGACTTCCGCAGGCGTTACCGCGCTCGGCGTCTTGGTCTCGCCTGCGCGTCGTGTAAACGACTGCGAATAAATCGCCGATCGCGCGCTTAGCAACGGATCGTCGGACGGCGCCATGCCGGTCGGCAAAACCAACGGATCGAAATTGATGTCTCGCGCGGGGCTGGTTTCCTCGCTCTCGATATGATCGAGGGTCACCGTCCCCACATCCACCTGCTCCCGCGCTTCAGGCCACGCAACGGTGGCGTCATTGGTCGGGTCCTCGGGTTTGCCGATCGTGACGATCAGGTGCCACTGCAACGAATGCTGCGAAATGCTCGCGATCAGCGCGTCAAACATGTAGTTCTTGTCCGTCTGAGCCGTCGCCGCCGGGGTCATAGCAACAAAAGGCTCGACCGGCGCGAGCGACCAGCGCACCGGGATCGATGCGCCCGTGGCATCGATGAAGCGGAAAGCGTTGAGGCCGTTAAACGCCGTGTTCTCAAAGCCAGACGAGGGTGCGTGGCGCTGGATGATATCTATGGCTTTCACCGTCGCAGGATGGCCCGCGCCGAACGCAGCCATTTTTGCCGGATCGGGTTTTCCGGTCTTGGGGTCGGGCTGAGAGGCTACCAGGTTGTCGTAGAAGTCCTGCGGTGTCTGGAACGGAAATACGGGCAAGCTAACCATCGCGGTCCGCCACTCTTCGCCATCCGGAAGCCGAAATAGAAGCCCGAGGCCGCGGACCATGGTTGGCGCGTCAGCAACGTGGGGATCGCCTCCTCCAAACGAGAACCTCCCGATAACCGGCACACGCCCAGCGTTGAACACCACGGCCTTTGAGAGCCGAACTCCCTGACCGTTGCTGTCGAAATAGCCGCTTACCCCGACGCCCTTAGCGTGATTGCGGCGAAAACCGGAAAAGACTCCGTCGGTCCGCTCAAAAGCATCGACGAACCGCGCAGGTGTCAGGGCGTTTGGACTGAACCAACCGCCCAGATAAAGAAAGCCTGCCGCAACGGCCAGAAGAACAATTCCAATAACTCCCAGTCTCACCAGCGCGCTCCCGCCGCTTGCGGGAGCTGGTTGCTTTTCCACCGGCGCTGTCGAGTTACTCGCCAACTGATCGCTCCATTCCTACCGCAAAGCAACCGGTCTTCCGGCCGGCAATAAAGTACACCCGGGTCGCATCAACGCGCAATATTTCCCCGAGTTCGAGGGGCCCCCGGCAAGTTTCTGTGTCGTTCTGCGAGTCGTGGCCTGGTTCGCGCCACATTCGCATCAGAAATGGATTTACAGCCTTTTTGGACGCCGCGTAAGGGCTTTCCCGTATGCTCTGAAGCCGGACCCCGCGGCACAATAAGACCCTTAGCCCGGACAATTTTTGCAGCGCTCTTGATGCCTTTCTAAAGAGGTCCCATGCGATTCAAGCAGATTGAAGAGCGGCCGAAAACGTTTGTGATCATTCTCGACACCGGCGATGAGATTCTCGAAACGTTGAAGACCTTCGCACGGGTGCAAGAACTCTCGGGTAGCAGTTTTAGAGCTATCGGGGCCTTGTCGTGGGTCAAGTTCGGCTGGTTTGATTGGCGGGACAAGAAATATCACGTGGCCGGCGAACTGGATGAACAGGTGGAGCTGCTTTCTTTGGTTGGCGACATAGCCCTCCAGGGCGATCAGCCTCAGGTTCACGCCCACGTTGTTGTAGGGCGGCAGGACGGCACGGCGCACGGTGGCCATTTAATAGAAGGTCGAGTGCGCCCTACGTGCGAAATCGTTCTCTCGGAAAGCCCCGTAGCATTGCAGAAGCAGATCGATCCGAAATCCGGCATCGCGTTGATTCGCCTCTAGCACCAATCCTCCGGCGCAGTGGGTGTCGACCCGCAATGCGAGTGAGGTTTTGGGTACCGGGCCTCAATTCTGGGCCGTACATTCGCCATAGTTCCAGAAACAATGTCCATCGGGCATCCCGCCGCATAGCATCACTTCTGCCGCGTCACGAAGCGCGTTCTCTGCCGAAACCTCGCGAAACACGGTCCTGCCTGTTCAGGAATTGCTAAGTACACTGCGACTTAAGATTGCGCTATGCCATCTGATCTCTGTGGCCGTAACCCGGTTCGAAGGAGAGAAACATGCCGCAAAAGCTCGCAGGAAAGGTCGCCGTAATCACCGGAGGCAGCAGCGGGATTGGGCTTGCGACAGCCGAACGGTTCGTCGATGAAGGGGCGTTCGTATTCATCACCGGACGCCGACAAAGCGAACTGGAGGCCGCCGTCACTCAGATCGGGCGGAATGTGACGGGAGTCCAGAGTGACGTCTCGCAAATGGCGGACCTCGACAAGCTGTATGCAACCGTAAAAGAGCAGAAGGGCAAGCTCGACATCGTCTTCGCAAATGCCGGCACAGGCGCGTTTGCTCCGCTCGGGCAAATCAGTGAAGAACACTTTGATAAGCAATTTGCCGTGAACGTGAGGGGGCTGCTGTATACAGTGCAGAAGGCGCTCCCGTTGCTGCAAGCCGGCGGATCGATCGTGCTGAATGCATCAATCGTTTCCAGCACCGGCAATCCGGCCTTCAGCGTCTACAGCGCGACCAAGGCAGCAGTCCGGTCGTTTGCGCGCACCTGGTCCGTGGACCTCAAGGAGCGCAAGATCCGGGTGAATGCAATCAGTCCAGGGCTCATCCCGACGCCGGGCTACAACACCTCGCTTGGGATGACTCCGGAACAGGTCGATCAGTTCGTGCGGAGCTCTATCGGCAGTATTCCCTTGGGCCGTGCCGGCACTGCGGACGAAATCGCCAAGGCCGTCTTGTTCCTGGCTTCCGACGACGCGAGCTATATAACCGGCATCGAGTTGTTCGTCGATGGCGGCATGACTCAGATATAAACGGCGCATGTCCGGATCGGCGAACGTGATGCAAAATGAAGAAGGCCCCCGGGAAACGAGCGGGACGCGGAAGCCGGGTAATGCCGTATCGAGGATAGGGAGACTGATATCGCATGAAGAAAATTGGCTTCCTCTCATTCGGCCATTGGACGCCTTCACCGCAGTCACGAACGCACTCGGCGACCGATGCGCTCCTTCAGTCCATTGACCTCGCCGTGGAAGCCGAGTGCCTCGGAATGGACGGGGCCTACTTCCGTGTTCATCACTTCGCTCAGCAACTGGCGTCACCGTTCCCACTCCTCGCCGCGGTTGGCGCTAAAACGAGAAAGATTGAAATTGGTACCGCAGTGATCGACATGCGGTATGAAAATCCTCACTACATGGCAGAGGATGCTGGAGCTGCGGACCTAATCTCGGGCGGGAGACTGCAGCTGGGAATCAGCCGCGGATCACCCGAGCAGGTCATCGAAGGCTGGCGCTATTTCGGGTACCGCCCGAATGAGGGCGAAAAGGACGAAGATATGGGCCGGCGGCATGCCCAGGAATTTCTTGGGTTGCTGCGCGGCGAGGGCTTCGCTCAGCCTAACCCACGTCCCATGTTTGCGAATCCGCCGGGGCTTCTGCGCCTTGAGCCATACTCTGCGGGATTACGTGATCGAATCTGGTGGGGATCTGCTTCCAACGCGACAGCCGCATGGGCCGCGAAGCTAGGAATGAACCTGCAGACCTCGACGCTCAAATTCGACGAGACCGGCGAGCCACTCCATATCCAACAAGCCGCCCAGATTCGAGCCTTCCGCGCAGCCTGGAAGGAAGCCGGTCATGCGCGTACTCCGCGTATTTCCGTAAGCCGCAGTATTTTTGCGTTGGTCGAAGATCTTGATCGTAGGTATTTCGGGCGAGGTTCACACGAGGAGGACCAAATCGGATTCCTCGACGAGGATACACGGGCGATCTTCGGCCGCAGCTACGCTGCTGAGCCAGATATTCTCATCGAGCAGCTTAGGCAAGACGAGGCAATCGCGGAGGCCGACACGCTATTGCTAACCGTTCCAAATCAACTTGGCGTTGCCTACAATGCACACGTCATGGAGGCAATCCTGACTTCGGTTGCCCCAGCCCTCGGTTGGCGTTAGGTCGTCTCCACGTTCCTTGCACAAGGTGCTTAGCGCCCGGAACGAGACCAAGCCTTAACATCCTCAGCTTAGAATTCCTGCCGGGTGCTTCACAAGTTGCGTTCAGCTGAGTCGCATGGACAACTCGACATCCTCAGCGAACGGAACGGATAGGTAGCCGTTTGCGGGCGAACGCACGCGCGCGAGATACTCGGGGCTGTAATCGGCATTGTCGGCGACGATGAGGGCGCCTGGCCTTAGATGGCTCTCGAGCAAGCTCAATATATCCGGATAGAGAGCCTTGGCGCCGTCGAGCAGAACGAGGTCAATCGTTTTCGGGAGATCGGCGCTTAGCGTCTTCAAGGCGTCTCCTTCCCGAATCTCCACCAGGTCGATGAGACCACCTGCCGTCAGGTTCTTACGTGCACGCACCACCTTGGACGGCTCGAACTCGGTCGAGATCACTCGGCCGCCACCGTTGTCTCGAAGGGCTGCCGCGAGATGCAGCGTCGAGATGCCGAATGAAGTCCCGAATTCGACGATTGTCCGTGCGCCACAGCTCCGCGCCAGCATGTAGAGCAACGCGCCAGTCTCCTGCGACACGGCTAGCGGAAAGTCCTTCAGGCGCCCGTAGAGGTCGAGG
>Ga0209008_1000559_pt1 | contig 11375 bp, 10 predicted proteins | sample JacPin_JW_Ref_O3_FD_187963 | JGI IMG/M metagenome (GOLD analysis project Ga0209008, IMG submission 187963) | Forest soil microbial communities from Algoma, Ontario, Canada - Jack Pine, Ontario site 1_JW_Ref_O3 (SPAdes) (version 2) | ecosystem: Environmental > Terrestrial > Soil > Boreal...
TGTGGTGTTCTTTTTCGGTGAGACGCTGACGCATCGCTCAAACGCAGGCCAGACGGCGTTCGGTTGCGGTTCAAGGGTTACGGACTTCGCATTCGATACGCCGTAGCACAACATCGTCGAGTCGCCGCGACTGATTTCTCCAGGGTATGGAAAAAACTCCAAGATGTCGAAACGATCGCCGCCCATTCCCTCGAAGACTTTCTGGTCCTCGGCGCGTTTGGCGGCAGCTGCCGTCTCCCGGATGACGCGGTCACCGTGCCAGCGAAAATAAAACACGCCTCCGACGTAGGCTGCGGCCAAGACAAAAACAATCAGCGTCACGACAACGTAAGTACTCGGCCCTTTCCGCGGAGGAGGGCCAAGATTGGGATCGTCGAACACGGAGGTCTCCTATGGGTTTTGCGGCGGGGGCTGCTGCGTAGACGGCGGGATGATCGTTCCCCCAAGACCAGACGGTGGGCCGGACGGATTTGGGAATCCGAACGATGGGGGAGTTCCCGACTGGCCGACCGGCTGAGCCCCCGCTCCGGAAAGCCCCTGCTGGGCGGCGCGCGCCTGATCCTCGAGGGGATTCCAAATGAATTCCCAGTCTTTGTATTTCTTCGCGAAGTTGTGAACCTTGATGGAAGGCGCATCGGAGGTGGTCCCACCGCCGACGCCAGTCAAGAACGCCCCGAGTACCGGACCATCGACGGGGCCAGTCGGCTTCAGCAGTGACAATGGGTTGACAGGCTGAGAAGAAAAGGACGACGTCGGAGCGGACGAGGGAGTCTGCCCGGCGTTGGGGGTCTGAGAACCGCCCGCGGAGTTATCCGGAGTAGAACCTGTCTGCGGCTGCGCTGGGGTGTTCCCGCCGGGGGCAGTCGCCTGCGCGTTCGGGTTGCTCGTACCGCCAGGTCCTGATCCTGAACTCATGCTCGCGACCGGCGTGCCGATCGATCCTGGAAGGGCCGTCGTCGGAATTGTGCCGCCGTTCAGATCCATTAACGCCATCTGCTGGAGCGTGGCGTAGCGGACGCTGCCGATGATCTGGCCCGAGGCGTTGACGTAAATAAAGCGCCACGCCCCTTCTTCGGCGCTGTTCGTCGGGTCCTTATAGGCGGCGTAGCGTAGGAAATTAAGTTCAGGAAGACCGGTCTTCAGATCATCGATCGTTTTGGGATAGTGTCCGGTCTTGCGGAAATAGAGCCGGATGGCGCGGGCATATTGATTACCCCTCCAGATCATATCGTCTTCGCGCATGCGGCGCCCCTGGGTATAGAGGTTTTGCAGGGCCACCTGCGAACCGATCGCCATGACCAGAACCAGGAACATCACCATCAAAAACGCGTAGCCGGAATCCTGCGATCTCCGGGCACGCTTGGCGGTCGCGGGGCGAATGCGCGCGTTGAAGACGACGTTCGCACAAATCATGGAGTAGTCGCCCCACTCTGATCCGGTGGCTCGACGAGCTGCACTGTCGCGTGCCGGCCGCTTGAGATCTCCTCGACGTCGGCGGATTCGTTTCCGATATGAATCAGGCGAAACGTGTTCAGGAATTTGTCGCCTTCGGCGACCACCAGAACGTCATCGCCGCTGGTAAAGAAGGCGACTCGTTTTCCCGACTTCGGCTGCGACGCATACCCGAAATACTCTGCAGGAATCTGCAGTGGCGGAGGCGGAGGGGGCTGCTTCGGCCCGGTGAAAGGTCGCGTCTCAGCTCCAGCCGCGCCTTCCGGCTTGGTAATCGGAGGCGGCCCAGCGACAAATATGTTCCGGTGCGAACCCGTGTATTCCAGCTTGCGGAGCCTGTCGAGCAGGTCAAGTCGAAGGCTCGGCTCCTGCACGTCGAGTGGTTCGAACTTCGCGTCTGCTGCCAGCACACCGGAAAGTCCGGGAACCGAAGTCCTGAACACGTAGAAATACACCACGATGCCGAGCAGTACGACCAGCGCCGCGAGAACGTACATTTGGTTGCGTTGAGACATCGCTCAGGTCCTGAAGTACGTGTGCAGATTGAGATCCAGCCGGATTCCGCCGGTGGACACCGAACTCAAATGCAGGCTGTCCAGCAAATAAAAATTCTTTGAACGCTCGAGACCGTTGATGAACTGAATGACCGCGGGATAGTCGGCTTCCAGGGTCGTAGTGATCTGAATTTCGGTGACGCCGCGATTCCGGAGTTCCATTTGTTTAAACGTATACCCGGAGATCCTTACTCCCGACTTCGTGGCGATTTCGCCGAGATCGGATTCGATCCGCGAATAGCCGCTCGGTGAATCCAAGAAGGACTGCTGGTAGAAAGCGTCACATTCCTTCCCCGCCTGCGGCAGGTCGGCGCGGATCTTATCTCCACGGTCGACATCGGCCTTCAGTTTCTTGGCCTGCAGCGCCAGGTGGTCGCGTTCGGTGCGCAAAGCCTCGGGTTGGCGGAAAGAAGCACGCCACAAGTAGCCCGCCAGAGCAAGGTCCAGCGCCAGAACCAGACCGAGTGCGATTCCGACCCAGGCCTTCCAGGATCCCCATGCGGTTTTCAAGTTCATACCGTTGAGTACCAGAGCGTCAGGTTTAACACGATTTTGTCCGGCGCAGTTGGCTCGATCGAGCGCCGTTCGTTGGTCACCACCATGCCTGAAAACATTTTCGATTTCTCGATCGCCCGCAGGAACTGGATTTTGCCCTGGTCGTCGGTGGCACCAACTTCCAGCGTCACCTCGGCCCGGCCGTTCACCAGGCGCGGAGAAATGCTGACGACGCGCACGCCCGGCGGAAGCGTATCCTCCAGGTCCATGAAGATTTTCGTCCAAGGAAAACTGCGCTCATCAATCAGTGAATTCAGAAACGCGGAGCGGTCAAGGACCTGCTGCGCCGCAGGCGTACGGAACTCGGCCGCCAGTTCCCGCTGCCGCTGCTGATCCCGCCGGATCGAATCTTCCCATCGAGACATATCCGCACGCAGCTCGCGATTGGAGTGCCAGGACCGATAGGCCGCGAACGAAAGCACGATGAGCGCCAGTACGCCGAGCGTACCGATCAGCGCGGAATAGGCGATAAACGGACGATTGTTCGCTTGGGGCGTAGTGGCGAGATTGAGTTGTAGTTTCATCGGTCGGTTGATACTCAGGCGCGCCTAGGAGGTGCCGTTCATCATCCAGCCTGCCAGTGCGTCGAGGCCGTGATTCACCAGGTCTTTCGCGGAAGCTTCAAGACCCTGCACGCCTTCGGCGTCACTCATCGGCCCCGCATTGACTTTCAACTCCTCGGCGAGCGCGCCTCCAAATATGGCTTCTCTCTCGCCAAAACCGGTGAGGCGGGCGCGGTCAATCGTCCCGCCCCAGGTATCCTGGAAGTACGCTACGGCCGGAAAAACTTCATCGAGCATCGACTGGGGTTCCAATAGCATCGCTGCGGCTGGCATCTCAGTTGACCTGTACACGCACAGATTTTGTCCGTGCGTCACGACCGTGGTCAGCAGCTTCCCGCAGAGGCGAACCAAAAGCGTTGATCCTCGCTCTTCCAGTAGCGGCAATGCCGCCAGTGTCGAGCCCAACACCACTCCACAGTAGGCATCGAGTGATTCGACAATCTGCTCGTATTCCCGGATGATCTGCTGTCTTGCAACCGCCGTGACAACTTCCAGATTTCCCTCACGGCCACCCTGGCGATTCCAGGACACGACGGTTTCATCCACGTCGAAGGGCACGCTTTTTTTCAATCGCCAGCGAAGCAGTGGCAGAGCTTCGCTCGCTTTCCGCGGCAGGTTATCGAAAGGCAGAATGAAAACGCGGACCACGAGGTCCGGGACCAGAAGCGCGATCGGAGCACCCCGGTCGGGAATCCGCGTCAGCACCCGACGCAGGGCCGAGCGAACCGCGTCGGGCTGGGTAATGTTGGTTTCAACCGTCGAAGGCATTACCGCCCCGACCGGTAAGGGTTCAACCGCCACGCCTTCCAGATGCCCGCGGCGCTTGCCCCAGCGGGCCGCGGCGACGTGCCCGGCCGCGATCTCGACGACCAGCGACGGATGCGGCATGGCGTGAAGCCAGCGGTCAATGCGCCCGACCAGTCGTATCGGGTGAGACTGGTCCGCGAACCTGTCCCCTGCCCCGAGGTTAGTCAAGAAACGTCACCTTGTTGATCTCGCGAAGTGTTGTGAGCCCGGCTCGGACCTTCTTCAACCCGGAGTCGCGGAGAAACATCATTCCCAAATCTTTCGCGGCACGTTTGATTTCCGAGGTTGGACGCCGCTCAATGATCATCTCCCGAATGTGATCGGAAAGGTCCAGAAGCTCGGTGATTGCCGTGCGGCCCCGGTATCCGCTGCCGGAACATTCCAGGCACCCGGTCCCTTCGCAGAATTCGATGCCGCTCCATTCGGCCGGGTCCAGGCCGGATTCCTTCAGTATGGCAGGCTCGTAGGAGACCCGCTTTTTACAGCTCTCGCAGACGACGCGCACCAGGCGCTGCGCCATGATGCAGTTCAGAGCCGAGACGAAGTTGTAAGGCTCGACTCCCATGTTGATAAACCTGCCGATCACGTCCGTCACGTTGTTTGCGTGGACCGTGGTGAACACGAGGTGACCAGTCAGGGCCGAATTGATCGCGATCTGCGCCGTCTCCTGGTCGCGGATTTCGCCGACCATGATCTTGTCCGGGTCGTGCCGCAGAATCGAGCGGAGACCGCGGGCAAACGTCAGACCCTTCTTTTCATTCACCGGAATCTGGGTGATGCCGCGGACCTGGTATTCGACCGGGTCCTCAATGGTGATGATCTTGTCCTCGTCGTTCTTGATCTCATTGATGGCCGCGTACAGGGTGGTGGTTTTTCCCGATCCAGTGGGGCCGGTGACCAGGACCATTCCGTACGGCTCGTGAATGTAGCGGCGGAACCGCGTGACTTCTTCCTGATCGAAACCGACCACGTCGAGCGTAAGGTTGCGGAATTTTTCGCTCAGCGTTTCCTTGTCAAGTACCCGCAAAACGGCGTCCTCGCCGTGGACGGAGGGCATGATTGACACGCGGAAGTCGACGAAACGACCCTTGTAACGGACGCGGAACCGGCCGTCCTGAGGGACTCGCCGTTCGGCGATGTCGAGCTCGCTCATCACCTTGATGCGCGACAGGATGGTGGCGTGCCATTCCTTGGCGAGAGGCTGCATGGCGAACTGCAACGCGCCGTCAATGCGGTATTTCACTACCACTTCGGAATTCCGCGTCTCGATGTGAATATCGCTCGCCCGCCGCTCCAGAGCCGTGAAGATTACCGTGTCCACCAGACGAACGACGGGGCTCACGCCAGTGTCGCGCGTGAGCTTTTCCATGGAAATGTTTTCGTCGCTGTCTTCTTCCTCGCCAACCACCTGGATCGTAAATCCTTCGGTTGCCTGGTCCAGCACCCTCTGCGACTGCTCGGTGCGCTTCAGCAGGTCGCCGATCTGCGATGCCGTAGCCACCTTGATTTGAAGGCGCTTGCCCAGCAGAAGAGCCAATTCGTCGGTCTGCTGCAACTGGCTCGGGTCGACCACGGCGACGACCAGTGTCGAGTCGTGCGCTGCCAACGGCACGAAATTGTAGCGAAACATCAGTTCAGCGGGGATGCTGCGGAAAAGTTCGGGGTCAATCCTCTGCTCGGTGAGATCGACAAAGGCACAGCGGTACCGCTCAGCCATGCGGCGGGACTGGTCCCGCTCCGAGGCGTGGTTCGGCGCGTCGCCGACTGCCGGATTGTTTAGGGGTGTAGCCATCGAGTTCTATCCTCCTATGGATCCTACCTGGAGGGAAAACATGGGCAGATACAGGGAGATCAAAATGAAGCCTATCACAACGGCCATAACCACCAAAATGGCGATCGGGATCCAGGAGAGCGTACGCTGCAGGCGCGTATCTACTTCCTCCTCATAGAATTCGGCCACGCTGGTGAGCATAGCCGAGAGTGCCCCCGAAGCTTCGCCAACCTCAATCATTTCAAGAGCAAGGCCCGGAACCAGCTTCGTTTCCGCCAGGCTCAGATGCAGCGTCTGACCTTCCTTGACGCGTTCCGATGCGTCCTCAACGGCAGTCGCGATAAGTCGGCTGCTGATGGCCGCGGCCGATGTGCGCAGCGCTGGAACCAGCGGGGTGCCTCCGCCCAGAAGCGTTGAAAGTGTGCGCACGAACTGCGCAATCTGCGCCTTGATCCAGATGTCCCCGAAGACCGGAATTCGCGGCTTGATCCGATCAATAGCGATCGCGCCACGGTCGGACCGCGTCCAAAGAAACAGCGAGGCGCACGTCACCAGGATCGCTACAGCGAAAAACACGAAATAAGTGCGCAACGGCAACGCCACCGCAAGCAGGAGCCGGGTGCTTGTCGGCAGAGGCACGTTCAACTGCTTATAGAGCTCGGCGAACTGCGGCAGAGCGTAGGTGGCGAGGTAGGTAACGACAATGATCGCGACCAGGACCAGGACAGCCGGATAGATCAACGCCGTGATCAGGCGACTGCGGAAACCCGTCGTGACTCGCAAATAGGAGATGTATTGCTCGAGAACCCCGGTGAGATTGCCGCTGCGTTCACCCGCCGCAATCACGGTGATGTACACGGGCGGAAATGAGCCCTGGGCCGCCATCGCCTCTGAAAGGAGCGCGCCTGCACGCACCCGCTGCCGGACGTCCGCCAGGATCGGCCGGAGCCGCTCTGCGGCTGCGCGTTCTGCGAGCAGATCAAGAGCCCTCAGGATCGGCAGGCCCGCGCGAACCAGCGTACTAAATTGTTGGTTGAAGATCAGGAAATCGGCCGGACGTATCTTGCGGTCGCGACGCGCTTGGCCAAATTGCGCCAGCAGGTCGAACTGATTGCGGACCGAAAAAACATAGAAACCCCGGTCAGAGAGCTTCTGCCTGGCCTCACCCTCGGACTGCGCCGTCTCGACCTGCTGAAAAATACGGCCCGAGGCATCCGCGACTTTACATACAAAATCAGCCATTGTTGTCACACCGCTATGGAGCGAGCGGTTCAGACAAAGTCTAGCATACCCTTTTGGGACCGAGTCTAAAGCGGCGAAAACAGCCCTTCACTAGGATGTGACAACCTCGAAAAGGGTGTGCCGCACTCAACCCGCCCGCAGCGAATTCCTGGGGCAAGCAGCTATAATACAGTCGCGACTGAAACTCAGACCGCGGTCAACAGGACTGGACCAAACCTCATGGAGCCAATCTCGCATTTTTTTTACTCCGACCGGCTGAAATTGCAGTTCTGGGACTACGGACAGGACGGAAAACCCGCGCTCGTGCTGGTCCACGGCGGCCTGGATCACGCCCGCAACTGGGACTGGGTCGCACGCGCGTTGCGCGAGCACTACCACGTGTATGCGCTCGATCTGCGAGGTCACGGGAACAGCGCATGGGCTCCGGGAGCGATGTACAGCCTCATCGAACACGTTCTTGATCTGTCGGCCCTGCTCGACATCATCAACGAGTTCCCCACACGCCTGATCGGTCATTCACTCGGCGGGATGATCGTGCTGAACTATTCCGGAGTATTCCCAGAGCGCGTGCGCAAAGCCGTCTCGATCGAAGGTCTGGGCGCACCGGAAACCAGGAAAGTGCACGGACCCGCTTCGGAGAGGATGCGGGTCTGGATCGAATCGGTCCGCAAGGCCGAAAAACGCCAGACGAAGACCTACCCAAACCTGGGCGCTGCGGTCGCGCGAATGAAGGAAGCCAATCCACATCTCTCCGACGAAGTGGCGCGCCACCTGACTTTGCACGGCACCAACTGGGACCCGGACGGATCGCTGGTGTGGAAGTTCGATAACTACGCACGCATTTTCCCGCCCTACGGGCACCGCATCGAGGATAGCGTTGAGCTCTATAGCCGGATTGTGTGCCCCGCTCTGTTCTTCTGGGGTCTGGAGAGCTTCTTCCCGGTACCCGTAACGGATCCACGAAAAAACGCCATTCCCGATGCGCGGCTCATCGAGGTTCCCCACGCCGGACACTGGGTGCACCATGATCAGTTGGACGTGTTTCTGCGGGAGACGATTGCGTTTCTAAGGGATTGATTCGAGGATCGCGGTCAACGAATTTCGCCCGCGAGCGACTGTTCGTCAACGATCGCAACTCCCGGCGGCGGCTCGAAGTGAAACTTCACCTCGGGGATCACGCCGTTTTCCTCCCAGTTGCCGAACCGAAATTCTGTCTCGACTCGCCCGGGTTCGCGAATCAGCACCCGGACGAGCTGGGCATCGGGATCGGTTTCAAACAACACCTGGGACGTGGGGTTGGTGGCGGACGAATCCCGGGGTATACATAGCAAAACTGAGTTCGCAGCCGGCACATCGTGTCCGCCAGGTTCGGTTCCCTTCTCCGGATGATTCTCCCCGTCGCTTGCCACGAGCTGAATCGAGCGGCACAGCTTCGACAGATCGGCTTTGCCTGTGAGAAGAGCGAGCGGCGTCCTCCAGTCCGAGCTTTCCTTTAGCTTGGCGCGGCTGGCGGTATGATCGGCCGGAACGTAGAACCAGACATTGGTGCCGTCCACGATGAACAGCTTCTGTTCGGGAGATTCGTATTCCCAGCGCATGCGGCCAGGCCGTGAAAAATAGACGGTTCCCGATTCGGCAGCCTCGCCCCCGTTACCGTCGGTGTAGCGCTCGAAGAAACTTGCACGGAGGGTGCGGGCGTGCTGATAGCGGGCTTCAAGCGCCTGGCGGACGGAACCGACGTCTCGAGCGGGGACAGCTCCAGCCAGAAGCAACATCGCTGCGACTGCGTTGCGAATCACTCGCCCAGTCTAGCAGAGACGCCAGACGCTCGGTCGAACCGCGGCGGCCCCGCAAAGGCCGGACAGAACACGTGGGAGTTCAAGGCGTGCCGGCCCCTGGGGCCGGCACGTCCGTGGGATGCTCGGGTGCGGACGCAAACTTGGCATGCCAAGCTCTTTCGAGCGAGCCCATGGTGAGAATATTCGAGGTAACTGCGTGCGCCACGGCAGACTTGCGTGGAGTGATGTCGCTTGGATCAAATTCAGGGATCGATTTCTGGTACACGCTGTCCGAGAAATAGTGCCACATGAAAAACTGGCCGCCCTGGGTATAACCGTCCGCACCAAACATCGGCTTCGCAAAGAAAAAGGTGGTCCGATCCGCCAAGGCCGGATTCCAGACAGCAGAACCTTGCTCGGAGTCCCTGTTTCCCTTTACGCCCAGCAAATCCATGACGGTCGGCACGATGTCGATATGAGACGTGAGCCAAGTGATCCGGTCGCTGTGTTCAAGCGCCCGTGGAGCGTAGATCAACAAGGGGACATGAAATGCCGTTTCGTCAATCGTCCCCCGGCGAAGGTTCGGATTCTCCGTGATGGTTCGGAGTCCGTGATCTCCCAGAATCACGATGATGGTGTTATCCAGTTGCCCGCGCTTCTCAAGAAGCGCCACGATCTCTCCGAGCCAGCCGTCCTGTGTGGCGATAATGGCTCGGCCGCGTTTTTCGAGCTCCTCTGCGGTGTTGACGGGATCCGAGTCAGGATAGGGAGAATGTCCGATCTGAGGCAAGAACGCAGCGGCAAACGTATCGCCGTGGGCTGTCCATTGATCGATATGCGCTTCAAGCAAATGAAGAGTATCGAGATCAGCCGTAAGCCGCGCAGCCTTCCAGGAAGGTTGCTGATCGTAACTGGTGATCGCCGAGGCCGGATAGAACTGCTGGTCGAAACCGACGGCTGTGAACACCGCCGCGTCGGGAACTCCCGGCGTTTGAAGCGGTGAAAAGACGGCCGTTTTATATCCCTCGGAATCCAGCCTTCGAAGGAAGTCACCAGCGCGATCCCAGCCAGGAGAATCGAAAATGTCCTGGGAGTCGTCGATCGGATACCACGAGCTGAACATCGAGAAAACCGCGGCGCGCGTAATCGGGAACGTCGTGTAATGGCGAGTTCCGACAAAGGACCGCTCACGCAGACGAGCCATGTTGGGAAACTGACTCATATCGCCGTCGACGGGCAGGTATTTCTGCGGGGCGGTCTCTAAAATGAAGAAAAGAACGTTTGCTCCCTTTTCACTCCCGAAGTAAGCGGAATTGGGCTGCGCGGCCGGGGCATGGGTGAACTGCCCATACCGCGCGATAAGATCTGCCGCGGACAAGGTCGTAAAATCTGGCCCTGTCAGACCGTCGGCGCGTTGCACGTTCAAGCCTGCGAATTCGCCGGTCTCGACGGCATTCTCCTTCCAGAGAGACGTCACAGAACGCACAAGGCTGCTCTCGTGATAGGGTCCGGTAAGAACCTCGGTCTTGAACGACACAATCACGGCGACGGCCACCGCAAATACAAACAACTCGCCAGAGACCTTCCAAATATTCCGAGATCGCCTGGAGCAGATGCGGCCGGCCGTCCCGACGGCCCACACCATCGCCACGACCGTTCCGGCAAGTGACACCAGGGGAATCAGAGTTTCCTTGGCAAGCAGATATTGAATACTCGATCCAGGCTCGTGCCAGCCCCAATCCAGCCCAACCAGGACCATCTTCCAGGAACTGAATCGCCCGACCTCCTTGAGCGCAAATACTTGGATGGCAATGAGAGCAATGAATGCGCCACTCACGATTCCGGTCAGTATTGCCGCCCATCGCACCGGCAGAAATCGAATCACCACAAATAAAGCGGCAGGAATAACCAGCGCTCCGAGAATGAGGTCCGCGCGGAAAAAGCTGAGCCGGTCGAGGATATTGAGAGTGTTGAGGCCCATCGAACGGGCCTCTCTGGCGAAACCACCCTGGTCCGCCATCATGTACCACTTCATGTAGAGGCCGAGGAAGGCTGGGAACATCCAGACTGCGAGAAATCGGGCCGACACGATCCAGGGACTCCTGGGATTTAGCAGGTGCCGGTCGAGCTCGGATGCCAGAGCCTGCCCTTCGGCTGCCTCGGAGGTGACAGGCTCTGCAATCGGCATTGGCTACAGCTCTCCTCGGTTCCCTTCGAAGTTCGATTGGCCAGCGTTCTGAGACCACGCTGCCCTGGAGCAATCATCCGCCGATTCCGCCGCCAACCACAATGGCAGCAGGACAAGGGGTTGCGGAAACAGCACTGCCGCACCATTTCTGGTCGGGCAAATCTCGCCCGGCCGCAGGTTGCGAACCCGTACAAATGCACCGGTGCAAATTCTCTGGCTTTCTTGTTTTGGGATCGAGCTGCGTTCAAAGACAAGGCGGGCGCGTTTGCCTTGGGGCGACGAACTGTGCTCGTCTATTGCAAAAGGCTGGAACTCTCAAGCGTCGACGGACGCACGTGCCTACTGCAACTCCGGCAGGGCCTCGCAAGCAGTCGACGTGGCGATCGCCGCGCCCACGCTACTGTAGTGGATGGTACCGTCTTCGTCGGCGCAATAACTGTTGGTTCCGGTCAGAACGCTGACCGG
>Ga0209008_1000561_pt1 | contig 11324 bp, 7 predicted proteins | sample JacPin_JW_Ref_O3_FD_187963 | JGI IMG/M metagenome (GOLD analysis project Ga0209008, IMG submission 187963) | Forest soil microbial communities from Algoma, Ontario, Canada - Jack Pine, Ontario site 1_JW_Ref_O3 (SPAdes) (version 2) | ecosystem: Environmental > Terrestrial > Soil > Boreal...
CCGTGTGCGTTTCGCCGTTTTTCCCGACGCTACCACGCAGGCGCTCGAATTGCGCAAGGGCAGTGCCGACATCACCAGCAACTCGTCCATGACGCCCGACACCGTACTCACCCTCGAACAGTATCCTTCTCTCGTAGTCCAGCATGCACCCGGCACCCGGCTAGCCTACCTGGCATTCAATCTGCGCGATCCTATCTTGCAAGATGTACGTGTTCGGCAAGCGATCGCCTACGCTCTGGATCGTCGACCCATGATGGAGTACTTGTGGCGCAATCAGGTCCAGCCTGCCTACAGCATTCTGCCGCGTCAAAGCTGGGCCTACAACGACGACGTGCCCCACTACGATTACGATCCCGGCAAGGCTCGCCAACTGCTCGATGCCGCCGGACATCCAGCCGTGAACGGCGTGCGCTTTCACATCACGATGAAAACCTCGACCGACGAAAACACCCGATTGATGGTTGCCGTCATGCAACAGCAACTGCGGGATGTAGGCATTGCGCTCGACATTCGCACTTTCGAGTTTGCCACATTTTTTGCCGATGTCACCAGCGGCGCGTTCCAACTCTATTCGCTGCGCTGGACCGGGGGCATCGAGGATCCCGACATTTTTGACGCCGTTTTTCACACGCGCAACTTTCCGCCGAAGGGGCGGAACCGTAGTTTCTATTCCAATCCCCGGATTGATGCTCTGATCAACGATGCGCAACGCGAAACCGACCAGAATGTGCGCAAGCGACTCTATGGCGAAGTGCAGGAAATCCTGGCGCAGGATGTGCCATCGATCAACCTCTGGTACTTCGATAACGTGTTGGTGCACACGCGACGGGTGCGGAATATAACGTTAAATCCGTCGGGCGACTACGATTTTCTGAAGACGGCTGAAATCAGTGGCCAGTAATCGATCACCACTTCTCAGTTCGCCATCGCCCGACGGGCGCGCTTTTCAGCGTGATACCATCGAACCTTGAAAATTCTTTTTATCGGTGACATTTTCGGCCGTCCCGGACGAACGATCGTAAAAGATCGCCTGCCCGAACTCCGGCGCCAGCACGCCGTCGATCTCGTCATCGCTAACTGCGAAAACGCCGCCGCTGGCTTCGGAATCACTCCCTCGCTCGCCGAAGAGCTCTTCGACCTCGGCATCGACGTCATGACCACGGGCAATCACGTCTGGGATAAACGCGAGATCATCGAATACTTTCAGATGGCCGATAGCAACCCGCATAGCCCCACCCGCCGCCTGCTGCGACCGGCAAACTTTTCCGAAGGCTTGCCCGGCTGGGGAGTCTACGAAGGCCAGAAAAACAATGTCCCCTACGCCGTCGTAAATCTTCAAGGACGCGTATTCATGGGCTCGTGCGACGATCCCTTTCGCTTCGCCGATCGCCTTCTCGAACAGATCAAGGCGAAGATCGTCTTCGTAGATTTTCACGCCGAGGCCAGCTCCGAAAAAGTTGCCTTCGGATGGTATCTCGATGGCCGAGTCACCGCCGTCGTCGGCACCCACACCCACATTCCCACCGCCGATGAAAATATTCTGCCCAAAGGCACTGCCTACATTACCGACGCCGGCATGACCGGCCCTTACGACAGCGTCATCGGAGTGAAGAAAGAATTGGTCATCGAGCGCTTCTTAACCGGAATGCCCGCCCGCTTCGAGGCCGCCAATGGCGATGTCCGACTGTGCGGAGTAATCGTCGATTGCGACGACCAGACCGGCCGCGCTGCGCGCATCGAACGCCTGATGGTGCGCTAGGTCCAGTCCCCGCCCGTTACGTCCGTAGTTCCCTTCCGAGTATTTCGCTTGCAAGACAACCGCAGCCGGGCATTCTATAGTAGTTATCATGCGATGGCAGTTAGCAGGAATGGTTTGGCTGTTGGCTGCAGTGTGCTTCGCTGCGGACAGTCCAACTGCTGCGACTGAACCATCCGTAGCGTCACCCGCCTCCGCTCTTCCGCTCTGTTCCAACTCCGGCAGCGCGCCCCGTTGCCATGGTCCATCGAAAGACCTGAAAGCCGCCCGCCAGGCCTTCGCCCGCGGCCTCAAACTTGAAAAATCGCAGAATGATAATCCGCAAAATCTCGATCAGGCCTTCTACGAATTCCAGGAAGCCGCTCGCCTCGTTCCGCAAAACCTCGAATACTTGACCGCGCGCGAATTCATGCGCCAGCATCTCGCCGGCCTTCATCTCGGGCGCGGCAATGACGATCTGCTCGGTGGACAGCAGGTCGAAGCGCTCGCAGAATTCCGGGCCGCGCTCAACCTCGATCCACAGAACGAATTCGCCGAGCAGCGCATCCGCGACGCTCTTGGACCCGCGCCCGTACCCGCGGCCGAAGCGCCGCAAGTCGTTGACAGCTCCAACTCACTCACCGTCCAGCCCATCGACGCCCTCCACGACTTCCACTATCGCGGCGATTCGCGCGGACTGATCACGGCAGTCGCCACCAGCTACGGCCTCACCGTAATCTTCGACGACGGCTTCCCCACCCGCCACGTTAATTTCGAACTCGAAAACGCCGATTTCGCGACCGCGCTCCGCGCCGCCTCCGCCGTCACCAAAAGCTTCAGCGTCGCGCTTGACGACAAGGTTCTCTTCACCTCCGTCGACAATCCCGAGAACCATCGCGTCTACGATCGCATGGGCCTGCGCTCGTTTTATATTCCGGGCAACAACTCCCCGCAGGATCTCAACGAACTGCTGAATTCGCTGCGGACGCTGTTCGAATTCAAACTCGTCAGTCTCAACTCCGCCTCGAGCACAATCACCCTGCGCGGCCCAAAAGCGGCGCTCGAAGCCGCCACCGAGTTTCTCGGCCAGCTCAACGGCGAACGCCCGGAAGTGATGCTCGACCTGCAAGTCTTTCAGGTCAGCCACACCTACATGAGCAACATCGGCCTGCATGTTCCGGACACTTTCAATCTTTTTAATATTCCGCTGGCGGCTCTAGCGGGTCTGGCCGGCGGCCAAAACATACAGGCCCTGATCAACCAGTTGATCGCATCGGGTGGCATCAATCAGGCCGGCAATTCGACGATCTCCGCCCTGCTGGCGCAATTGCAAGGCCAGCAGAATTCAATTTTCAGCCAGCCGCTAGCGACCTTCGGCGGCGGCCTCACCTTCATGGGCCTGAGCCTCGATCAATTGTCGGCCGCGCTCACCATGAATGATAGTTCCGTTCACCAGATCGATCACGTGCAACTGCGCGCGTCGCAGGAGAAGGACGCGACGTTCAAGCTCGGACAGCGCTATCCCATCCTCAACGCCAGTTTCGCGCCCATCTACAACAACCCGGCGATCGCATCGGTGGTCGGCAATCAGTCCTATACCGCGCCGTTCCCGTCGGTCAATTATGAAGACATCGGACTCACGCTCAAAGCAAAGCCGCTCGTGCACAGCAATTCCGACATTGCGCTCGAGCTAGAGATTCAATTCCGCACTTTGGGAACCGTAACCACCAACGGCATTCCCGACATTCTCAATCGTGAATATAAAGGCGGAATTCTGGTGAAGGATGGCGAGCCCGCGGTTGTAGCAGGAATGATCACCGACACCGACGCGCGCACGTTAAGCGGGCTTCCCTCAATCTCTACGGTACCCGGCCTGGGCCTTTTGACCTCGCAGCGCACCAAACAGGAAGAGCATGACGAACTCCTGATCCTGATCACCCCTCATGTAGTCCGCAGTCCAGACCGCCCCGAGGCTCCGGAAATCTGGCTCAAGTAAGCCATAGGCTTATCGGGTGATCGGCAGATCGAAAAACCTAAAATCGGAAATGCTTGCCGTTCAGGTGGCCCGGCGGCAGGATGACCCGATGCCCTACTTCTGGCTTGCTTCGAAGTCCGTAATCTTCTTCAACACATCGGCTGGCGCGCCGCCCGGCACGTTGCGTCCATTGATGAAGAGCGTCGGAGTGCCCGTCACCCCGACCGACCTTCCGAGCGCGAGAGAACTTTGGACTCTGACCAGAGTGTCCGCCTTAGCGGCGCAGGCCGCGATCTCGTCCCCATTCACCCCCGCCGCGGTCGCGATGGCCTTCAACTTCTCATCCGCGTTCGACGCGGTGATATTCGCCTGGTCGTCAAATGTCTTCTGGATAAACTTCCACACCGCGTCATTCGAAGCTCGCCCAACACAATCGACGTAGCCCGCCGCTTTGTCCGCCCAGTCATGCATGGGCAGCGGAAAATTCTGGAAAACAAAGCGCGCCTCGGGTTCCTGCGCCAACAGTTGCTCGATCCCAGGCGCGGCCTTCGCACAATGCGGGCATTGCATATCGCTGAACTCGACAATCGTAACCGCCGCTTTTGCCGGGCCCTTAGCCGGGCCGTTCACGCCCTTTTCCAACGTCGTGCGAGCTTCCTCAAACGGCTTCGCGCCAAAAGGCAGCACGTCGCCCGTAATCGCATGTTTGCCGTCCGAGCTGATCAGCAGCCGATTCTGATTCGAGCCTTGGGCATTGTTAACGGTAATCGTAACCTCCGCCAGCCCCGGAACTTCCGACGGACGAATATCCCCCACCTTCCAGGTGATGGTCGCGTCATAACCGAACATCTGAAATAAGAATGCGTTGACCGTGTCTTCGCTGGGCAGAACGGTCGCGACCGCCGCCGCAGCATCCGGTTTAGCCGCAGGTCTGGTTTGCAGCGTGGGAGCAGGTTGAGCAATGGCCACACCGGATAGGAAAACAACAGCGAGCAAAGTGCAATGCATGCGGGTCATAATTTGGGATTCGATGGAAATTTGATTGTTACAAAATCGGGCGCAGTTGTCATTCTCGCCATCGGCAGAGGAGATTAAATTCTAAGAGTTGTCACCCCACTCCAGGCGTTGTCTTTCCGAGCGAAGCGAGGGAGCTGCATTCTTCCGCGAACAGCATCCAGCCTACACCTCCGATTTCGCCGCAATCGGAAATCTCCTGCCATACCCGAACGCCTTCGCCGAAATCTTGATTCCCGGAGCCGCCTGCTGCCGCTTATATTCGCTGCGCTCGATCATCCGTATCACGCGCCGCACCAGCTCCAGATCAAAATTGTGCACGCGAGCAATCTGCTCGGCCGACGCCATGTCCTCCACGAAGTCTTCGAGAATCACATCGAGCACGTCGTAAGGCGGAAGCGAATCGGAATCTTTCTGTTCCGCGCGCAACTCAGCCGACGGAGGTTTCTCGATCGTCGCCACCGGAATCACCTTGCGCCGCGAATTCACATACGCGCACAGCCGATACACCATCGTCTTCGGCACATCCGAAATCACCGCCAGCCCGCCCACCATGTCACCATAGAGCGTGCAATACCCGACCGCCAATTCGCTCTTGTTGCCCGTCGAAAGCACCAGCGCGCCGAACTTGTTCGACATGGACATCAGTAGCAATCCGCGGGCTCGCGACTGAATATTCTCTTCGGTGACGTCTTCCGGAAATCCGGCAAACACCGGCGCCAGCGTGCGCCGCGTAGCCGCATAAATTTCGTCGATCGAAAGCAGTTCCAAGCGAATTTCAAGGTTCTCCGCCAACTCGCGCGCGTCGTCAATCGATCCCCGGGATGAGAAGGGCCCGGGCATACCCACGCCGATGACGTTCTCCGGCCCGAGCGCATCCACCGCAATCGACGCCGTGAGCGCCGAATCGATGCCGCCGCTCAGACCCACAAGCGCCTGCTTGAAACCGCACTTGCGAACATAATCGCGCGTGCCGAGAACCAGCGCCTCATACGCGCTCGCCTCTTCGCCCGCGATCTGCGCGTGTATGTTTCCGGTCAATTGCTGCGAGTCAAAATAAATCAGGTCTTCCTCGAACGACTTCCCCTGCGCGATCACCGTCCCATCAGGAGCAATCACCAGGCTCGATCCATCAAACACCAGGCTGTCGTTGCCTCCCACCTGATTCACCATAGCGACGGGGACCTTCTGATTCTTCGCAATGGCCGTCAGCATGTCGTGGCGCAGTTCGCGCTTACCCAGCCAAAACGGCGAAGCGGAAATGTTGAGCACGAAATTCCCGCCCGCGCGCACCAACTCTTCCACCGGATCGACGCCATACATCCGCCGGTTCCAAAAGCGCTTGTCGTTCCACGCATCCTCGCAGATGGTCAAAGCCATCTGCTTGCCGCAGAAGTTGAAAAGTTGTTGGCTTTTCGCCGGAGCAAAATTACGCATCTCGTCGAAGACGTCATAGGTCGGCAAAAGCATCTTCGACTGGATGAATTCCACGCCCCCATCGCGCAGCAGCGCGGCCGAGTTCATCACTTTCTTGCCCGAGTCCGCTTCGGCCGGCGTCACGGTTCCGCAAATAACCGCGATGCCCTTGGTTTCGGCGGCAATCTTCTCAATGGTCGCGCGCCCGCGCGCCACAAACGACGGCCTCTCCACCAGATCGCGCGGCGGATATCCGCAGACAGCCAACTCCGGGAATAGAATCAGGCCGGCACCCGCGCTCCGCGCTAGCACCGCAAACTGAATAATCTTGGCAGCGTTGCCAGAGAAGTCCCCCACTGTGGGGTTGATCTGGCCCAGGGCAATCTTCACGTTAATAGTTTAGAAGGCAGAGGCATGGAAGGTCGATAGCAGATGCTTCACCTCACCGCCCGACTTCACTTCGCCGCGCGCGTAACTGCATCCAGCTGTGGCCCTGGGTCTGACCCCGGCCCTGATGGCGGAGCCGGTGGCGCCACCGGTGGCATGGTCGACGGATTGGCCGGATTCGACCGCGGCATCTCTTCTCCCGGACGTCTCAACGTAGGCGCGCTCACCGGCCGCTCGGTTTGCTTAGCCACAGTCGTTCCAGTGTCAACTTCCCTGTCGACTCGCACGATCTTCTGGCCATCCACTTTCATGGTCTCCACGCGCACCACTTCGTCGCCCACGAAGCGCACAAAGTCCACATCCTGCGGCGGCTCGCCGTAGATCCATTCTTCGTATTCCACTTCGTCAGCCCGCTCGCGGACTTTCCTTGGCGCGCGCCCCTTGGCGTACAGAACCATGTCATGATTCATTCCCACCAGCACATGGTGGTTCTTGATGGCGTCTCTGACCTGGGGCGAAACCGTTTCCAAATATGCCTCGACCCCACTTTTCGAGTCGAAGTCAAATACCGGCCGCAGCAACTGCTTCAATTCCGGTCCCGTTATCTCCGGCACATACTTGTCGAAATAGAGATCGACGTATGATCCGCGCGCGTTGGCTGAGGGGTCCCCCGGCGAAACCTCTTGCGCACTCACGCCCGCGTCCAGATGAACATGCTGGTACCACTTCCACTTGACCGGGCCGCCGTTGATCTCAAAATGGATGTGATCGTCTTTGATGACGATGCCACTGATGCGGGCGCGATCGCCCGGTTTCGCCGCCGGCCCCCACAGCGCCATCAATCGCTGCAATTCCGGCCCGTTGGGCGCTGTGGTTCCATCCTTCAGTTTCAGCCCCGACTTACCCATCGGAAAATTCGTGCGGATGAACACCAGCTCGTCGCTAAAGGCATGGATGATTTCCTGGCGTGTCTTCGGCGTAATCTTGGCAGCTGGAACATCTCCCGCAAGCGCGAGCGAGGAGAAGGCAAAAAGGAACGCAAGGAGCCTGGAAGAATCGGAGCGAATCTTGAGGGACTGCATGCTGCACCCCGTGCCGATCGGGCTATTATAAACCGGTTTTATTGGATGCGCCTAACGGCAAAACCTGCAGGCTCTTCTTTTTACTGGTAATCCTAAATTGTCCCAAACCGGCAACGGGTTACTCAACCCTGAGTACTTCGGTAACGGACAACTGTACTTTAAGCACCTAAGGCCCGCACTCAAAACCAACCTAAAATGGTTACTGCGACGGACCAGTTCTTCCCCGCACTTGGCCCGCCAGGACTGTCTTTTGCCCTTGAAGCTGCCCATTCCCGCGCGCATTCCGCTCTTGTACGTCATCCTCGGCGTGCTTTTGGCCATCAGCGTCCTCCCCATGTATTTCTACTCGGTCCAGATCGAGAGCATGAACCGCGAGCGCCTGAAAACCAACGAAATGCTGCTCCAGAACACGGTCACTCGTTCTCTCGCCGACGATATTTCCCAGCATCAGGAAGCGCTCCACATGATGCTGGCCAATCTGTCATCGTCCATCCAGGTCATGATGCTGGCGAATCCCAGTGACAACGATTCCGATGCCGGGAAAAGTGCGCAAAAGCTCCTGACGCCTGAGCTCCGCGCCATGCTCGAAAACTTCGTCTCCTCATCGAACGATATCGCCTACGCTACCCTGCTCAATGCCGACGCCAAGGGAGTTTCGGCAGGCAGAATCGAACCCGACGCCTTCCTCCAGCGCGAGTTGGAGCGGGCCTATCAAGCCTCCCGCGAAGGCCGCATTTACAGCGGGCAACCTTTAATGGTGGGCGGCGGAAAATCTGCCCGCACCGTCATGCTGGTCAGCTCGCCCATCATGTATGACGGACGCTTTCTCGGCATGATCGGCTCGGTCGTCGATATGGAATACCTGATCCGCCGCCTGCAGCAAGTCAGCCTCACCGGCTTGATGCCCTACGTAGTCGATAGCCAGGGCCGGCTCGTGGCGGCAGCGACCATGCAATACGCGACCGGGCAGGATATGACCCACTTCGAAATCGTCCGCAGCTTTGTCGACGTGGGCTCGAGAGCGCAGCTGGCCGCAACTCGCGAGTTCACCGTCAACGATGGAAAAGAAACGACCGAGATGCTCGGCACCTATAGCCCAGTGACTTCGCTGGAATGGGCCGTGGTCGTGCAAAAGCCGCGCGAAGACGCCTATCGCGGCATCTACGAGATGCAGCGTACGGGACGCCTGCTGGCATGGCTCGCCGTGTTCGTCAGTGTCGGCCTCAGCATTCTTTCCGCGCGGCGGATTACCCATCCCCTGCAGGTGCTGGCGCAATCCAGCCGGGCCATTGCCCGGGGCGATTTCTCGCAGCGCGTACACCTCAAAACCCGCACCGAAATTGGCGAACTGGCGACGACCTTCAACACCATGTCTGACGAACTGGAGCAGTTCGTTGAAGACTTAAGGCGCGCCGCCGATGAAAACAGGAATCTTTTCATGGGGTCGATTCAGATGTTGGCCGGCGCGGTCGACGAAAAGGATCCCTATACAAAAGGCCATTCCGACCGCGTCACCAAATATTCGATGATGATCGCGACCGAGATGGGCCTCGATCCCGATTTCCTCGAGATCCTTCGAATTTCCGCCCAGCTCCACGATGTCGGAAAGATCGGCATTGAAGATCGCATCCTGAAAAAACCAGGCGCTCTGACCCCTGAAGAATTCGAGATCATGAAGACGCACACCACTAAGGGCGCGAACATCCTGCGTCCAGTGCCGCAGCTGCGCGAGATGCTGCCCGGCATTGAATTGCATCACGAGGCCCTCAACGGCCGCGGATACCCTTACGGCCTCAAGGGCGACCAGATCCCGCTCCTGGCAAGGGTTATCGCCGTCGGAGACACGTTCGACGCCCTGACCACCAACCGTCCCTATCAAAAAGCCCACGACCCGGTGGATGCTCTGCGCATCATCGAAAATCTTTCCGGCCAGCGGCTTGACCCGAAAGCGGTAACCGCACTCATGGCAGTGTTTTATCGCGGCGACATTGTTATTCAAAAGCAAGCGGCGCTAACCATCCCGATCGAAGTCCACACAACTGCTCCGGGGCCGATCCACCCCATCGATCCTCTCACCATCGAGATCAGCCGAACGTAAGAGACAATTTTGTGGTTGGTAACCGAATAATTTGGCCGCCTGAACCTGACTGCACTCGGGGGTTGAAATTACCAAGTTGCGCGATTACACAATTACCAAATCTTCCCTCGTCGCTTCTCCTATAATCGTTCTGAATGATTCAAACTCTGTTCGGCAGTCTGGATGAAGTACAGAAGCCCAGCTTTATTGAGCGCATGAAAGAGGCCGTCTCGCGCACGCGCGAGAACTTGGCCGAGCGCATCGAAGACGTTGTCTCCATCGGCAAGGAAATCGACCGCTCCACCCTCGACGATCTCGAAGCTACTCTGATCGGCGCGGACCTCGGCACCACGACCACTCATGAAGTACTCGAGAAGCTGCGCGACAAAGCCGATCGCAAGCAGATTAAAGATGTAAACGAACTCAAGCGCTTGCTCAAAGAAGAGCTGCTGGCAATTCTGACCGCGACCGCCTCTCAGCCCGTGACCAAAGTGGATGGCACGCCAGAAGTGATCATGGTGGTCGGCGTGAACGGCGCGGGCAAAACAACCACCATCGGAAAGTTGGCGCAAGTCTTTCGCGCCCAGGGCAAAACGGTTTTGATGTGCGCCGCCGATACCTTCCGCGCCGCAGCCATCGAGCAGTTAGAGATTTGGGGCCAACGCACGGGAACGGAAGTCATCAAGACGAAGCCAGGAGGCGATCCCTCCGCTGTCTTGTTCGACGCGCTGCAGTCGGCAACATCGCGCAAAACCGATTACGTAATCGTCGACACCGCCGGCCGCCTGCACACCAAACAAAATCTGATGCTGGAACTGGAAAAGATGAAACGTACCGCCCAGCGCATCGTTCCAGGCGCTCCGCACGAAACCTTGCTGGTGATGGACGCCACCACCGGCCAAAATGGACTGCAACAAGCGCGCCAGTTCACGCAATCCTCCGGAGTCACTGGCATCGTCCTGACCAAACTCGATGGCACGGCGAAAGGGGGAGTAGTGGTCGCAATTTCGCGCGAGTTAGGCTTGCCCGTGCGCTACGTGGGCGTCGGAGAAAAAGCAGGCGATCTCCTGCCGTTCGATGCCAAGGATTTTGTGGAATCGCTGTTTTCCTGAAAGACGGCTTTTGGCTTTGGCTTTCAGCTTTTGCGAACAGCGAATGGCGAAGAGCGGGTTCAATGACTATCGACGAACAACACATACAGCGAGCGCTGGGCCTGGCCCGAGCAGGCGTTGGCCTCGTGTCGCCCAACCCCGCCGTGGGCACCATTGTTCTCGATGCCTCAGGCCGCGAAGTCGGAACCGGCACGCACACTTACGACGGGATTCAGCACGCCGAAGTTCTCGCGCTTGAGCAAGCGGGTAATCTCGCGCGCGGCGGCACGCTGTACCTCAACTTTGAGCCGTGCTCGCATCAGGGCCGCACTCCGCCTTGCGCCGACGCGGTAATCGCCGCGGGAATCGCGCGCGTAGTCTGCTCCATGACAGATCCCAATCCGAAAGTTGCCGGTCAAGGATTTGCCAGATTACGCGCCGCCGGAATCAAAGTAGAAGTCGGCCTGTTCGCGGCAGAAGCCAAAAAGCTGAACGAAAGTTTCGCGAAGTACATTCGCCGCGGCAAGCCGCTGGTCACGCTGAAATC
>Ga0209008_1000562_pt1 | contig 11321 bp, 6 predicted proteins | sample JacPin_JW_Ref_O3_FD_187963 | JGI IMG/M metagenome (GOLD analysis project Ga0209008, IMG submission 187963) | Forest soil microbial communities from Algoma, Ontario, Canada - Jack Pine, Ontario site 1_JW_Ref_O3 (SPAdes) (version 2) | ecosystem: Environmental > Terrestrial > Soil > Boreal...
TTTATTCCAACGGTGATCTTCCGCGAGCAGATGAGTCCATTCAGAAGGCTCTCGCCGCTCGGCCTTACAATCCCGATTATCTTTATGTCTGGGGAAAAATACTCGAGAAAGAAAATCGCGCCGAGGAGGCTCTGCAGACTTTCGAAAAAATCACGCAAGTTAATCCCAAAGAATCCGACGCCTATTTCGAAATCGGCGCCATCCATCAACAACAGGGCGATCGCCAGCAAGCCCAACAAGCCTACAAAAAAGCGGTTGAGCTCTCTCCCGATGATCCCGAGTATCGTAAAGCTTTGGAATCCATCAAGTAGCGTCGGCGTCCCCGCTGGCATCGGACGATCTCGATCTCGATCGGGGTGGTGATCTCGAACGGATTACAAGGCTAATTCGAGCGCCCTGGCCGACGCCAGAATCCGCCCGCGATCACGACGGCAGCGGACTTTTGCGCCCGGAAGATGCCGGCGGGGACGCCGGCGCTACTTAGGACCCAGCCAATTAATACATAATCGTGCGAGTAAGATGATGCGGCCAGAATGTGGTGTGGTAGGGAAGCCAAAGGCGCGCGTCGATTTGCGGAATGATTATCTGCGTTTCCGCCGGTCGAATCTTGTTCACTTCTTCGCGCAACAGCGCCGTGGCGTAGAGCATGTGCGCGCGAATCTCGATCTCCTGCGTGCTGTCTCGCGCAATCATCTCGTAGGAATTAATTTTCCGCTCGAGCTCCGGCGAATATTTCAGAATCCCCAGAATTCGCAGCGCGGCGGGCACGATATAATCCGCAAACGCCGTCATCTTCTCCGGATCGTCCAGCTTGAACCAGCCGCGCCGGTGCAAATTCGCGTACAACATCCAAATCCCGAGCTGCGCCAATTTATAAAACTTGATTTCCTGCCCTTCGTAATCGCTCACATCATTAAATCGCGGAAATTCCTTTACTAGCCGGTCTACCAATCCGTTTCCGTTGTCGTAAAGCCGCGGCGAGCAATCGCTCACAAAATTATGAAAGTGCCCGCGATACTTCTTCACCAGCACGCCGCCCACCTCGTGCAGAACGGTCAATTTTTCATCCAGCATGGGCATCTCAATATTTCCCGCAAAAATCTCCGCCAATTGTTTTCGCGAAATCTCCGCCAGGAAATTCCCATCCAAGATCGGAATCTTGTTGTCCATCGCCCGCTTCAAGCAGGCAAACTCGGCATCCGAATCCGAAAAATGCTGCCCGTTAAAATCGGTCTGAAATTTCACGTGCGTGGAAAAATCGGTAAACGCCGTATCGATCGAATCCGCCACCAGAATAAAATCCACGGCCTCGTGCGGGTCATCCTTGCCAATCCCGAAGGGCAGCGCATACTCGGGCATCGGCAATTCCTCGTAGGCCATCCACTTCGCCACTTCCACGATGCGATCGACATCGGTAGAAACATCGCGCGAATGTTCGATCACCGGGCGCAGACTATCGAGAACAGGACTTCCAATCGGTTTCGGCCAGCGCAAAGAGGTTCCCTCCGATCTATTAGGCCCGAACGAAAAAGAAGCCGCCAGGAGCGATTCACTCCTGGCGGCCGAAAACGCAATCAAACTTCCAACATCCTGCAAAAACTGCCGGCGATCCCTCAGCGTAATCCCCCTAGAACTGGAACCGCACGCCAAACTGCGCCGCAAACGGCGTGGCGCCGGGCGACAGTTCATCTAGCGTCCGATATTTGGTCCCGCCGTTGGCCAACGAGATTTCGCCTGGGGTAGGAAGTGTCGCGCAGGCGTTCTGCAGGACGTTGAGCGGCGGACTGCACGGAATCGTATCGATGAACGCGCTGTGGTCCGGGTTCGAATACAAGTTGCCGGCATTCGTCAGATTAAACAAGTCTGCCGACAATCGAACCTGATACCGCTCGCCAAAGTTAAAGTCCTTAGCGATCCGCATATCCCAATTGAAATACGATGGCTGCCGCCCAGGATAATCAGGAAGCAGGAATGGCTTGCCATTCCCAGGCTGCACCGCTGGTCTGTCGTTGGTACCGAAGCCCTGGTTGGTTACGCCGTCTCCATTCAAGTCCACCGCGATGTAGGCGGGATACGCCAGGCCGCTGTGCGCGATGATGTTCGTGCTCCAAGTGAATCCAAACGGCAGGATGACAACACCGCCCGACTTGAATTGATGCTCGATATCAAGCCCGGACCGTCCGTAGTCGAGGTTCGGATTGATCGGATCCTGCGGCCCAAAAAATGTATCCGTATCGCGTTCGCTCGATCCGTTAGAGAAGTTCCTCGACCATGTATAGTTGGCAAAAAGCTGGAAGCGATTCGCGAATTTCTTGTTTACGGCCGCGATCACCTCGTGATAATTCGCACGGCCAAAACTAGCTAGGTCATTGTTCGAGAACTGCGTCGGATCGAGCAGGCCAGTAATGATCGCGCGTCCAAGCGCATCGGTTCCGCTCGTCGTGAAGTTCCTGTTCCAAATCGTGGTGCTAAATCCTCCCACTCGCAAATCGTCTGAGTGAACGAACGCATAGTTCAACGAAACAGTCCAGGTGCGCGCCACGGTAGTCTCGACACCAACCGTTAGGTTTTGGACCTTCGGGTTTCGAAACGCCGGATCCACGTAGGTCGGCGATGGGCAACCCTCGGCCGAGGCGCAAAGATCGCCAACTCCAAAAGGTAGTGCCGACGGGAACAAATAGGGGAAGCCACCGAAATTAGGCTGCGTGCCGATGGGTGTATCTTGACCTGGCGTACATCCGAAAACCGGCGGGCAGAACAATGTCGCGTTTCTCGCGCTTCCGATCGTCGGGAAGAAAATCGTCGGGGTTTGCGCGTAATAGACGCCATACGCCGCTCGGAAAACCGTCGGGTGCACGGTTCCGAATGCGTTCCAGGCAATTCCGACGCGGGGTCCCCATTGCGAGTAGTCGTTGGGAACGCCTTGCGGAACTGGGATTGCGTGAGTTCCCGTTCCTTGGCCAGCCAACACGCTTGTTCCCCAAACAGGAGTCTGCGTTTGCGGATTGTGCGTGCCGTCCCACCGCAATCCATAAGTCAACGTAACGTGTGGCGTCACTTGCCATTTGTCTTGAGCGTATAAGCCGATTCCAGTCTGATATGCCGGCTTCAGAGTATTGGCCGCAAACACGTCCACTCCGTTCAGGCCGAATCCCTGTTCAAAGAAACTCGGGTTGGGACCTGTCGGCGGAGCCGCCACACCCGCACATGTGGAAGGGTTAGGATCAAAATCGCAGAGCGAGTTGAATGTATATTCGCCGGCGCTCCAGCCGGCGAAGATATCCTTGCGATCGACGAAGGAATCCACGTCGCCGCCGAACTTCATGTCGTGTTTGCCGAATGTATAGGAGAAGTTGTCAGAGACCTGCAGCTTGCCGTTGTCGTTGTTTCCTGGCAAATAGAAACGCTGCCCGAAGTTGCCGATGCCGAGGATCTGGATCTGGGGGGCGCCGTCTTCAATTGGATGGCGCTTTCTGGTTTCACCCTCGATTCCGACGCGAACTTCATTGACTTTGCGTCCGAGCACAGTCGTCAGGGAAAACACTCCGCTGATCCCCTGGTTCACGAAATTCTCCGCGTTGCCGATGGCATCGAAAGTTTCTGATTGTCCTTGGCCGCCGGTGAAGCCGCTGGTGTGATTCCGGGTGCCGAAACCGCGGACACTGAAATGATTCGCGGTGTTGATCTGGTAGTCGTAGTGGCCGAGGAGCGTGAAGAAGTTCTGGAACTGAGTGTGCGCGCCCTCAAAGGCCGCCAGATTTGGCACGCCATAACACGCCGGCAGCAGGTTTTGCCCGATGGCCGCCGAGCCTCCGCACGCCGCGGGAAGCACTTCTGTTGATCCCGCAACTGGCGGCAAAATCACCGGGCCCGCGTCCTGCAGCGTAGCCTCGCAAGCTGCATTACCGCTACCCGGAGGACAGAACACCGTCGTCAACGGTCCGTTCTCGCGCTGAATGTCTGTCGAAAGAAACAGGAACTGCCGGTCCTTGTGAATCGGGAATCCCACCGATCCGCCAAATTGATTTTGCCGGTTGATATTCGAAGGCGTGTGCAAGGCGTCGTTCGCGGTTAGTCCTCCGCCGCGATAATATTCGTGTGCCTCGCCGTGCAATTCGTTCGTTCCCGACTTGGTCACCACGTTCAGCAATCCGCCGGTTGCGCGGCCAAATTCCGGCGCGAACCCGTTGGTCACGACTTGGAATTCCTGCACCGCCTCGAGCGGAATCGTCAGGTTCTTAGTTTCCAGCGATCCAAAATTCTCGCCGAAGAAATTGTTGGTAGTGTCCATCCCGTCCACAACCAAGCCGCTGTAGTCGCTTTGCTGCCCGCCAAGACGCAATCCGCCGCGCAATCCTGGCACTACCGAAGCCGTCGGGCTCAGTTGCGCCAAGTCGCGATAATCGCGCCCCGGAAAAGGCAAATTTTCGACGCTGCGTGAATCGAGCAACTGTGTGATCCCAGCCGTCGATGTATCGACGACTTGGCCGCTCGCGGTCACTTCCACGGTCGTCGCCTGCGCTTTCAACGGCATTTCGATATCAATCGTGATCGACGAGCCGATCGGCAGTTGGATTCCTTTCGTGGTGGTCACTGCGAATCCGGCGGATTCCGCAACAATCGTGTACTCTCCGGGCGGCACCGCCTCGAAATCGTAATCGCCGGAGGTTCCCGCCGTAAGCTCGCGGTGAATTCCAGTCGAAGGATTCGTCAAAGTCACTTTCGCGCCAGGGATCACCGCGTGCGACTTGTCCGTCACCGTTCCATGGATCGCCCCGCGCTCCAAGGACTGCGCATGAGTGGCCAGCGGCGCGAGCAGTAGGCAAGCGATCGCCGCGCAGCACAGAATGAAGTTTTGAAATTTAGTCTCGTATCGATGCATTCTCATTTTCCTTTTGCTCCTCGAAGTCGTCCCCGCCGATCGATCCATTCCCGATTTCTACTTTCCCTGTATCCTGGAAATGAAAAGTGACGCGAATTTATCCGCGTTCGATCCCACCGCCACCTGCGCGTTGGGCTTCACCGGCTCCAGTGCTTCAATCCACAAATGGCCGTCGTGCGGCACATTGCGCTCGATGGAATTTCGCCGGTTCGCCACCGTCTCGCCACGTGTAAATTCACCGCGCGTTTCCACGTCGACATGCATCGGATGGGTCTCGATCACCGAGCGGTCAATCGCAGCGCCTACAGCCAGCGGATCGTACATCGCTGTTCCATCTACTCCGTATTTCTGAGAAAGCGCTACCAAGTACCGCAGCACCGCCACAACAAAATCGTTTTCTGGGCCGTGCGTTTTGCTTAGCTCGTCCACTTGCTTTGTGCCGAATAGCGTCCGCTCGCCTACATCCGAACCTACCATCGTCAGCGGCCATCCCGCTTGAAACACGATCTGCGCTGCTTCCGGATCGCCGTAAATATTCGCTTCCGCCGATGCATTCACATTTCCGCCGGTGATCGATCCGCCCATGATCACCACTTCCTTCACCAGCGGCACGATCGAAGGGTCTTTCTCCACAGCCAGCGCGATATTCGTCAACGGCCCCACCGGCACCAGCGTAATCTCGTGCGGCGCCGCGTGAATCGTTTCGATGATCACGTCGGGCGCCCAGCGCGTATCCGCTTTGCACTTGCTGGGCGGCAATTCCACGTTCGCCAGCCCGTTCGCTCCGTGCCAAAATTCCGCGGTGATCAGCTTCTGAAACAGCGGATGCTGCGCGCCGCCCGCCACCGGAATATCGCAGCGTCCCGCCAGCGAAACGATCTTTAGCGCATTCGCCAGCCCCATTTCTGCGGTGACGTTGCCGGGTACAACTGTGATCGCCCGGACATCAAGCTCCGGTGAATTCAGCGCCAGCAAAATCGCCAGCGCGTCATCCGTACCGGGATCGGTGTCGATAATTACCCGCTGCGCCGCACGCAATCGGGCCACGGAACTACTCGCCAGGGGGGACGCGCCAACAAGGACCAGTAGACAAGCGAGAACGACGCACGAAGAACGAAATTTCGACAGGCTCTCCAGAACTCCAACCCCCAGCGTACGAATGATGGGTAGCCTAGCCGCCGATATATACACTGTCAAGCGCAAAGCAAGCGCGCGCACATTCAAATTCGAAAGTTATGTTACAAAAATAACTTACATCGATTCCCCAGTAGGGGAAGGTGCTTTAGCCCTCCCGGTGTTCGGCCATCTTTTCGTGATCGGTGCAAACAATCCGCCAAACGCACTTTTTCCCGCGCAATGCTAGAATTCCCGCGCCCGATGAATTCCAACCGATCCACGCCCGCGACGATAGCGCTCACCGTCGCCTCAATCTTTTCTCTCGCCGCGCTGCCCACGCAAAAAAAGCCGGTCCCACCCAGCTCCTCCAATCCATACAACGTCCAATTCACCGACGTCACCGCAGCAAGCGGCATCCATTTCCGTCACGAGCGCGCCGCCAGCGATCAAAAGCTCTATCTCGAAACCATGGGCGCGGGCGCAGGCTGGCTCGACTACAATCAAGACGGCTATCTCGACGCGATCCTAATTAATAGCGGATACACGCCCTTTTTCCACCCGCCAGCCGCGCCGCAACCGGCTCTCTACCGCAATAATCGCGATGGCACGTTCACCGACGTTACGGCAGCATCCGGCATCCGCAGCGACGGCACATTTTTCTTTGGCGTAGCGGTGGGCGACTATGACAATGACGGCTATCCGGACATTTATATGACCGGTTATCGCCACAGCGTCCTCTATCACAATAATGGCGACGGCACTTTCACCGACGTAACTGCGAAAGCCGGCGTTGGCGACGAAGGGAACTGGGCCACCGCGGCCGGGTGGTTCGATTACGATCGCGACGGCAAGCTTGATCTCCTGGTCACCAATTACGTGGCGTACGATGCCGACCATCCCATCTCGTGCGGCGACAATCGCCCCGGCTTTCGCGCTTATTGCCATCCCGATAGTTTTCCCGGCACTTCAGCCCGGCTCTATCACAATAATGGCGACGGGACGTTCACCGACGTCACCGAAAAAGCTGGACTGACCAACAAAGATGGCAAGAGCCTCGCGGTAGTCCTGGCTGACCTAAACGGCGACGGCTGGCCTGACATTTTCATCGCCAACGACACTCAACGAAATTTCTTGTATCTGAATAATGGCGATGGCACTTTCCGCGATGCCACTTACACTTCGGGCGCCGGCTTCAGCGAAGACGGCAAGCCGGAAGCAGGCATGAGCGCCGACGCTGCCGACCTGCGCAACATCAATCGCTACGATCTCTTCGTCAGCCACCTCGATTTCGAGCTAAATCGCCTGTACCGCGCAAATGGCGATGGCACTTTCGCCGACGCCACAATCCAAAGCGGTCTCGCCAAGACAAATTATCTAAACAGCAGCTTCGGCGCCCGCTTCTTCGATTTCGATAACGACGGCTGGCGCGATCTCCTGGTAATCGACGGCCACATCCTTGACAACATTCCGCTCTACCACCCCGACGTAAAGTACGCCGAATCCAAAAAACTTTATCGCAACACCGGTGACGGAAAATTCGTCGATGCCAGCGCCAGCCAACCCGCAGCGTTTCTAGCACCCAAAGTAGGAAGAGGCCTGGCGGTCGGCGATTACAACAACGATGGCTGGCAAGATTTTTTGGTGAACAATAATGGCGAAGAAGCCCAACTCTTCCGTAACGAAGGCGCAAAATCTCCGACCGCGGCAAAAAATCACTGGTTGGCAATTAAGCTGGTAGGCACAAAAAGCAATCGCGACGGAATCGGCGCAGCAATCAAATTAACCGCAGAGAATTTAACGCTGTACGATCAATCGAAAGGCGGTATGAGCTACTGCTCGGCCCAAGATCCCCGCCTATATTTCGGCCTCAGCAATCACGCCAAGGCAGATAAAATCGAAATCAGCTGGCCAAGCGGCGTCCACCAAACCGTAGAGAACGTAGCAGCCGATCAAATCCTAACCATAAAAGAAAGCCCCCAGTAGGGCAGGGAGCTTTAGCCCTCCCGCAGTTCGGTCCTTTCACAAGAGGCGTGTTAGTCTGTGCCCTATATCGGCAACTTGTAAGGAGGCATTCCATGCTTCGTCCCTATTTCTTCCTAATCGCAATTCTATTCGTTCCAAGCACCGCCTCGGCCCAATACAACGTCACCGACTCCCAATATCTCCACGACTTACTCGCCGAAGTCCATCAACTCCGCCACGAACTTCAAAGCAGCACTGTCGCGCTGCAAAGATCCCAAATTCTCCTACACCGTCTCGAAATTCAGGAAAACGCGGTGAACCGCGCCACCGAACGCCGCGACGTAGCCCAGGCCAAAGTGACCGAAGTACAAGACAATCGCAAAGAAATCGCCGCTTTCATCAAACAGACCGACGATCAATCCGACAACGGCAACAAAAGTGACGATGCCAACGCGCGTCAGACCGCGCAACTAATGATTCCGCAAATGAAAGCCAGGCTCCAGTCGCTCGACGACGATGAACAACAAGCTCAAGTCAAACTAACCGAAGCCGAAGAACAACTCCGCGTGGAGCAAGCCAAGTTAGGCGAACTTGAATCCCAACTAGATCGCCTGGATAAATCCCTGGAAGACGCTGCCCGCCAATAGTGATAAACGCGGCGCGCTAAGAGCACGCGTCCACAAGAAGATTTGCGAATGCAATCGACGAAATCTCACTAACCCAAATGGCCACCCAAAGCCCGAAGCCAGCCAACTCCGAATCAAATGCACTCATAGCCAGCCCATGGCACACGTTATTCGTGCTGCTCGCAAGCGCACTCTGGGCCTATCGCGCCATCTATAACGCCGCGCAGGCCCGCGCAGCTCTAGCCCCCGGCCGTCCTTATATATATCTGCGCACCATGTTCTTCGAATGGGTGTTGCTCGCAATCGTGATTTTCGGCGTCCGACTTCGCGGCGGCTCGCTTCAAACCATCTTCGGCCAGCGCTGGCGCTCGCTCGGAGCGGCGGTACGCGACTTAGCTCTCGGAATCTCGTTCATGGTGGCCTCGACGATCGTTGTCTCCATCGTGAGCGCTGTCGAAGGAGACACGTCCTCCACTCAATCCGTCAAATTCTTGATTCCGCAATCGGCGCTGGAATTGATTCTGTGGGTCGCGCTTTCAATCACTGCCGGAATCTGCGAAGAAGCCATCTACCGTGGATATTTCCAGCGCCAGTTCGCCGCGCTCACTCATAATGTTCCCGCGGGAATCATTCTCTCAGGCGCAGTTTTCGGCGCCGTTCACGCCTATCAAGGCTGGAAGCGCGCGGTAGCAATCGCAGCGATGGGCATCGTGCTAGGCATCTTCGCACATTGGCGCAAAACTGTTCGTCCCGGAATGTTTGCCCACGCGATCCAGGATTTGATCGCGCCAGTGCTGATCAAACTCGTCCGGAACTGATCGAAACGATCCGCCGCTGGAAACTCATCGATCCTTCAGACGCTCACTCGCCAAGTCGCGATCCTTAAGCGCTCTCTCCTGCGAGGGCTCAATCGCCAGCGCCGCGTTAAATTCCTCGAGAGCCTCCGCCGCTCGTCCCCGCTGCATCAAAAACTCTCCAAAATCGTCGAGCAAATTCGCATTGCGCGGATCAGCGGCCGTGACTGCGCGAAAATGTTCCAGCGCTTCATCCAATTTCCCGGATTTCACGAGCGCCCGCGCCAAATCGTAGCGCGCCTTCACATCATCAGGCTGCAATTCCAAAGCAACGCGCCACTGCTCGATCGCCTCAGCCGAGCGCCCCACGCCCTCCAGCGCCATTCCCAAAAAACGCCGCGTCTCCTCATGTTTCGGATCGAGCTGCACCGCCTGTTCCAACGCCGCCACAGCCCCAGCAGGATCGAATCGCGCCAACAGCAACGCTCCCAACGAAATCCGCGCATCAAAATCGTCGCGATATTTCTCCACGCGGTGCCTCAGCAGCGCCACTTCAATCTCCACGCGCTGATCGCCCGCCGCATCGCGCGGCAAAATCTGCAGCCACAAATGCGCCATCTCATCTGTTGCCTGATTTCCGCTCTGCACGCGGCGCGGGGGCGAATTCGGATTGCGGGGATTCGCAGCAGAATTATCGAACCGATAGCGCATCGAAATCACGCTACCCTTCGGCAGAAAAACCGGCTCGCGATAGTGATAAACCGCCTGCCAGTCCGGATCCCATTCGCCAATGCGAATTAGCCATTTCCGACGGCCGTTCGGCAATGTCGCATAACCCTCCATCTCGTGCCCGAGATAATGCGCATGAGGATAAACCGCAAGCACTTCCACATCGCCCGGCAACCGGAAATCATCGCCCACGGCAAAATCGCGAGCTCCCGCCGGAATATCCAGCGCGTCATCATTCTCAAGCTCAATCAACATCGGAAATCGATCCGGCGGCTTATCCGTAAAATAAAGTCCGATCGAAGGCTTCGCTTCCTGAGTCATTCCCATCGGCATGAAGTGCGCGTTCAGCACCAAGTCCGCGCCAGGATCAAGTTTCCAAGCCAATCCATCCGGCTCAATCCAGGGCGCCGCTCCCGGCTTCCAAAATAAAAAGTGCCCGGGAATATCGAAAGGGCTGTGCTCAAGCGGAATATCCATCCCCGCAAAGCCGGCTCCAGGCTCGCTCTCCCGCCGCCGTGCCGAGCGCGCCGCGTCCACCACCACGTTCGCATGATGGATCACGCTCGAATCGCTGCCGGGATGCACCTCGATCGCACGAACGAACCGCGCCGTCTTAAGTGAAGTCGGGAAAATAAAATTCCAGAACACATCCGAACCCGAAGCAGGCACAGAAAGCGCACGCTCGGATTCCAGCACCAAATCCGGCTTGCCAAGCTGCCATCCTTCAGCAAATTCCGGAGGAGGCGGAATCTCGGCCGCCGGGCCCCCAGGCGCTCCGATCCGCATCCAATCCGAAATCAAGCGAATCTGCGCAACGCTCAGCCGATTCTCATCAACGAAATCGCCAAATCCCGGCTCTGGAAGCCAAGGCGGCATAAAGCGCGAACGCGTAACCCGCGCAACGTCAGCCGCACGCCGCTTCACGTCCAGATAAGTAATCAACGGAAACGGCGCCATCCCAGCCATCGCGTCGCCGCCGCGCTCCGAATGATGGCAGGAAGCGCAATGCCGATAAATAATCGGCGCAATATCCCGCGCGAAGGTAGGCGCGGAAGCAGATTGAGTAAGCGTGGAAGCCCGAACCGGCGGCGATGCTGTGGCGCCCGAAGGATTCGTAGTTTGTGGCCGCCCCGCAAACGCAACGGCACCAATAAGCGCCCAAACTCCAAACACCGCGATTCTCGTTTGTGTATCAAGGGCCATGGTGAGACG
>Ga0209008_1000564_pt1 | contig 11293 bp, 8 predicted proteins | sample JacPin_JW_Ref_O3_FD_187963 | JGI IMG/M metagenome (GOLD analysis project Ga0209008, IMG submission 187963) | Forest soil microbial communities from Algoma, Ontario, Canada - Jack Pine, Ontario site 1_JW_Ref_O3 (SPAdes) (version 2) | ecosystem: Environmental > Terrestrial > Soil > Boreal...
ATTCGTTTCGGTATCTGCAGCACGCGCTGGAATACGAAATCGAGCGGCAAATCGGAGTGTTGGAATCGGGCGGACAAATCGTTCAGGAGACGCGGCTGTGGAATGTGGCGGCCGGGCGAACGGAACAAATGCGTTCGAAGGAATTCGCGCACGATTATCGCTATTTTCCGGATCCCGATCTGCTGCCGCTTGCAGCTTCGGAAAAGCTGGTCGCGGAGGTTCGCGCGGAGATGCCCGAGCTTCCGGATGTGAAGCGCGCCCGCTTTTTGCGGGAGCACGGGGTTACTGCTTACGACGCGGAGGTTTTGACTGCCACGCGCGCGTTGGCGGATTATTTCGAAGCGGCCGTGCGCGCTGGAGCGCCGGCTAAGTCGGCGGCGAACTGGATTTCGACTGAGTTACTGCGGCGGTTGAATGAAGCCGGGAAAGAAATTGAGGACTGTCCGGTCGCACCTGCAGCACTGGCGGAATTGCTGGCTAAAATCGAGAGCGCTGAAATTACGGCAGCGACAGGGAAGAAAGTGTTTGCGACGATGTTTGATACTGGCAAACGCGCGGCGGATATTATTTCCGCCGAAGGAATGGCGCAGATCACGGATACGAGCGCCATTGAAAAAATCGCGCGCGCGGTGGTGGCCAAGAACGCAGACAACGCAGCAAAGTATCGGGCGGGAAACGAAGGCGTGTTCAAGTTTTTTGTGGGCCAGGTGATGAAGGAAACACGCGGGCAAGCCAATCCACAAGTAGTGAACGACATTCTGAGGCGAGTGCTGGCGGAATCTTAACGCGGGCGAACAAAGGGAATAGACCCACATGTTGAAAGAAGGCGACAAAGCTCCGGAATTTTCAGTAACAGCGGACAACGGGAAGACTATTTCGCTGAAGGATTATCGCGGGCGGAATCTTGTGCTGTACTTCTATCCCAAAGCGAATACTCCTGGTTGAATCAACGAAGCGTCCGAGTTTCGTGACGCAATCAAGGAATTTCAAAAGCTGGACACATCCATCCTGGGATGCAGCGGGGACGATGTGGAAGCGCAGACGAAGTTCAAGATCAAGCATAAGCTGAATTTTCCGTTACTTGCGGACACCGAATTCCAAGTGATTGAGCCGTACGGTGCGCGACGGATGAAAAGTTTTCTGGGGAAATCGTTCCTGGGAATCGTGCGCATGACTTTCTGGATTGGCCCGGACGGAATTATTCGGAAAATCTGGGATAAAGTGACGCCGAAAGGGCATGCGGCCGAAGTGATTGCGGCGATCGAAGCGGGATAAGCGGCGCCCGAGATTGAGACTACAAAGTCACGCGGAAGGTTTCGTCGACCTGCTCGATCAGCGCGTTGTCGATTAATCGCGTTTTACCCACCTTCGCAGCGAGCAAAATTAGGCATTCGCCTCGCAGATTCACCACAGGCTCGAGCGTTTCGGCATCGACAATTTCCGCGTAGTCGAGGGCGACGGCAGGCTCGGCATCAATCACACGGCGCAATGCGGCCAGCAAATGCGCGGGGTTTCGTTCACCGGATGTGATTTCCCGGCGAGTGGCTTCGAGCGAGCGATACAGCGCGGTGGCGGCGCGGCGTTCGTCGGCATTCAAATAGACATTGCGTGAGGAGAGAGCCAAGCCGTCAGGCTCGCGAAGAATTGGGCGCACGACGATTTGAGTGGCGAGATTAAGGTCGAGCGCCATCTGGCGAATGATGCGAGCCTGCTGGGCGTCCTTGCGGCCGAAGTAAGCCCGATTCGGCTGCACAATTTCCAGAAGCTTCAGCACTACGGTTGTGACGCCTTGAAAATGGCCCGGACGCGAACGGCCTTCCAACTTTTCGCTTAAGCCTTCCACCGCAACGCTCGTGCGGAAGCCGCGCGGATACATTTCTTCGGGAGTTGGCGCGAACAAATAATCGACGCCGAGATTTTCCAGCGCCGCGCGGTCGGCGTCAAAAGCGCGCGGATATTTTTGAAAGTCCTCGGATGGCCCGAACTGTTTGGGGTTGACGAAAATTGAAACTACAACCGGAGAACAGTCGGATTGGGCCGCGCGAATCAGCGAAAAGTGTCCTTCGTGCAGGGCGCCCATGGTTGGAACCAGTCCGACGATGCGCTCTTTGACACGGGATTCGCGGGCTACCTGGCTCATCCACGATATGGTGCGGATTATTTCCATGGTATCGGCGTAAAGGCGGGGACTCTCAAGAGAATGTTATGCGCGAGAGCGAGAGCTGCGGGTGAGCAGGCTGGCTCATGCTTTTGCCTGCGCGGCCTGTTCACGGTAAAAAAGGATCAAGTCGGTTCCGATGGGTTTGGCGTCAAGCTGGCGCAACATGGTCGCAACCTGGCCGCGATGGTAGGTACCGTGATTTACCAGATGCTGCAACATCTGCGCGAGCGGCGCGGACTGCGGAACACCAGCGGTCGTTTTATGAGTGATCACGCGATCGATATCTTCCGGCTTGAGAGCAGAGACATAGTCGAGAAGATTGCGCTCGATTTCAGCCCAGCGCTGACGTACGGATTCTAAGTTAGGAAAATCGCTGGCCGGCGGATATTTATCCGGAGAACGGCCTAGCCAGCGCTCGCGCCACAGCCATTCGACCAGCATGATATGGACGAGTGTGTCGCGCACGGAGGGAAAGCTCGAATGCAAATCCCGGGTGAATGGTTCGTCGTTAAGCGCGGCGCAGGCTTCGAGCGTGCGATGGTTGGCCCAGGAATTGTAATGGTACAAGCGGCGGAAGTCTTCGACGTTCATGCGAACTCCCTTTTCGAGAAATTGAGGCCCGCGTTTCGAAACGGAAGCTACGGTTCAGGTTCGCAGCTTTGCCGGCAATTGTTCGCGCACCTCGGCCGGTGAATGGAACGATTCCGCATCGGACGGAAAGCTGCCGGCCCGCACATCGCTGCAAAAGTCTTCGGCAGCTCGGGAAATCTCGGCGGCGAGATTGACGTACTGCCGAGCAAACTTCGGTTTGTGGCCCAAGGTGAGGCCCACGAGATCGTGAAAGACGAGAACTTGCCCATCGCAATCGGGACCCGCGCCAATGCCAATGGTTGGGATGCGGAGCTTCTCGGTGATGCGAGCGGCAAGTTCGCGCGGCACAGATTCCAGCACCACCGAAAATGCGCCGGCGGACTCGACGGCTCGCGCGTCGCGCTCGAGTTGGCGCGCAGCGTCAGCGGATTTGCCCTGAACGTGGAACCCGCCGAGTGCGTTTACGGATTGCGGTGTGAGGCCGACATGACCCATGACTGGAATTTCGGCTTCCACCAAGCGCGCGATCAATTCGATCCGGCGTTCGCCGCCTTCGATCTTTACCGCCTCGGCTCCGCCTTCCTTCACTAATCGCATGGCGTTGCGGATCGATTCATCGATGGAGACGTGGAAACTTCCGTAGGGCATATCGGCGACCAGCAATGCCCGCTTTGTGCCGCGGCGAACCGCGCGAGTATGGTGCAACATTTCTTCCAGCGTGACCGGCAACGTGCTGTCGTAGCCGAGGACGACCATGCCGAGGGAATCGCCTACCAGCAGGATTTCGACGCCGGCTTCGTCGAGAAGACGCGCGGTGGGGTAGTCGTACGCCGTCAAGCAAGTGATTTTCTTGTTTGTTTCAGGCGAACCGGAATTGAATTTGCGGGATTGAATGTCAGGCACGGTAATTTTACCGTTGCCCGCGCGGGGTGCAACACTCATGAAAACCTCCGGTGCCGCTCCCGGGTTCGGGATGCAGCCCTTACAACAATTCGATTCTAGCAAACGGCGGCAGGTTGCAGGGAAAAGAATTCCCCAGCTTCCACGCCACCGCCATCAGCCGGTTACGCGCCGTTATTGCGCGTCGGTAACCTTGCCCTTTACGAAAGTGACCTTGAGATCTTTGTATACGTAAATCTGCTTGGCGCCCAGGTTGAGGATTTTCTCGGGCTGGCCGAGAATGGCCACGACTTCATCGGTAGTCTGGCCCATCGCAACGGTGGCCGGTGGGGCTGGCGGAGCCGCGTCTGCTGCCGGGGCCGCATCCGCGGGGGCTGCTTCTGCCGCAGGAGCCGCGTCCGCTGCCGGCTGTTTGCCCTTGTCGTCCGATTTTGCAGAATCGTCTTCCTGAACCTTGAAAACTTCTGCGACGGTTTTCAATACATCGTCGGTTGAGGGCGTAGAGCCTTTGGGATAAACAAATTTGAGCGTGCATTGGTAACGAACGTCGTTATAAGCGTCGGTGAACAGAGTGAAAACGACGCCATCTGACTGAGGGGCGATGCCGGTGACCCAGAATTTTTCGCCGGTAACGAAGTGGCGCGACTGCGTCTGAGCCTGCTGCGGCGGCGGGTGGCCGATGAAGCTGCCAAATTTTTGCACGTTATCATGCACGCCGAAGGCGCCCTCGGAAAGATGTCCGGCTTTGTAAGTGTTCTGGGGCAGGACCTGGTTGGAAGTGGCGTACATAATGATTTTGTCTTTCTGGAGAATCACAACGGAGCCAGCGGTGACGATGTCGCTCTTATCGTCGGTCGGCTTGGTGATTGCGTAGGTTGCTTCCAATTTCTTCTGAAGGTCCTGGCCTGCGCTGCGAGGACTTATCCCCAGCGATGAAAACACTATTGCTGCTGCGATGCTTACCTTGACGATTGCTTGACGCGAAAACATAGGCTTTCCTCACCTGAGAAGAATTTATTTCGGGGCGCGGGGGGCAGCCCATTCTACGGAACGCGGTAACTATAAGTAAGCCCACTCAGCATGTCAACAAGTCTGCGAGGCGAGGGTTAAAAGATCATTCAATTGCTTCGAGCCGCAGTCTTAATACAAAAAACGGGAGAGTCAGCTCGTATTGCGCTGGCTCTCCCGTTCCTGTCATTCGTTAGTTCTCGCTAATGGGATTAGTTGGTGTTAATTGCTGACCCCATCGTTTTGGGCTACCTGGACGTCTTTATCCGCCTGGTCCGCCTCCTGGTCTTGCTGTTGGAGTTCGGCAGCGGCGTTAGGATCGGGCGTCGCCTGACCATCGGGGTTTGGCTTCGAGACAGTCGAGCCGGCTGGAGCGGCTGGCATGCCGTTCTTGCCCTGATTCTTCGCCAACTGTTCGAGGCCGTCATCGATCTGCTCGCGGAAATGATTGTGCATTTCCTGCAGGTCGTCGAGGGAGATGGCAACTTGTGATCCGGAAGCGCAATCGCCCTTCTGACTGCCACTGACCATCACCTTCACGTTGTTGTTAGAGTCAGCAGAATCGTCGAGGCGGGTGAGCACATCGCCCTGAGTCAAAGAGCACTCGGTACCATCGGGCAACTGTGGGTTGAGCGCATCGGCCACGATGAACGTGCGATTGTTAGGTTTCAGCGCGTCGGGCAGAACTTCAGCAGGTGTGGCTGAAGCCGACTCTGCTGGAGCATCTGCTGCCGGCGCGGCGGCCGGAGCACTGCTCGCCTGTGCGGCCGCTGCGTCCCGCTCGGCTGCGATTTCGGCTTTCACTTCATCAGCGATAGCCTGCTTCACTTCCGGTGTCAGAACGACGGCACTCTGGCCACCGCCTCCACCGTCTGCCGGAGCGGCTGCTGCGTCTGCTGCTGCTTCACCAGCGCCAGCAGCGGCGTTAGCATTCGCTACGGCCGCGGCTGCGTAGGCAGCTTGGAGATTTTGCGAGATCAGATAGTCCGTGATCCAGAATGCTGGTGCTGCATAAACGGGATAGGGGTTGAAGTAATAGCCGTAGTAGCCGAACCAGGGTGCTCCACCCCAGCCCCAGCCCCAGCCGATTCCCGGACCCCATCCGCCGTAGGCCCAGCCGTAATATCCTCCGCCCCAGTAGCGTCCGGGATAGTAGTGGTTGTAGTAGCCGCCGTGCCAATAGCCCCTGCCATAAGCGCGTGCATAAGCATGCCCGCCGCGATAGTAGGTGCGGCTCGAGAAGCTACGTCCACCTCGCGAGAAGTTGCGTTGTGTGTATCCGTGGCCGTGACCCGTGCTGACTACCCTGGTGCCGTTCGCACGGGTGCTTACGGTACGCCGGCTGCCGTTGGCGCCGTGGTTGATGGTTGCGCCGCTCTTGGTATGAACCGTGCCGACCTTACCGCTGGAGGTGAAGTTGGCCTTGTTCCCGCTCTTGGTCGAGACGCTGGTGGTTTTGCCCGAGGCGTTCATTGTTTTTGTGCTGCCGTTCTTAGTCGTGACGGTCTTGCTCGCGCCCTTTGAGCCGCCCGCCGCACCTGTCTTGCCGGCCGCCGCATTTGTCTTAGCGCCACCGGCTGCGCCAGTCTTAGCGCCACCGGCTGCGCCAGTCTTAGCGCCGCCCGCTGTGGTCGACTTGGCACCACCCGCAGTGGTCGTTTTTGCGCCGCCTGCTGTCGTTGATTTAGCACCACCTGCAGTGGTTGTCTTAGCGCCACCTGCGGTGGTCGTCTTAGCGCCACCTGCTGTGGTCGTCTTAGCGCCACCTGCTGTGGTCGTCTTGGCACCACCTGCTGTCGTTGATTTAGCGCCACCTGCTGTAGTCGTCTTAGCGCCGCCTGCGGTGGTCGTCTTAGCGCCACCTGAGGTAGTCGTCTTGGCGCCGCCCGCCGTGGTCGTATGTGATCCACCAGCGGTGGTTGTGTGGGAGCCGCCGCCGGAAGTCGTATGAGACGGAGTCGAAGCGTGTGAAGGAGCTGCAGCGTGCGATGGAGCCGACGCATGCGAGCCGCCTGAAGAACCGCCGCCACCCTTATTTTTCTGGCCCCAAGCAAGACTTGGGAGCATAAGTAAAATCAGAAATACAATCCACTTCGCGGCGACATTGCTGCTTGGCTGGTCCGATTTCATTGTCTTCTCCTCTTTTCGGAACTTAATTGTGACGTCGTTTACGAGAGCCTTCAATTCCCGGTAGCTTTTCCGTTGTAACAAAGCTTTTCTTATAATGATTCCGCAGGAACGGGTACAAGTGCCCACACCGCCTGCATCGGCTACGAGCAAGCAAAACCATTTAGCCCCAGATTGGGCTTACTACAGGCCTCTGCAAGAGCCAGGTTACAAGGGCAGTAATAAGTGAGGAAACTATAATCCGAGCTTCGTCAGAGTGTCAATTCCAAATGAACTCCGCTTAGTAGCCTTTGCAATACAGCCAGATTGCATAGTCGCTCGGTAGCGATCCCGTATCTTTCAACCCGGCCTCCGCGCAAAAGTTGCAGGGCTCAGGAGCCTGTTAGTGGCTGGATCGAACATTGTGGTTAGATCGAATAGCGAAAGGCGTGGTACCGCGGTCGCCAACCGAGTTTCCTTAAGATTGAGCTAGGATTGGGTGACGGGTGCCGGCATTTGAGGTTCCACGCCGCGCCATCCGACTGGGCGCCCCTGGACCGCCTCTTTTAGCGCGCGAAACAGTACAACGTACATCATTTGCCGGTAATAAAATCGCTGCAGGATTAGTGGCGCCAGCAGCGTCCAGTCCTCATTTTTTTCCAGAGCAAATGCGACCACGCAGGTTAAGAGGTCGATGACCATAAATACGGCAAAGAAAATCAAGGAACGCTCGACGTCCTGCAGTGTCCACAGTTGCGGCAAATGCGCGATGCGAAGTTGCGCCAAGCCCCACAACGCGATGGAGAGTATAAAAAGCAGATCAATGACGGGCGACACGAGCGGGAGAATAATCTGGAAAAGGAAAATATTTGGAATCGCGATCCATCCAAGCGTGCCATAGCGCGGTTTGCCTACCGCGTCGCGATGCTTCCACACGGCTTGCAAGGTGCCAAAGGTCCAGCGGAATCGTTGGCGAATGAGAGCTTCCACGGTGTCGGGAACTTCGGTGCGGCCGATGGCTTCTTCGTCATACAGAATTTTCCAGCCGTTCCGGCGGATAGTAAGAGTGAGGTCGGTATCTTCCGCCACCGTGTCGCCTGAGAATCCGCCGTTAGCGCGCAGCAAATCCGTGCGCCACGCTCCCGCCGCGCCCGGCACCACAGGAATGCAATTCAGCAGGTCGAAGGCGCGCTTTTCGAGGTTTTGGCTGGTGATGTATTCCAGAGCCTGCCAGCGCGTGAGCCATTTGTTGCGGTTCATCACCTTTACATTTCCGGCCACCGCGCCTACTTTCGGATCGGCGAAATGCCGCACCAGGCGAGCGATCGCTTCCGGATCGACAATGGTGTCGGCGTCGATGGAAACAACGATTTCACCCACGGCTTCCGACAGGGCATGGTTTAGAGCGGCAGGCTTGCCGCGATTTGGCTGCAGCAGCAAACGCACGCGCGCGTCGCGTCCGAAGTTAGCGCGCACCAGCTCCGCTGTGCGATCGGTAGACCCGTCGTCAATTACAAGTATCTGGAGGTTCGGATAAACAGAAGCGAGCGCTGAGCGCACGGTATCGACGATGACGGATTCCTCGTTGTATGCCGGAATCATCACCGTCACTTCCGGTTTATAGTCCGGATGCTCGAGTGGCGAGGGCCTGAGTTTTTCGGCCAACGCAAGCAATCCAATGATGAGAGCGCGGCCGCTCACCAACAAAATACCGGTCATAAAAATGAAGGAAATGCCCAACCGGAACCAGCGGAAAGCTTCAAAGGCGAATGCGTCGGCGCGCGCGAGAAGCCATTCTTGATGGCTTAGCGGCGGCATCACTTGCGCGCGGGTTTGGCCCAGCAGGCTGCCCACCGAAACGAATTCGTAACCCTTCGCGCGAAGGCCGTCGATAATTTGCGGCAGAGCGGCAACGGTATGGCTGCGGTCGCCGCCGCCATCGTGCATTAAAATAATGTTTCCCTTTCCCGTTTGAGTATCGGCCATTACGCGCTGAACAATCGTGTCCACCGGCGGAGGCGCACCGCCTTCCGCTTCACCCCAATCGTGCGGATCGATCTGCGCTCCCACGATAATGTAACCCATGGATTGCGGAACAGGCAGCATGGCGATTTCGCTGGCCGTTTCGGGCTGATGATCGATCCCAAATGGCGGCCGAAAAAGGAGAGTCTTCACGCCCAGATTACTTTCCAAGAGCAACTCAGTAAGATTCAGCTCAAATTGAAGCGCGGATTTCGAAACGTTTTCAAAATCAGGATGCGTGAAGGTGTGGTTTCCAATTTCATTTCCAAGGTCGAACTCACGTTTCACGATTCCGGGATATTGATTGGCGGCTTCACCGATAACAAAAAAGGCTGCCGGCGCTTTTTTCTGGTTCAGGATGTCCACAATCTTCGAGGTCCACGCGGGGTCCGGACCATCGTCAAAGGTGAGCGCAACTTTGTGCGCGGCGTATCCCATCTGGTCGATGCGCCAAGACAGCGGATAGGTCTTGAAAGTTTCGTCGGTGAAAAGATCGGTGGAGGAATCGTACTCGAATTCGCGCCGTCCACTCTGTGGAGTCGCGGTAATGCGCCAGATGTCTCCCTGGCCTTCGAGAATCAAGTCATAACCCGGCGGGACGTCCTGGACTTTGTTGCGAATGGCGTCGTCGGGATGAGTTGCATCCCATATGGACCAAATGGAGGGATCTTCCATGCCCAGGCGCCACAGAGCGGTGCCGCGGACTCCGGCGCGTTCGGCGGCGCGCAATTCGTTGTAAGCGGTCAGGGCATCCAGCATCCAAACCTGGTGCACGTTGTTCTTTTCGTCTTCGTAGGAATAATGCGGATTCAGGGAATCGGAATCGAATTCGACGTCGGTTTCGGATTCCACCGCGGTGACGATGGCTTGCTGGAAGGTAATCGGCTGCGCTACCGGATGCGGCGCGTCCTTCGATTTTTCCTGCCAGTCGTAACCATAATTCGCGATGCCCATCATAATTTTTTCGGCCGGCACAAGTTTGGTGATGTTCTGTATGTTGGTGATGAACCAATCCTGCGAGGCTATGGGGCCCGGATCGGACGTGGGGTAATGAAAATCATAATTCATCAGGATCATTGCGTCGGTCTGAGCTGCCAGATATTTGTAGTCGTAGCTCCAATCCGCTGCGGGAAGCCCGACCATCAATTTCAGATTCGAGGCGCGTAGTGATTCGCCTAAATCGTGAATGAAGCGATTGAAGTCCGGCATGCTGGATTTTGGGACCTGCTCAAAATCCACGACCAGACCGGGCTGGTGCTGCGATTTCACGAAATCGGTGAGCTCTTTGGTGAGGCGGTCGCGGGCTGCAGGATGGGCGAGCATGTCCGCCATGTCCTTTATGGCCCAATCTTTCCCGTTGTAGTTGTTGACCATGGACATGACCGGCAATTCGAGGCCGGTGGGCTGCATGGATTTCATCCAGGCATCGAGTTTTGTATTGCGGTCAATCTCCAAATGGCCATCGGGCCAGGCCGCGTGAAGCGCGTCAGGAATCAGCAAGTCTATTTCTTTGTAATGCAGCTGCAGGGCAGCCAAACTGGAGGCGTCATCTTCCTCGTAAAACGCAGCGCGCACCGGATCATAATTCTGCGGAATTTTGCCCAACGCGGCGATCTTGCGTTTGCGTCCGCGAGTAGGTTTCGGCTTTAGAAGCGGAAGAGTCGGGCGCACCGCGTGCAGGCCGGCATGGGTGTCGGCCTTCAAAATGTCGGGTAGTTCGGGATTGCGGCCCACGTTGATCAGAAAAATAACGAGAACGATGGCGAGAAATCCGCCGGTTATTTCCAGCACGCGGCGAGTCCGCCGCCACCGGCGCCGTTCCTGGTCGTAGAAAATGGGCTTGCGTTCAGGCATCGGGACAATCCAAGCTAGCCTTCCACTAAGATGGTGTCAATTACCCAACACACTAAGATGCGCGTAAATGCTGGCCTCGCTGTATTAGCTGGGTTGGGCCTGCGAGTGTTTTTCGTGCTGAAGTTTCCTGTCACTGACTCGGGCGATGCTCCATTCTACATTGAATTGGCGTGGAATTGGCTGAAGCATGGAGTGTATGGATTTCCGGTAAACGGTCAACTCACGCCGGTGGACATGCGCGTCCCGGGCTATCCGGCATTTCTTGCCTCGGTGTTTGCGTTCGCTGGAAATTCTCTTCGCGCTGTAATGTTGGCGCAAGCCGTCCTCGACTTAGCCACGTGTTTTCTGATCGCGCTGATCGCGGCGCGTCTTGCGCCGGAAATATTCCGCAGACGAGTGGCGCTGGCCGGCTTGTGGCTGGCGGCGCTTTGCCCGTTCACAGCAAACTACGCTGCGGTGGCGCTCACTGAAACGTTGACGATATTTCTTATCACGTTGGCGATTTTAATTCTGCTCGAAACAGACTTGGGCGGGAAAATCAGCGTCTTTCGCGATCGAAGATCTACAAGCTGGCTTTTGAACCCGTGGTTTCTGGCGGGACTGGTAGTGGGATTTGGCACCCTGGTACGTCCGGAGACGCCTCTGCTGCTT
>Ga0209008_1000568_pt1 | contig 11264 bp, 7 predicted proteins | sample JacPin_JW_Ref_O3_FD_187963 | JGI IMG/M metagenome (GOLD analysis project Ga0209008, IMG submission 187963) | Forest soil microbial communities from Algoma, Ontario, Canada - Jack Pine, Ontario site 1_JW_Ref_O3 (SPAdes) (version 2) | ecosystem: Environmental > Terrestrial > Soil > Boreal...
CCGGAGCCGCCGCCGCGACCGGCACTTGTCCGGATTCCGCTCCGCACACTCCGTTGAAAACCTGCAGCGTATCGCCGGTTAGCATAATGTTATTCAGCGAAAGCAAAGGTGTGCCCACAATATCCACTCCGCGCACCAACTCATCCGGCCGCCCATCCGCGTACACGCGGTAGACCATCACCGGCAGCACCTGGAAAGCTTGCGGCGAAGAGCGCCCCGTCAGCGTGAATCCTCCCTGGATGTCGTCGAAATACAATCCGTAAGGTTTGCCCTGCTTTTTGATTTCCTCGATAAATTTTTGACGCAGCTCCGCGTCTTTCACCGTGTTGGTCGAAGTAACAATCAAATTTCCCTGCCGCCCGGTCGCCATCAACCCCGGCTGCCGTCGTCCGTGTCCGTTCGATTGCGTGAAATTTTTGATCGGCATGCGCGACATCAGAAAATTTTTCAGCACTCCGTTTTCCACTGCGATCACCCGCTGCGCCGCGACCCCCTCATCGTCGTAATCGTAGTAGCCCGCCAGTTTCACGCCGTTCAATTCCTTCAGGGTCGGATCGTCGGTCACGCTCAGAAACGCCGGCAGCACCAGTTGATTCACTTTCTTGGTGAACGTCTGCCCTTCACTCTCGTCGCGCTGCCGGTGCCCCTCCAGCCGGTGCCCCAGCACTTCGTGAAAGAAAACCGCCGCGGCTCGTCCCGAAAGCATCGCCGGACCAGCATACGGATCGGCCGATGGCGCCGCGCGTAAATCCTTCAAGTCCCCGGACATCTTCGCTACTTTTGCTTCCAGTTCCGCATCGCTGGGCAGTTGCTCCGCGGTCGCCGCCTGGAACGATTCCACCCGCATTAATTCCGTGCCGTCATCGGCGCGCGCGGCCGCTTGAATCACCAGCCGAACCATCGCCGAGGGCCGCACCAGTGCCGAGCCTTCGCTGGTCGCCAAGTACGAACGATCCGCCGTCGCCGTGAAATACACGATCGAGCTGTACACGTCGGGATATTTCAAAAATATCGCGGAGACTTTTCGCGTGCGCTCTTCCCATGCTTTTTGCCCGGTGAATGGCCGAAATTGCGTGGCGTCCGTATGCGTCAGCGAAGCCTCGGTTGAAAAATCAGGAGACTTGTCTTCTTCGTCCGCCTGCACCACATTGCTGGTCTTGACCTTCGCGAAGGCCGCCGACGCTTGTTCGTACCCGCGATCCGTCAATTGCCACAGCACCCGCGCCATCGCGTCCGTGTCGTTATCGAGCGGCAGCGATCCCGAAACAATTCCGGATTCCCTGCTCTGATTGTGCGTATTGTCCAGCGCCAGCGAACCGACGTGGGTCATCACATCGCCCTGCCGCCGCACCACGCTGGTGGAAAAAACCACGCTGCCGTTCGACGCCACAATCACCGTCGCGTCAATGTCCGACACCGCGTAGCTCAGAAAATATGGCGAAGGATCGCTTTTCACGAGCGATGCGGTCGCGCGTTTCAGTTCGCGCTGCATCGTCGCCAGCACCGCGTCTGGCGCGGAACTTGAGGCGCCCGGCACACTCGACGAACTGGAAGAAAATGCTCCGAGGGGAATCAAACTAGACACCAATACGACGCACGTGCCGGTAATCCATGAGAGGCGTTTCATTCGGCTGGTTGGTCCTCTTTTCGATTTTTCAATCAACTATACTCACACATTAGACGCCTTAAATGGACAAACAGATTACGTGGCCGGAACCAAACGTTAACCTTGCGCGCACAACCAAAACTCTCGGTCACCCATCAAGAACGCTATACCGGCTTTTGCGCCGATACGAAATATTTTCCGTGTACCCTTGATTCCGGGGTTTTCACCAAGGTAAAAACATGCCCAAGCTCAAATTTCTCCTCTCCCTTCCGACGATTGACAACGATTTTCAGCAGGAGCAGGCGGCCGCCGCCAAGGAAACCGCCCAGCGCCTCGATTTCCACCTGGATATCGTTCACGCCGATAACGACGCCATCAAGCAGAGCGATCAGATACTGAAAGCAATTCAAGCCTCGCCGGAAAATCGCCCGCGCGCCATCCTCTTTGAACCGCTCGGCGCCACTTCCTTGCCGCAAGTCGCCCGCGCCGCATCCGCCGCCGGAATCGGCTGGGTGATTCTCAATCGGTTCGCCGAATATCTGCCCGAGTTGCGCCGCGCCAACAAAGCCCCGGCATTTTCGGTTAGCTCCGATCACCTCGAAATTGGGCGCATTCAAGGTCTGCAGTTCGCCGCGCTCTTGCCCCAAGGCGGTTCCATCCTTTACATTCAGGGGCCTTCGGAAAATTCCGCCGCGAAAGATCGCACCATCGGGATGCAGGAAACCAAGCCGGCCAATATTCGTGTGAATACGCTCAAAGGCCAGTGGACCGAGGAAAGCGCCTACAAAGCGGTCCTATCCTGGACCCGCCTTCCCACCTCCGCCAAACAAACGGTGGATCTGGTCGGCGCCCAAGACGATTCCATGGCCATGGGCGCGCGAAAAGCCATGCAGGAAAGTCCCGACGCCGAAGTGCGTGAAAGATGGCTCCGCCTGCCCTTTACCGGCTGCGACGGGCTCATCGACTCTGGCCAAAAAGCCGTGCAAGCCGGCACTCTCGCCGCCACCGTCGTCGTTCCGCCCAATACCCAGCCCGCCCTCGAAATGCTGGTCGCCGCAATTCGACAAGAAAAAAATCCCCTCGAACAGGTTTTGACTGTTCCTTCCTCGTTCCCCTCTCTCGCCGAATTGATGCGCCGCGGCGCGAACGGTAAAACCAGGTGAGTTAGATCTTCTAAGGGAAACTCGTGAAAAATTACTGGTAGCGGTACCGGGAATCGAACCCGGGTTTTCAGGTTGAGAACCTGACGTCCTAGACCCCTAGACGATACCGCCAGAGAAGAGTCAAATGCAGCCCCAGCAGTTTCGCACGCCTGAAATCCTCGCGCAAGACGTGCGCCGCTGCTCAGAAGTTCCGAGACCGTTCCCCTCGACTATGCTTTATCGGCCTGCCGATTGACACCTCGCGATGCGGGAGCTTAGCATCGTCTACTGCTCGTGTTGTTTCACGGGCACTGCTCAATCAGAATCCTTCGACGTGCGTATATGCCGACATCCAAACTCTTCACCCCACGCGACGCAGCACAAGTGCTCGGAGTCAGCTACCCGACTCTGAAACAGTGGATTTATAAAAAGAAGATTCGCACGGTGAAGACCGCCGGCGGCCATCATCGCATCCCGGAAAGCGAAATCGATCGGTTCCTCTATCGCGCAAACGAACGCGGAGACGTCTCCGAACGCCGCCCTAACTTTCGACGCATCAGCGGCCGCAATCAGCTCGTTGGACGCGTCACCGACATAAAGACCAGCGGCCTGATCGCCCAAGTGACCCTCTCCATCGGCGGCCAGCGCATCACTTCCATCATCACCGCCGACGCGGTTCGCGAGCTGCGTTTGAAAAAAGGCCAAACCGTCGCCGCCCTGGTGAAATCCACCGAAGTCATGATCGTCCGGCTGTAGTCCCGCGTCTACCACCCGGTTTATTCCTCCGGCGGCGCGCCTGGGTTCGCCGTCTTACTGCGCAACAGAACTCTGTAATCACCTCAAATCGTTTTGACATATCTATTAAAGTCGTATAGATTCGCGCGCGACGTCGGCACGATTCGTACGGCCGTTGAACCTACACAACTGCAAACGCAAGGAGAACCCGTGCGACTTCTCTTAATCGCTTTCCTCGCCCTATTTCTATTTCTCGTTGTGCCTCAAGCGGCTTTGGCCCAAACCGGAGCCAGCCTTTCCGGCGTGGTGACGGACCAAACCGGCGCTGCCCTTCCCAATGTCGCGGTGACCATTAAGAGCCTCGACAGGGCTGAAACTCGCACGATCGCAACCGACGGGGGCGGGCACTACCAGACCTCCGCCCTGCCACCGGGGCGCTTCACGATTCGAGCAGCAAAACAAGGGTTCGCCGATGAAACGCGTGCGGGGATCAGTTTGGCGACCGGCCAGGGTGCCACGGTTGACATTACCATGCAGCGGAAATCCCCCGACGCCTGCACCAGCGGCCAGGAGTTCCTGGCCACCGACTGCACCCTGACTTGGCACGGCATCACCGTGTACGGTGCGTATGACGTCGGTGTCGGCTGGGTCAGCCACGGCTTGCCGGTGAACGGCAATAACTATGAAGGCGAGGCTTTGGTCAATCGCAACGGCTCTTCATCTCGATTCCTCGTCGCGCCGAACAACCTGCAGCAGACCGGTCTGGGCGTCCGGGGCAAGGAAGAGTTCGCGCCCGGCTGGGCCATCGTTTTCAACGCTTCCACCGGCATCAATCCGCAGTCCGGCCTGCTTGCCGATGCACCGAAAACCAATACCGTCAATAATGGCCTTCCCAGGGCAGCCTATTCGGAAGCTATCGACGGCGCACGTGCCGGCCAGCCCTTCAATGACGAATACTATGGCGGTATCTCGTCCGATCGTTTCGGCACGCTGACCTTCGGTCGCCAGCGCTCTCTCGGCACCGACGCGATGCTCCAGTACGATCCGGTCGGCGGCGGCTACGGCTTTTCTTACATCGGATACAACGGCACGATGGCCGGCGGCGGCGACACCGACGACACCCGCTGGGACGACGCCATGAAATATCGCCTGACCTTTCGCCAATTTCATTTCGGCGCGATGTATAAATTCGCCAACGGTTCCGGCGGCTGCTTTTCGACCGCTACGGTGTGGACCGCTGCCGACTGCACCCCGGAAAGGGCACATAACAACGCCTACGGATTCGACATCGGCGGGGAGCACGGCCATTTCTCCATGGACGTCGTGGGTCAACATTACAACCAGGCCATCAGCGTGTTGAACCCGTTGCTGGGGCCTCAGAGTCCGACCCAGCCATTTCAGTCCACCACCAACAGCATCAACACCAACCCCATCAACGGGGGGGCCGGCCTGGGACCCAATCTGGTCGACCCGAACAACACCTTGTATGGCATCGTCACTGACAACGATGCGGTGATGGGCGCTGCCAAATATACGTGGAACCCATTCAAGTTTTTTGTGGGATACGAGTTCATCTGGCAGAACAACCCACACCAGCCGCTGGGCGTCGGCGCCTCGGACCAGGGCGAGTACATCCTGAGCGGCGTGGAAGACAATAATCTGGATTCCGAGAAGAAAGTACAGATCTGGTGGACCGGTGCGAAATACACCTATCGCACAAAAACCGACATCACCTTGTCCTTCTATCAACAGCGCCAGAACACCTTCCGTGTTCCGTCAGCCTGCAACGCGGTAGCCGGTTTCCGCAGCTCCTGCGCCGGTACTCTCGACGAACTGTCGCTCTATGCCGACCATCACTTCACCAAGCGTTTCGACGGTTACGTCGGAGCCGCCTATTCCGTCGTGACCGGCGGTCTGGCCATCGCCATTCCGCATGGTCCCGGCGTCCCCTATCTCCACCCGACCAACGTTGCCCCGACGATCGGTGTTCGTTTCGCGTTCTGATCGTTTCTGCGGCGGGCTCAGTGCGGCTCTTACTGACGCGGGAAGGGTTCGCCTGCGGATCGTGGCCGAAAACACGCAAAAAGAAAAAGGGCGCCAGTCCATGACCGGCGCCCTTTTGTGCTTAGACTTGCGGCGAGAACAGCTCTTGGCGCTCGCCGGAAGTAGTTTTACGGCAGGTAGTAACGCATCGATGTGAAGATCATGTTGTCTATCCCGTGCGGACCAGCGGTAGAACCTGCCGCTGCGCCCACACCGGACCACGTGTTGCGATCCACATACGAATACTGCGCCCCAAACTGCATGCGACCCCTGGGTCCGTTGTAGAAGCGATACCAGAACCCGATAGTGCCTTCGAAAATGCTTCGGGTGTCACCGTCGCAGTTCGCAAGCGCCCCAGGAATGAACCCGTTGGATCCCAGTACAGCGGTGGTGTTGATCGCGGCTGCCGGAGCGGCTAGCGGAAGTGTCTCCACCGAACAACCGTCGTCTCGGCGATTGAAGTTTCCGTAACCCGTTTTGCCGTTGTTGAACGTCGTGCGACCGGCGTATTCGCCGCCCACATACGCGTAGATGTCCAACTTCGGGTTGGGGCGGAATTCCAATGTGCCGAGGGCCTGATAGTTCCGAATCAGAGCCAGTGTGCCATCCGGACGGACTGTTGTATCCGGCAGGGACCCCGAGCCGTAACGCCCGATGCCATCGCCACCTAGTACGTGGATCCCGACATCCAGCTTCTTGGCGATCGATATACGGCCGTTCGCTCCGATGCCTCCGCCGACGCTCGAGTCGTTAAAAGCGCCGGACGTCGGATTGGTCGAACCGGTAAGCGTGCAATCCACAGCTGGTGCCGTCACCGTCGGAGGCAGCGGTTGCGTGCCGTCTCCGGGGAACTGCAGAGTGATCGCTCCGTGTGCCGCGAAACATGGATATACGCGGTCGCGGAACGTGCTCACGATCCCGAAGACCTCGAAGTGCCCGAAGTGTGGATCGAGAGCCGCCTTGAACACAAAGTCCGGCGTCTTGTTGTATGCATAAGTTCCGGTGGGGTTATACAAGCCTCCGCTCACGCCCGGTTGGCCCACGAGGAAGTTGTTAAATGTTGTGCTGGTGGTTACCGGAATGGCAACGGTGGTAACGCCATCGGTAATCGTGCTGGTGGCCGTGGATGGCAACGTTGTCGTCGGGTTCCCGTGAACCGTCAAAGTTGTGGCTGACTCTTCCACCGCAGCCGCCAGCGTCAACTTTACGCCTTCGCCGAACGTCTTCGAGACGCGGAGTCCTTCTTGCCGCGCCCAGCTGAAGCCTACGTTGTACTCAGGGTCGATTACCAACGGCAGTGCTTCCGTTCGATTGTCCGTGCCTTTCTTCGTTTCCGTAACCAAGCTCCACATCTGGCCGCCGGTAATCTGCCACCCGCTGTCGAACCTCGCCTGTCCAAACGCTTGGCGGACTCGGAAAACGTAGCTATTGCTCTCGTTATTGTTGGAAGTGATGCCGGCGCCAAGAAAGTCTGCCTCCACGTAGCCTGCCAGTGTGACGGAGTCCAGCTTTCCTTCCGCCAACATGCTCAGACGCGACTGCCGGGCGCTCGCGTTGAATTCTGTCGTCTGCGCGCCGGGGTTGCCGGGTAGCGGGATGTTCGGGAACGACGTATTGATGTCGCTGCCGGTCGCCTTGTTGCGGAATACCGTTTCCGCCGCCAGGAACCCGCCGGGAGTGATCGTGATTCCCTTGAAGTGAATCGCGATTGGATTGTCCACGCTCGGCGCTTGTCCGTCCGCAGTTCCGATCACGCCGCTGCCGTAGTTGTTGGCCCGGCTTTCCGGAGCGGAAGCGGAGGAAGTGTCTTTCGGAGTATTTGCTGCTTTTAATTCCTCCTCCATCACTTCCATTTTCTGCTGTTGCGCTTTCATCTGATCGTTCTGCATCTGAATCTGTTTTGCCTGCGCTTCGAGTAATTCTCGAACCGCTTGCAATTCGCTTTCGACTCCGGATGTCGCCGGTTTGGCGGTCGAATCCGTCGTCGAAGCGGTCGAAGTGGATGCAGCTGCCTTTGCATCACCCGCTTTGTCGCCCGTCTTGTCCGCGGTATTGTCACTGCTCGCGGGCTTCGATGGTTTGTTATCGTCCCCTGGTCCGCTGGTTCTCGCCGTGACCGGTGTCACGACCAGCCCAAAGGCCAGTAACGTCGTAACTAATCCTCGCATTCCTTCCTCCTTGATTTGACCGCTAATCGCTTGAACGCTAAATGCCAGGTCACCGAAAACACACTCCGAGCCGTTTTCGTTCACACCCGAAGTGAGGAATTGGTGGCTCAGACCTTTACTCTGAGCATCGGACTACAGTCTTTGTAAACGGATTCACTTTAGATTTGCACTCGGACTCTGAACGCAGCCAGCCCCCATTTCTTGCTGCCGGCACGCGCGGCGAAGTTGGCACCTTATGCGGAGCGCTTGAACCCACTGTGACTGGAATGTTAATTGTGCGTTACTACGTTATCGCCTGATTCCGAGGGAGTTAATTGTGCAGAGGGCTTTTCCTGAAAGTTTGTAATAATCGCTACGGTCTTCGCCCCGTGGCTATCCAGCCACAGCCTTTCTGGACTCGGGCGATTCCAGTAGCGCCGGCATGATTCGTCGAAATCTTCGAATACTGAAAAAGCGGTGGCGGCAGGGGTCGCACCGGTAAGCCGGAAAACCAAACCAGCGCTTTACCGTGATCCAGGTTCCAGCCTCGACTCGTTCGCGCGAGATGTGCTCCAGGTCGAAATTGCCGCAGCGCGGACAGTGGGCGTAACCCTGGAAGCGAGTCGCCACCCGCCAAGCATAAAAACGCCGGTCGCAGGTGTGGCAGCGCCACGGTCTCAACCCGATGACACTGTTCAGGAAATCGAGAGTTCCCCCGCGGTGCGATCGGAAACAGTCAACGCTTCGACACTGCGGGCAAATCATTTGGCTTGGCGCCTCGTAACGTCTGGTCAGCGAAGGATACCCAAAACGCCAGCCATCGGCAAGCAGGCGGCTCGCCGCCACGCCTCTCTAAAATCTCGCTGTGGTCCGCTCCGCGCTCGATTGGTAACATCCCTCTCATCAACCATGGACATCGCGCTGGCCCTCAGCCATAATTCCGCTCTGATGACGAGGCTTTCCGCCCGTCCTAGGAGGATCGATGAGTTCGACCCCGAATACGCCCGGTGAAGATACTCACTACGTCGAGACGAGTTCATCTTTGCCGCGCTGGGTCACTTTGCTTTTCGTGGTTGCCTTTGCCCTGGTCGCCTATTTGCTTTACGCCGGCTATGCCGACCGCCAGGCCGCGCGCAAGGGCATGGATGATGCCGAAAGAAAGACTCAGGCTCTGGCTACCGAGCTGGACAAAACGAATTCGCGCATGGCCGACCTAAAAGGCCAGCTCGATGTAACCTCACAGAAACTCGGCTTAACTCAGGACGAGCTCGCCCAGGCTCGCAGTTTGGCCCAAAACATCAAGAAAGATCAGCAGAAGAGTGACGCGAAACTTCGCGCGGAGATCCAGGGCGTTCAAGCCGATACTTCCACCAAGATTGGCGAAGTCACCACCGAGCTGAGCGGCACCAAAACCGAAGCCGATGCCACCAAGGCCGACCTCGAAACCACCAAGGGCAAGCTCCAGAGCACCATCGGAGACTTGGGCGTGCAGAGCGGCTTGATCGCGCGCAACCACGACGAAGTCGAGGAACTCAAACGACGCGGCGAACGCGACATTTTCGAATTCGATCTCACCAAGTCCAACGCCGCACAGCATGTCGGCCCAATTCAGGTGCAACTGAAAAAAGTTGACACCAAGCACTACCGCTACACCGTGGCCGTCGTCGCGGACGACAAGAGCATCGAGAAAAAAGACAAGACCGTGGGCGAGCCGATCCAGTTCTACGTGAAAGGCGCCCGCGCTCCCTACGAAATTGTCGTTTTCGATCTCTCCAAGGACCAAGCCAAGGGCTATTTGAGCACTCCCAAATCGGCCACTGCGGCTCCACCCGCGGCTCCCGCGCCTGGTAATTAAAACGGCTCGGATCGCGGCGCCGTCCGGCCACGATTCTGCTGCCATCCTGTTATTGTTGCGTGGCGTCCTGAGTTATCGGCAGGCCGCCACGCATTTTTTATTTGTGTTCCAATTGTTGAGCGGAATCGCTTGGCGTTAGCAAACGGCAAAATACTTTGAAACTCCAACCTCATCCTCATCGGACGCTTCGCTTTGCCGGTGCCCTATTCATCCTTGTAGTCACTCCCGGTTTCATCGTGGCTCAAGATCTTCCGCAGCAATCCTCACCCGCAGCGAAACAGCAGCCTCTGCAAGTCACCACCGAAATCGTAAAACTCGACGCTACCGTTACCGACGAACGTGGTGAATTCATCAGCGGCCTTCGCCAGAGCGACTTCCGCATCCTCGATCGCGGCGCCGAACAGCCCATCGTCTTCTTCGCCCCCACCGACGCGCCCGCGCAAATCCTGGTCATGGTCGAAACCAGCCCGGCCGTGTATTTGATCCAGAGCGACCACATCGCTGCGGTGTATTCCCTCGCGCGCGGCCTGGCTCCCGATGACGAAATCGCTCTCGTCACCTACAACGACGCCCCACGCACTATTCTTCCCTTCACCCAGGACAAAGCCTCACTCACCGCCACACTCGAGCAAATTCAATACACCCTCGGCTTCGGCGATCTGAACCTCTTCGATTCCATCTCCGCGGTTCTCGATTCCCTCGCGCCCGCTACCGGCAAAAAAGCCATCCTGCTTCTCACCACCGGTCTCGATTCATCGCCCGCTTCTCATTGGGACGCGCTCGTCCAAAAATTGCGCTCGAGCGATGTGGTCATCTATCCGGTCGCTCTTGGCACCGCTTTGCGCGCACCCGCGAAAAAAAACAAGAACAAGGCCCCCTCCACTCCAGAACCTTCCGTCTTTGCTGCCGCGGACAAGACTCTGCGCTCCCTCGCCGACATTACTGGCGGCCGCGCGTTTTTCCCGGAATCTCCCAGCGATTTCGCTCCCATGTATCGAGAAATCGCGGCAACCCTGCGCCACCAATATCTCTTGGGCATCGCCCCCGTTCACGACGGCCAGTTTCATCCGCTTACCGCGCAAGTCCTCGACGAAAATGGCCAGCCGTACCCGGTCGCCGGGAAAAATTCTTCTCGCAAAATTTTTGTCCGCGAGGGATATCTGGCCCCAGCCCCCTAGGTCGTATAATCTAAGGCGCTTCAGGCTGTCGAATTTCTAGCGGGAGGCCGAATGAATCGGCGCGTGGTCTTACTGGTTTCGCTCTTTGCTTTGCCCTTCTTGTTCACTCTGGCCGCTTCGCCGCTCTCCGCGCAAAATCCTCCGGCGCAAAATCCTCAGCCCGCTCCCCAGGCTCAGTTTTCCTATGCCGCGCAAATTCCCGCCTCATTCGTCCATAACTTGATTTTTATTCCGGTGCGAATCAATGGCGGCAGCCCTTCGCTTTTTGAGCTGGATTCTTCGGCGGAAAAAACTTCGATCGAACCCGCCCGCGCGAAAGAATTGGGCCTGGCGATCACCCCCGCGCAAACCGTCAATCAGGTGGAGCTCACCATGCCGGGCCTGCGCTTGGGTATCGGCGCCATTCCGGTCATCGAGCGCAAAAATTTTGCGGAAACCACCGGGATGGCCGCTCACGGCGTTCTGGGCCGGGATTTCTTCGACCACGCCGTCATTGTCGTGGACTACCTGCGCCAGACCGTGCAGGCTCTGGATCCCGCCACGTATAAATACGACGGT
>Ga0209008_1000569_pt1 | contig 11261 bp, 9 predicted proteins | sample JacPin_JW_Ref_O3_FD_187963 | JGI IMG/M metagenome (GOLD analysis project Ga0209008, IMG submission 187963) | Forest soil microbial communities from Algoma, Ontario, Canada - Jack Pine, Ontario site 1_JW_Ref_O3 (SPAdes) (version 2) | ecosystem: Environmental > Terrestrial > Soil > Boreal...
TCGAGCGCCAAGGGCGAGCCGTATTCCAATTTCGCGAACGCGCTGGCTTACGGTGAGGGCCATGATTCCGCCGATGCCAGCAGCGGCGATCAACAAAGCGAGTGCAGCGAAAATTGCGAGAAGACTGGCGGTGACGCGAGGCGAAGCGACAGATTCGGCGCGGGCCTGCTCGAGAGTCAGAACGTGGGTCACGGCAGCTTGCGAATCGACGTCGTGAACTGCACGTGTGATGGTGTCGGCCATCGCTCTGGGGTCGGCTATGGTGCGCACGATCAACGTGGAAGGATTCGCACCTTCTGAATGAGGAGTGTAAAACTCGGTGGCAGCAGGATGATCAAGGCCGAATTCCCTTACGTCGCCGACGACACCGACTATGGTGACCCAAGTTTCGCCGTTGTCACCTGAGACGCGTTTGCCGATGGGGTCTTCGTTTGGCCAAAACTGGCGCTGCATCGCTTCATTGATAATCACCACTTGACGTTCTTTGCCGCCGTCATCGGTATCGGAAAATTCTCGGCCCTTCAATAGCGGGATACCCAGAGTCCGAAAATAATCGTTGGAGATCACGACTTGATTGCCGACCGGAGGAGCTTCAGCAGTGTTTATCTGGCGGCCTTCAATTAAAAATGGTCCAGAAAATGCGCTGGCTCCGGCGGAGATGACTTCTGGTTCCAGCGGGTAGAGTCCGGCGATGGAGGCAGACACTACGCCCGGCTGAGCCTGAACGCGATTGAGGACTTTCTTGATGATGTCGACGGTCTGCTCGCGCTTGGCGTATTTCGTGAAGCTAAAAGTTGTGCGCATGGCCAAGACATGTTCCGGGACGAAGCCAGGACTTACCTGGAGGATTTTGATCAGGCTGCGGAGCATTAATCCAGCACCGATCAGCAAAATGAAGGAAAAGGCAATCTGCGAGACGATCAGAGTGGCGCGCACGCGATTCTTGTAGCGTCCGGCTCCGGCACCGGAACTTCCCTCCTTCAAACTCGAAGACAAATTTGCACGGGTGAAAATCGCAGAGAGCGTGCCGAACACTATGCTGGTACCAAGCGCGGCAAGCAGAGTGAAAACCAGCACTCCACCGTCAATTCGAATTTCGTGGGCGCGAGGTGTGAGGCGGGCAGCGAACTGCGTTAAGAGCTGCAGGCTGCTGTATGCAAAAGCCAAACCGAACAAGCCTCCGACGAGCGCTATCAGGAAACTCTCGGTAAGAAGCTGGCGCAGGATGCGGCTCTGGCCGGCGCCAAGTGCGGTGCGGACGGCAAGTTCGCGCTCGCGGCGCGACATTCGCGCGAGCATTAAATTCGCTACATTGGCGCAGGCGATTAATAGAACGAAGGCCGCCGCAGCGAGCAGCATCAGCAAAGTGGGTCTGGCTTCGCGCGTCAATTCCTGCTGAAGCGGCATTGTCCGGGAGGTGTACCCAATATTGTCGGGATACGACTTTGGATATTCCGACTTCAGACGGCCGGCAATGGTGGAGAAATCCGCGTTGGCCTGAGAGACAGAAACACCAGGCCGCAGCCTTCCGAAAACTTCCATCATTCGCGTGTCGCGATTATCGATCACCTTTTGGGAGGAGCGGAAAGGACAGGCCGAAGTGGGCATGTAAACATCGGTCTCGGTGGGATATTGCGGCAGCGGCGGAAGCACTCCGACTACCGTATGAACCTTGTCGTTCATTTCGAATGTTTTTCCGACAATCGCGGGATCGCTGCCAAATTTGTTTTTCCAGTATTCGTAGCTGAGCAGCAAGACGGGAGGCGCACCGATCTTGTCGTCATCGGGTACAAACGTGCGGCCGAGAAGCGGTGTTACTTGAAACAAGTCAAAATAATTAGCGGAGACGACGGCTGATCGAACGCGGTCAGGATCACCGTGCCCGAACAGAATGAAGGACATGGCATGGTATTCCACCAAACCCGAAAGAGTCTGATTTTGTTCTCGATAATCCTGAATTTCATGAACGGAGAAACCAATATCGTCGAGTCCCTGCTTTTGCGCTTGCTGGCGGATAAAAATAAGCTGCTGGCCGTTGGGATATGGGAGCGGGCGAAGGAGCACGGCGTGGACGACGCTAAAGATCGCGGTGTTTGCTCCAATTCCGAGCGCGAGAATTACGGTGGCCATCACAGTGAAGCCGGGGTTCTTGCGCATCATGCGTCCGGCGTAGGTTAAATCCTGTTTCAGGATCTCCCAGTGCTCGCGGGGAGCGGTCCGAAAAATGCCTTGAAGCGTCTCCCACCACAGCTTGACGATCCCGCCGATGCCTTCGCGCTCGCGGGCGTCACGCGATTGATCCTCGAAGGTATGCTCCATCTCGCGGCCATAGTCAGACTGGAAATCCGCGGGCAAAACGCGAAGCAAGGAGCGAAAGATTCTTTTGGACACTGGAGCAGGCGACGAATTCATGCGATCTCCTTCCTAAGCTAGTTCAGGTTTCCGAAAAAGTTTTTTGTTGCGGGCCATCGCTAATAGCTCTTCCATGCGGCGCGCTTCAGCCACAGCGATCCGGCGTCCCAATTCGGTGAGGCGATAATAGCGGCGGCGTTCGTCATCGAGGCCCGCCGCTGGACGATCGTTTGACTCCACGATCCAATCCTCGCCATGTAAGCGCTTGATGATTCCGTACAACGTTCCGGCGCTGAGTTGAACTTTTCCTCCGGTTCTTCGCTTCACTTCCTTCAAGATGGCGTAGCCGTGCTTCTCACCGTCTGCGAGCGCCAGTAAGACATGAAACATCGCCGCGCTCATTACGGGCTGCTGTCCGGGTGTCTCTTCCTGCGAACGGGCCATGCGGCATCTCCTTTGTAAGGCGAAAGCAGTGGTAGCCTGACCGCCCCACTATACCGAACCGCTGAAGACTAGAACGTGTGGCGATATAGTGTCAATAGCTTTGACGATGGGGAGGCAGAAGGGTGAGCAAATTAATTAGGATTCGGAACGATCGGGAGCTAGTTCAACGGGAGCGGGGAGACGCGCCTGGCGAAGGGTAAATTCGGATGATGTCATCTTTGACTTCCACCACTCTGCCGGGATACTCGCCCGCGGTTTTCTCGCGCAGCGCTTCCATGGTGGGGTATTCGGTGCGGCCGTCAAACCAGCGCGCGTCGTCAATCAACAAAACGTGACCCTGGGCTGGATATTTGTAGATGGCGTCGAGTTCCTGCTTCACTGGAGTTGAGATATCGAAATCGTGGCCATCGAGCCAGAACAAGCACGGCTCCTTGAGAGCGGGCAATAGCTGGGGCAACACCTTAGCGCTGTCACCTCGCAGAATATGGATATTAGGATGGCTCGCAAATTTTCGGCGAGCGCTTGCCGCTCGACGGACATCTAGCTCGATAGAATAAATCTCGCGGAACCGGTTTTGGTTCACATACAACATGTGCGCGTAGTTTGTTCCGGTTTCCACCAGGACGCGAAGATTGAATCTGGAAGCAAACTCGGCAATCGTTCTCTGCTTTACCAAATGCGGGGCCCCGGCTCCGGGGACAGCGCGAAGTTTCCACGAAAGGTATTCGCCCCGAGCCGAAATGCCTTTGTAAAAATGGAAAAGCCGTGTTTCGCGGAAAGCCTGCCTTAAGTTCGAAGCCATTCAATCGTAATAATAAACGCAAAAGATGCGACTGCACCCATCATAAAAAGTGGGGGGCGCTTTAGACATGCTAAATATTTATTGGGTCTACTCCAAACCGGCTGGGTCAATCTGCGGTTGCGGAGCGTTTGGTAAGGGGTCTTGGGATAAATTCTAGTTTTTCGAGGGGCTCTCGGACAGCTCGGTCCAGATGCCGTAAGTAGCCAACGCTCCGACGCCAGCGAAGAGTAAGAAGAACGCGAGCTTCCGGCGCTTGCGTTTTGCGGGAGTGGTATTGCCATCATCGCGATACGCAGGCGTAGCCGTCGCAGGCGCTGCCACCGGCTCCAAGTCCATAGTCACGCGATAGGATTTTCCTTCCGGGATAGTGTGGAGTTCACCGTCATTATCAAGGACCAGCGAACCGTGAAAAGCGGAGACGATAATTTCCGCGGGTCCGACGATCGTCACTTGACCGTAGGCAGGCTGGCCATTTGCTGCTCGAACGAGGCCTTCAGGCACTTCGAGTTCGAGTTGATCCGCGCCATTTGACGAAAAGCCCACGGTACCGCGCGACACTTCCGCAAAAAGTGCATTCGATCGCTGACCGAGAGTTGCAGAACTTGAGGCAAGCAAATAAAGCTGGGTGGTTCCCATTCTCAGGCGCAACGCGCCGCCTGCGTCGGTTTGCACTTTGTCGCCGGGATAAACAGTGGTGCCGATTGCGACCTTAGAATCGGAAATCTGCGCGCTTTGGGCTTGGATCACGGAGCCCAGCGGTTTCTCGTTCGCGGCAAAACCAGGGAAAGCCATCAGGCCTACGAGCATCGCTGCAATGCAGGGCCGAGCAACAGAGCGCATCACTCCTCCGGGATATGTACTTACACAACGTAGGGGCTCTGTCTGTGTGGGTCAATCAACACGCTGCTGTCGGTGGTGTAAGTGACAATATAGGATTAGCTACGCGGGTGGTGCGGGGGTACAACCTCAGACCGTCGAAGCACCGTGGGGAAAACTGTTACGCAAGAATCATTGCAGGCGGTCGATTTTCGCCGCCAGGATGAAATCACTTTCGGTGAGACCGTTAATTTTGTGGGTCCAGGTTTTTACTTCGGCTTTTCCCCAGGTGAGGAAGATGTCCGGGTGATGACCCTGCTCTTCGGCGATGGCGCCCACTTTATTTACAAACGCCAGGGCCTGGGCAAAGTCGGGGAATTTGAATTCGCGCACGATGTGATGCCCTTCTACGACTTTCCATTGCGGCGTTTGTTTGGCCAAATCATCGAGGTCTTTTCCGACCAAGGGAGGAACGCCTCCGCGGCAAGGAACGCAGGTTTTGTTTGCTAGATCGCTCATGAAAAACTCCCGGCAGCCGATTTTCGAGGTGCTCACCTGCCGAATTGCAATTGTACAGGAACGGAGTGCATACGGCTGGCTCATTGCGAACAAGTTCTGCTATCCTCTGCGGCACAGAAACCTGATGGTCGCTCACCGGAGGGATAAATGGCCGACGAAATTCAAGAACTGAAAGAAAACGCTGAACACGGCGCGGAGGCACCAGGCCTAGCGCCGGTTACGGTGACCATGGCCGTGCTGGCTGTGCTGGTGGCTTCTGTTTCACTGTTGGGTCATCGGGCGCACACCGAAGAAATCCTGCACCAGACGAAAGCGACCGATCAATGGGCCTACTACCAGGCCAAAGACATTCGACGCCGAAATTACGAGCTGTTCCTGGATGAGATTTCGGTTTTCACGCTGCAAAATGCGGAGCAGGTGGCGAAGATCAAGGAGAAGTACTCCAAGGAAGTGGAACGTTATAAAGACGAGCAGAAAGACATTCAAGCGGAGGCCAAGAAAGCCGAGGATGAAGTGTTGACGGAGCAGCATCGCGCGGACCGCTTTGATCTGGGCGAAGTGATGCTTGAAGCGGCGTTGGTCATCTGCTCGATTACGTTGCTTACTCGCAAGAAAATATTTTGGGCCTTCGGAATTGTGCTGGGTCTGGCGGGAGTTGTGACGGCAGCGCTAGGCCTGTTGATTCACTAAAGGTCAGTAACGACGAACGAACTGAAACGTTTCGGTCATGCTTAAATTGCCGCGGTGCTGGCTAGCGGCGGCCGGAGGCTGCGGATTTTGATTCGACATAGGCGCGGACATACTCCGCGAAAGCGCTTTCGAGCCTTAGAGTAACTGGTCCGGGGGCGCTGGCGATTCGGTGGCCGTTGATTTCGCTCACGCCCAGCATGCTTCGGTTGGTGGAAGATATAAATACTTCGTCGGCGTCATAAAGATCTTCCGGGAGCAATGTGCGCTCGGCCACCGGCGTGCCTACATCCCCGCCGATTTCTAGCAGCACACTACGGGTAATACCCTGGAGACAACCGGAAGTGAGCGGTGGCGTGTAAACGCGCTCGCCCCGCACGCAAAAGATATTCGCGGCGGTGCATTCGGCCACTTCACCGCGCTCGTTGAGCATGACGACTTCATCAAATCCCGCTTCGCGCGCTTCGTGAAGACTCCATACATTGTTGAGCCAGGAAGTGACTTTTACACCGGCGAGCGGCGAAGCCGCATGGCGTCCATTTTCACGCAGACCAAGTTTTACAGGCTCCCGGTAAGACGGCAGATCGGAAGAATAGAGGATTAAATCCGCGGGCGGAAATCTCTCGTTGCTGCTCCAAAAACCTTGATTATAAATCGCGTAAATTCGCGCGCAGCCTTCGCGGACCTGGTTAGCGAGCAGAAGCTGATCGAGTTTGGCGCGCACATATTCGGGCTCGAAGGGAAACGGACAGTGCGTGCGCTCTGCGTCGCGTTTCAGACGCTTCCAATGGCGTTCGAATGCGAAGGGGACGCCGCTGACAATGCGGATGGTGGTGAACAGGCCCCAGCCGTTTAACAAGCCGGCCTGTCCGGGCGAGAGCCGCACTTCTTCGACGGGCAAGAGCCGGTCGTTATGAAAAACGAAACGATGGATCAACGCGTTCCCTCCTGAAGGAACCAAGCCATTCTATCGCACAATCTCTCCGTTACTGCGAACGAGCCTGCAGCCAATTATGCGCATGAGCAGGCTAGCTTTGCGCTGCAGTTTTTTTCCTGGTTCTGGTATTGACACTTATGGTGTCTAGGCCTAAATTGAAACTGTCGGTTTGGAGGGACTTATGCGCGCAGTCTGCCGTTGTGTACTTATCGCGGTTTTAATCGCTGGACTGCTGAATATTCCCGCATATGCCGCCGATGAAAAGCCATTGGGGCTGGTTACACAGGCTGAAAACGCTCACATCGGTAGTGCGAAAGTTTCGATTGGGACGACCATCTTTCCCGGTGACACCATTGCGACCGAAGCCGGCGGCACGTTGAGACTTAACTTTGGGTCCAGCCAACTGTATTTGCTTTCGGCTAGCTCAGCCACTTTGTCGCAAAACGCCAGCGCAACAATGGTGCATGCGGTGGTGGGCCGTGGAACGGTTGGTTTTTCGTCGACTGGTACCGATCATATTGAACTAGAAATTCCACAGGGCATTTTGCGCGCTGCAAACAGCCAACCGGCGTACGGGCAGGTGACGATCGTTGGGCCGCTGGAAGTGATTATCTCAACGTATCGCGGGACGTTGAGCCTCGATCACGATGGAGAAGTTCGTGATATCCCAGCTGGAAGGTCCTACCGCGTGACGATGGAGTTGGCGCCGGCCGCCGCCGCAGCAGCGGAGCCGCAGGCGCCAGCCGGGGTGGGTGGTTCAAACAAACGCGCTCTGAATACCCCCGCTCTTGTTTGGGCGATCGTAGCAGTAGGGGCAGCAGCCGGCGTAGGGTACGGTATCTGGTATGTGTTGTCTGAGAGTTCGTCGACCCCAAAATAGTCAAGCGGGCGTTTTAGAATTTCTGTTCCAGCTGCCAAATATTTTCGCGGTTCCTTCATTCTTCGGCGACAGCTCGTCTTATTGAGGCATACGGCTCTCAAATCCTTTGGAAACAGAGCACAGTGGAGCGCCGTAATGCGCTCGAATCCGTCAAAGAGTTGTATGCTAGGTATATCTGAGAGTGATAACTAAAAAATGAACAGGCCTATGCGACGATTCGTAGTTCTCTGTTTGCTAATTTTTAGCTGTATTCCAAGCTTTTCAGCAGGCTCCGCGCCGGATTCATTGTTGCAGACCATGCAGCAAGAGTTGAAGCGCGCCAACAGGTTGCTGGCGAAGTCGGAACCCGCGCCTTACTACCTAAGCTACGCTGTTACCGACATCGACGGCTCTATGATCGTGGCCGCGAATGGCAGCCTGATGATTTCGACCAGCGTTCACAGGCGTCTGGCGGACGTGATGATGCGCGTTGGATCGACCGCTTTGGACAATACGCACGGTAACAGGAATCGTCCGTCCGGCATCACGTCAGGGGCACTGCCGTTGAATAATGATCCGGACGCGATTGCGCGCGTGCTATGGCAACTCACGAACCGTGGATACGATCAAGCCTCTTCCGCGTTTTTGACGGTGAAGACAAACACGGCGGTGCAATCGGAAGAAGAAGATAAGTCGCCGGATTTTTCGAAGGAAGCGCCACAAGATCACATGGGGGCTGCGCTCAACGTCGCACCGCTAAACCAGAGACAATGGGAAGAACGCGCGCGAAAGCTTTCGGCGGGCTTTCTGAAATATCCGGAAGTCTACAATTCGACGATATACCTCACGGTCAGCGATGACCGTTCTTATCTGGCTACGAGCGAGGGGACCGCAGTGGTGCGGCCGGGCGCGATCAGCAGGCTGGTTATTCAAGGCGAGACTCGCGCGGATGACGGCATGGAATTGATGCGAGTGGAAACATTTCAGGCACTGTCTCCGGACCAACTCCCTTCGGATACCGAACTGACCGCGAAGGTGGACAAGATTTCTGAAGATTTGAAGGCTTTGCGCGCCGCTCCCCCGGCTGAACCGTATGCTGGGCCGGCGTTGTTGTCCGGTCGAGCTGCAGCAGTTTTTTTTCATGAAGTTCTGGGGCACCGACTAGAAGGGCATCGTCAAAAGGATGAAACGGAAGGCCAGACGTTCACGAAGAAAATAAACCAGCTGGTTCTTCCTGCTTTTTTGACCGTCGTTGATGACCCCACGTTGAAGGAACTGAACGGCGTGAAACTCGGTGGATCGTATGATTTCGACGACGAAGGCATCCCAGCGGAACGCGTGGAAGCAGTGGAAAACGGGATTTTGAAAAACTTTCTGATGTCGCGCATGCCGGTGAAAAATTTCGACCATTCCAATGGGCACGGCCGCAGGCAACCAGGACTGATGCCCACCGGCCGCCAGGGAAATTTGATCGTGACTTCCACGAATAGTGTGCCGGATACCGAGCTGCGCAAGAAATTCATCGAGGAGATCAAGAAACAGGGAAAATCCTACGGCCTTTATTTCGACGATATTCAGGGCGGTTTCACGCTGACTACGCGCTCGATGCCGCAAGCTTTTCAGGTGCTGCCGGTGATGGTGTACCGGGTGTACGCCGATGGTCGGCCCGACGAACTCGTGCGCGGAGTGGACATTGTGGGCACACCTTTGCTATCGCTGAACAATATTATGGTGACGGGCGACACCATGCATGTGTTCAACGGGATTTGCGGCGCAGAGTCGGGAGAAATCCCCGTGGCAGCGGCTGCGCCAGCCATGCTGTTTTCGGAAATCGAAGTTCAGAAACGACGTCGAGGAACCGAGCGTCCGCCAATTCTGGCGCCGCCGGAACCTAGCAGCACCTCAACGTCGGATTCTCAACCCAAAGTGGCGGAGCGCCAGCGATGAAGACAATCGGAAAGCGTCGCCAGCTGCTCTTAAGCTACGCAATATTAACGGCGGCCCTAGTTCTGTCGTTCGCACGCCCAGGCGCAGCGCAGCAGAAGACCGCGAAAACGGACGCCGCGGTCGCAGCCAGCGTGAATGCTGGTCACGATGCGAAGGCGGACGCTGCTGCCTCCGATCCTGTAATTCAAGCCATGCGCGAGGAACTCGAGCGTTCGAAAGAGCACGTGAAGATGGAGAACGTGTCGGCGCCTTATTACATCGAGTACCGGCTCTCTGATTTGGAAGAATACACGGCAGAAGCAGCGTTTGGCGCGCTGCGCCAGAACCAACACGTGCACTTACGCAGAGTGCGGGTGGTAGTGCGAGTGGGCGATTACAAGCTGGACAGCTACTTCGATCGCGGCATCGGTGTGGTCGATCTGGCGCCGCTGGACAACGACACCATCGCGCTGCGCCGTCAATTATGGTCGGCGACAGATGGTGCTTACAAAGCTGCCAGCGAAGCGCTCGCCAGCAAGAAAGCCCTGCTAAGCCATTACAGCGCAGAACAGCCCTTTGATGATTTCGCTAAAGCTCCGGCATTGGAGTCTTTCGAGCCGCTTGCGAAGCTCGAATTCTCGCCGGAAGTATGGGAAAAGGCGCTGGTGAAGTCCACGGATCTTTTCCGCTCAGATCCCAAAATCCAGTCGCTTTCCGCCTATGCCAACTTTCGCTCGGTGAATGAATATTTTGTGAATACAGAGGGAACAATTACGCGGCAGGGCTATGCCGTCTATCTGGTTCAGCTCTCGGGCGAAACGCAAGCCGAAGATGGAATGCAGCTTGGACGTTCGCCATTTTATATGACAGCGAAAGCCTCGGAATTGCCCGATTCGGTGAAATTGGAATCCGACACGGCGAAAATGTTGAAGACATTGAAAGAACTTCGCGAAGCACCGCTGGCGGAAGAAGACTATCGCGGCCCGGTTCTTTTCTCGAATGACGCTGCCAGCGATGTCTTTTACGGCATGGTAGGAGCTAACGTGCTGGGGATTCGGCCGAAGCCAGGCGAATCAGCTCGGACAACGGGAGAATTTTCTTCCAACTACAAGGGACGCGTGCTGCCGTCGTTTCTTTCCGTGGTGGACGATCCTACGATGAAATCGTTTCATGGAAAGAGTCTAATCGGAAACTATGAGGTCGATGATGAAGGGGTACGCGCAAAAGTGGTTCCGCTAATCAAAGACGGTATGCTCGTGGATTACCTGTTGGGGAGAATGCCGATTCGCGATTTTCCCGATTCAAACGGGCATGGGCGGGCGGCGCCGGGGCAGGCTCCAAGTCCCAGTATCGGGATCCTGATGGTGCAGCCGAAGGATCCACTTTCATCCAACGAGATTAAGGCGAAATTGATTGGAATGTGCAAAGAAGAAAATAAGCCGTATGGATATTATGTGGAAACGCTATCGGGATACGACCCGCGGCTGCTCTATCGCGTGTACGTGAATGACGGGCATGAGGAGCTTGTTCGCGGCGCTGTGTTCAACGAACTGGACACGCGCACGCTGCGAAACAACCTGGTTGCCGCAGGAGATGATCCACTGGTGAGCAATCGCGAAGGCGCAATTCCCAGTACCGTGATCGCTCCTTCCATTTTGTTTGATGAACTGGAAGTAAAGCGCACGGACAAAAAAGACGCCAAACTGCCGGAATATCCGCCGCCTTCCCTCACGCGCTAGAAACCAAACCGCGATTTAGGTTACCGGTTTGGAAACTGGAATCGCATGCCGAAACGAGCAGCTATCGGCAAGCCCAGCTGCGGAACCGGAGTGGCCGCCGTGGCGTAATGCTCATTGAAAGCATTTTCTACAGCACCGAAAAGTTCCACGCCTTTCCCCACACTGCGGGCAGCCATCGCG
>Ga0209008_1000571_pt1 | contig 11209 bp, 10 predicted proteins | sample JacPin_JW_Ref_O3_FD_187963 | JGI IMG/M metagenome (GOLD analysis project Ga0209008, IMG submission 187963) | Forest soil microbial communities from Algoma, Ontario, Canada - Jack Pine, Ontario site 1_JW_Ref_O3 (SPAdes) (version 2) | ecosystem: Environmental > Terrestrial > Soil > Boreal...
GCGTAACCGCCGTCCTTCTTGGCATGGCAAAGGCGGCCAGAAGGGCGCTCGAAACAAAGTTCTAGAGTTTGGACGACCGCACTGGAACTAAGACTTTCCTGAGTTTTGAGGTCACTCGACTTTAGAAGCGTGCTTATTCAGAGGTTCCTTAGCGCTGCCAGATTCGGCGCAGCCACAGGTCAACTTACTCGCTCAGGTAATCGCAGATTGCTTTCTGAGCAAACTCCAGCACTCCCGCGCAATCATCCAATCTTCCTGCGCATGGATAACGAGAACGCGAACTGCCGCGTCCGTCGCTGAAATATCGGTATCTTCCTCCATCGGCGATTGCGCATTCTTGGCGTAGTCTATTTTCACGCCCAGAAATCCCAGATTGTCGCACGCGGCGGCGCGGACTTCCTGCGAGTTTTCGCCCACTCCCGCGCTGAACACCAGAGCATCGATCCCGCCCAGCACGGCAATCATGGCTCCGATTCCCGACCGCAGGCGATGGATATACATCTCAAACGCCAACTGCGCCCGCGCCTTTGTCGCCGGCTCGTGGTCATTACGAGTAGCCGCGAGAACCTCACGCATATCGCCGGAGATTCCTGAAATCCCGAGTAATCCTGATTTCTTATTGAGCACGTCATCAAGCTTTTCGTCGAAGAAGTGCTGCCGTCGCATCAGATACGTCAGAATGCCAGGATCAACCGAGCCCGATCGTGTGCCCATCATGAGACCCTCCAGAGGAGTAAAACCCATGGTCGTATCCACACTTCGACCCTCGCGAATAGCCGCCAGCGAGCAACCGTTGCCCAGGTGGCACGTCACCAGTTTCAGAGAATTCAGATTCTCGCCGAGCACTTGTGCCGCGCGCTGGGCGCAATATTGATGATTGATCCCGTGAAATCCATAGCGTCTGATTCCCTGCTCGAACCACTCATAGGGTCCGGGATATGTCGTTGCCGCTAGCGGCATTTGGTGATGAAAGCCGGTATCGAAGACCGCGACTTGTGGAACCGGGCCCAGCAGTTTCGCGACAATCTCCATGCCTTCGAGCTCCGCGCGATTGTGCAGCGGCGCAAAGGCCGAAACCTTTTGAATCTCCGACTTGACCTCGGGGGTAACCATCGCGGGTTCGAAATAATGCGGACCGCCGTGCACCACGCGGTGCCCAACTACATCGATTGCAGAAGGGCTGGAGATGGCCGGCGTCGGCCCGTTCCACAAGCCTTCCAACAAACGCTGGATTGCTTCGCCGCGAGAAGTCACCGCAGCAGCGTCTTTTACCGTATCGCCGCGCGAAGTTTTGATGGCATAGCCAGCCTGATCGTCGACCCACTCGACCTTACCCTCCCACAGACACGCCGGCGGATCAGCGGGCAACGCATCGCCAATCTCGTAAACACAGCTCTTCTGGCTGCTGGAACCGGAATTGAGAACGAGTACCTTCATCAGTAAGGCCAGGTCCAGTCACGAATTTCCGGCATATCGTCACCGTGCTCGTAAATGTATTGTTTATGCTCGACCAGTTTGTTGCGGAGCATTTGTTTGAAGTGGCCTCCGACTTTTTGCAGCCGCGGAACCCGGTCAACCACATCTCCGGCCAGGTGAAAGCGGTCGAGATCGTTCATCACCGTCATGTCGAACGGTGTGGTAGTTGTTCCCTCTTCTTTATAACCGCGCACGTGCAGATTATCGTGATTGTGCCGCCGGTAGGTGAGACGATGAATCAGCCAGGGATAGCCGTGATATGCAAAAATAACCGGCTTATCGACCGTAAACATGGAATCGAAATCAGCATCCGATAATCCGTGCGGATGCTCGCTCGAGGGCTGGATCGTCATCAGATCGACGACATTCACCACGCGAATCTTGATGTCGGGAAAATGCTGGCGCAGAAGATCAACCGCCGCCAGCGTTTCCAGCGTGGGGACGTCCCCCGCGCACGCCATCACCACATCGGGCTCGGCGCCTTGGTCGGTGCTGGCCCACTCCCAAAGGCCGATGCCCGTGGTGCAATGCTCGATCGCCGCCTCCATGCTGAGGTACTGCAACGCGGGTTGCTTGCCGGCAACGATCACGTTCACGTAATGCCGGCTACGCAGACAATGGTCGGCAACAGAGAGCAGGGTGTTGGCGTCGGGCGGCAGATAAACGCGAACCACGTCAGCCTTCTTATTAACCACATGATCGATAAAGCCCGGATCCTGATGCGTGAATCCGTTGTGGTCCTGCCGCCACACGTGCGAAGTCAATAGATAATTAAGCGATGCAATCGGGCGTCTCCACGCGATCTCGCGCGTAACCTTCAACCACTTGGCATGCTGGTTAAACATCGAATCAATGATATGAATAAACGCTTCGTAGCAGTTGAAGAAACCGTGGCGCCCGGTGAGCAGGTAACCCTCCAGCCAGCCCTGGCACATATGCTCGCTCAGCATCTCGAGCACGCGACCGTGCTGCGATAGATGTTCGTCAACCGGAAGAATCGGCTCCATCCAGAGTTTGTCCGTCGCTTCGTACAGAGCTTCCAGCCGGTTCGAGGCCGTTTCATCGGGTCCGAACACGCGGAAGTTTTTTGCATCGCCATTCAGCTTCATCACGTCGCGCAAGAATCCGCCAAGCACGCGCGTGGCTTCCGCATTCTCCGTTCCCGGCTTCGTAACCCTGACGGCGTAGTCGCGAAAGTCGGGCATGTTCAGGTCGCGCAACAGCAAACCGCCGTTGGCATGCGGATTCGCTCCCATTCGGCGATCGCCCGTGGGAGCCAGATCCGCAAGCTCCGGAATCAGCTTGCCCTTCTGGTCAAACAACTCTTCAGGCCGATAACTTCGCATCCAGTCTTCGAGAATCTTCAGGTGCTTGGGCTTCGTTCGCACGTCAGCCACGGGCACCTGATGAGCGCGCCAGGTTCCCTCGATCTGCTTTCCGTCGACCACTTTCGGCCCCGTCCAGCCCTTCGGACTGCGCATCACGATCATCGGCCACACCGGCAGCCTAGAATCTCCGCCGCTCGCGCCCTTTTCGCTTCGCGCACTATCCTGACGAGCACTGTCCTGACGAGCCGCGTCTTGAATCGCACGAATCTCAGTCACGACTGTGTCCAACGTCGCGGCCATCCGTTGATGCATGGCTGCGGGCTCGTGTCCCTCGACGAAATATGGCTTCCAGCCATATCCGGTGAAGAGATGAGTGAGTTCCTCATCGTCCATTCGCCCCAGCACGGTTGGATTCGCGATCTTGTAGCCATTCAGGTGAAGAATGGGCAAGACCGCGCCATCGCGAACCGGATTAAGAAATTTATTGCCATGCCAGCTTGTCGCCAGCGGGCCGGTTTCCGCTTCGCCGTCTCCGACCACGCAACAGGTCAGCAGATCGGGATTGTCAAAGACTGCGCCACAGGCGTGCATGATCGAATAACCGAGTTCGCCGCCTTCGTGAATGGAGCCCGGAGTCTCGGGCGCGGCATGGCTCGGAATCCCTCCCGGAAACGAAAACTGTTTGAACAGTTTTTGTAGGCCATCTTCATCTTGCGTGATGTGCGTATATAACTCGCTGTAAGTGCCCTCTAAGTATGTATTCGCGACCATACCCGGCCCGCCGTGGCCCGGGCCCGCAATATAGATAACGTTGAGATCGTATTTCTTGATCAGACGATTGAAATGGACGTAGACAAAATTCAGTCCCGGAGTGGTGCCAAAGTGCCCCAGCAGTCGCGGCTTGATGTGCTCGACTTTCAGCGGTTCGCGCAGCAGCGGATTGGCGTAAAGATAGATCTGACCCACGGAAAGATAATTGGCCGCGCGCCAATAGGCGTCGATCTTGCGCAACTCTTCCGCGGCTAATGGCTGACCTGTAGTTGGAGGACTAGCGGTGCGGGACTGGGAGGGGTTCAGGGTGGCTGGGGGAGTCATTGGGTTACGCCTCTCTGACTAGGAATGTTTCCATTCTAGTTTTTTACCGCGAGGTGCGCCAATGCTTGAACGCTCGCACGATACGATCGACCGGCAAGCCATTTATCGGCAAACCGAGGCAAAGCAGGGCGCCGACCTCCGTACATCGACCTTCAATCAGCTAACGGCTTACTGCCGAAAGATACCAAAGGCGGCGCCGTGCTGATGGCTCTCGACGCCGCCGGCACTTCCATCGAGCAGTTGCAGAAAGACGCCAAAACGCGCCAGGATGCGCTCGATTCTCACGAAGCTCAGCGGCGCCAGCAAGTCGAGGCGGAGGGGGCGAGAAAAGCGGAAGGAGTTGTCCAGATTCAGGCGGAAATGGAGAGCATCAAGGCCCACTATCCCGGGCGCATCCGCCTCAACCTCGACGGCGTGGCGCGGCAGAAAGCCACTTTCGCTGAATGGATAAGCGCGAAACAGCAGGAATGCCAAGGTATGGCCGATGCCGTTGAACTGTGTTCGAGATCGCATGTCTCAGCACCTGCCAGTGCTCCGCCCTTGGAGGCGAGCCTGGTGAAGGTTAGCGCCAAGACAGTGTGATCGCGCAGAGACATTCTCTGCCCGAATTGCCGTTTTAATCCATTACTTCGTCCTGTAGAAGCTGGACGGAAAGCCAATCACTCTAAGCCAATCACTCTAAGCCGGTCACTCAATGAAAGCTAAGCACCTTTAAAGGTGAGCCCTCGGACTGGATCATTCAGAGCTCGGTGGCAGCGTGTAGTCGAACTCATAAGAGTGCTTGCCGTTGGCGATAATGATCTTCATTGTCCCCGCGATTCCAGTAAGACCTCCCGCGCCCGACCCCGGCACAACCGTGACAATGAGCTGAAACTTTCCCTGCTCCATTGTGCCGCTGTGCTGCAGGGTAAACGACCCCGTATGGCCGTGGAGTGTTCCAGTGACGCGCTCCATGGCCACATAACCAGCAGCGCCCTTCGACGGATCTCCCGCCCCCAACATCTCCCCTTTGGCCGTAGCTTCGAGATCGCCGTGGTATTGCTTGTCGAGCACGTAGCGGCCAATATCTCCTCCTCCCGTGCTGTCATCCGCGGGAAGCGGGGTGGTCTTTGCGTCGAAGGCGCCAGCGGCGTGGCGAGTCATCGGCGTGTCCTTTTGAGAAGTTTTTGCAGCCGGAGCTTGAGGCTCTGTGTGAGCCGGCAAGGCGAGGCATACGCCAAACATGAGACTCGCGACCACGCCAGCACGACCCTTCCGCACTATATCTCTCAACGGAGCCTGCATCCGAATCGAGTCAGCCTATCAGATCCGGAGAATATTTGCGGTAATTTGCGGTATCCACGTCGTAGTGGCAGCATCGCGACCCGCGCGTCAATCACACTTCAGGAATTATGCTGACGGAGTACGGGGGCAGAAGCCCAAAGTTTTCCAACTGCATGAGCAAGGGCATGGGCAAGCAGCGCCGAGAAGATAAGCGGAACAAACGGATAAAGGAACGCGTATGGACACCTCGTGCCGTATATCATCGTACACACCGCACATGCCGTGGCCCAGGCAGCTACGCAGACGGGAGCCGCGTCGCTGGAGTGCCAGTTCTGATCGAGACAGGCCACTACCGCGAACGGCAATGTCGAGACCAGGCAAAACTTGACGAGCGGCCTCATCAGATCGCCGAGACCGTTGATTACAGGCGCCGCCGCGATGAACTTGATGTAGCTCGCGAGGGCGACCGGGTAGATCACGGCCAGAAAACAAAACAGCCCGAGACACTGGCGACCCCTCCGCGGATCGATCTTAAAGTCTTCGCAGTGTCCGTTAAATCGCCAGCCCACAGCCGCCTCCAGACAAGATATCGCGCCGTAACTCGTCTTCTGACTCTGTCTTACTGACTACAAGGTTAGCAGTTAGTGGTTCGGGAGGTACCTAGCTTTAGTAATGTCCGGGGCATTACCCTTTTGTCAATCGTGTTTGTACGTACAACTGTTCCAGTGGAACACTCTCGCTTATTGTTCGTCCGTACATATATATCGTCACATCGCATTTCTATGATTCACACGGCGTTAGCGGTTTCCGACAACTGTCCTGGAAAATTCCCACTCTGACTTTTTGCGAAGAGCGCGATATTTTGGTGCGATATTTTAGAGTGGGCCGCCCGCCCAGGATGGAGTTATAATCCGCGTTAATTCCGCGTCGCCGGGATCGACTATCCGGCTGTTAGGCCAATTCAAAGGGGGACCCTCGATATGAAACTCAGCGAGGCGATTCTGCTGGGCAGCACAGTAATAGCTCCCAAGGCGGGCGGGCAGTATTTCTCTAAAAGTCGGTCGGGTTGCGCGCTGGGCATGGCCGCCATTGCCCGGGGATGCGAGTATGGTTCGAATCGAAAGGGCATTCCTGTCCCCCATCAGGACCAGCGGACGTTGGGAACAGAAGGGGTCTGGGGAGGTTGGGTGATGCGAGAGGTTGTGCGCCCGTGTGACTGCTGGCGTTTTCGCGTGCCCCGCGAAATGCGCATTAAGGACGTGATCGCACACATCTTCGACTATCACGTCATGACCAAGAAGAACTGGACGCTCGAACGGCTCGCGGCCTGGGTGAAAACCGTGGAACCGGAGGAGGTCCTGCCTAAGGAGATCGGGCCTCGCGAGAACGCGGGCTTGGACCGTTTCCCCTTAACGGTGTCCCAGTTGAAAGCGAGACAGCAGGAGGTTCCAGAGTGGCAAACAGTGCGGCAGGCCTTCGAGGCCAAGCGTTCCACCAAACGCCGGCGCATTCCCTCCGCGTGAGAATCGCTTCTTGGGAAAACAGGGGACAGACGAGACTTTCTTTTGCCTCTGATAGTTGCGTCCGGCATTCGATCGCGTCCATTAGCCAAACGAGTTTCTGACTATCGAGTTTCTGGCTGTCAGGAGAATCAAATTGAAACGACTTCTCAGTGCATGTCTTCTGTGCGCCGCACTTGCGTGCGCCAAACGAGCTGTGGCCAATACGTGGCCCGATTCTTGCGGTGACGAGAAAGTCAATTTCGAGGTCAAAACTGAAAAACAACACGCCGCGCCTGCAGCGCCCGCAGAGGGCAAGGCGCAGATCATTTTCATCCAGGGCGAAAACCAGATGGTCGCCCCTTTTCACAATGCAACGGTCCGCTTCGGCATGGACGGAACCTGGGTGGGCGCCAATAACGGCAACTCATATTTCGCGTTGACGGTCGATCCGGGGATTCATCACCTCTGCGCAAATTGGCAATCGGTCTTCAAAACACTTAACAAGAATATCGACCTGACATCGTTTACCGCCGAGCCTGGTCAGGTCTACTACTACGTGGCCCAGGTCACTGTGAACTCTCAAAACAGCGTAAGCTTCGGTCTTTCGCAATTGAACGCAGATGAAGGGAAATATCGAGTCGAGAACTCAAAGCTCAGCACCTCGAAACCAAAGTAGCTGCGCGCCCTGGACGGAATTCTTCTTAGCGCAGAGGCATGGCCTTCTCCAAAAGCAGCGCCGTATAATCATTGGTTCCGCGATCAACTCATACGGTCGCCGCCGCTTGACGCACAGGAGATCAGTTCATGTCCACTCTCACTGAAGTCCCGACCCAAATCAAGTTCCGCACCGAATCCGACAGCATGGGAAAAATCGAAGTTCCCTCCAATGTTTATTGGGGAGCGCAGACGCAGCGCTCGCTGCTGCATTTCAATATTGGGCGCGACACGATGCCTCCGGAGCTGATTCGGGCATTTGGCACGCTGAAGAAGGCTTGCGCGCTGGTGAATCAGGATCTGGGGAAACTTGCTCCTGAGTTGGCGAAGCTCATCGTCGAAGCTGCCGACGAAGTGATTTCCGGCAAGCTCAACGATCAGTTTCCGCTGCGCATCTGGCAGACGGGTTCGGGGACGCAGACCAACATGAACGTGAATGAAGTCATCTCCAACCGCGCGATTGAGATTGCGGGCGGCGAACTCGGATCGAAGAAGCCGGTGCATCCGAACGATCACGTGAATATGTCGCAGTCGTCGAACGATACGTTTCCAACGGCGATGCACATCGCGGCTGCGGATCGAGTGAAGAACGCGCTGATTCCGGCGATAAGGACGGTCCGTAATGCGATTGCGGCGAAGGCTAAAGAATTCGAGAACGTGGTGAAGATTGGCCGCACGCATTTGCAGGATGCTGTGCCTCTGACGTTTGGGCAGGAGTTTGGCGGATGGGCAAGTCTGCTCGAGCGCGACATAAAGAGGTTAGAGCAGGCGCTGGACGGGCTTTACGATCTGGCAATTGGCGGAACGGCTGTTGGAACGGGGTTGAATACGCATCCGGAGTTTGCCGAGCGCGCGGCGAAGAAGATTGCGGAGCTGACGGGACTTCCCTTCCGCTCGCATGGCAATAAGTTCGCCGCGTTGTCGGCGCACGATGAGATTGTGTTTGCACAGGGTGCTATGGAAACGCTGGCCGCTTCGCTGCTGAAGATCTCGAACGATATTCGCTGGCTGGCTTCGGGTCCGCGCTGCGGCCTGGGCGAGCTCTCCATTCCAGAGAATGAGCCGGGATCGTCGATCATGCCGGGCAAAGTCAACCCCACGCAGTGCGAGGCGATGACGATGGTCTGCGTGCAGGTGCACGGGGCAACGGCCGCGGTGGGAATGGCGGGATCGCAGGGCAACTTCGAGCTCAACGTGTATAAGCCGGTGATCATCTATAACTTTCTGCACTCCGTCACTCTGATCACCGACGCGTGCCATGGCTACGTCGAATACATGCTGAAGGGGATTGAGGTCGATCGTGCGAAGGTCGATTGGTATGTGAAGAATTCCCTGATGCTGGTGACGGCGCTCGCTCCGAAGGTGGGATACGACAAGGCGGCGGAGATTGCGCATACGGCGCACGTTGAGCATGCGAGCCTGCGCGAGGCGGCGCTGAAGCTGGGATATCTTACGGGCGAGGAATTTGATGCGCTCGTCAAGCCGGAGATGATGACTCACCCCTAAGAGCATCGGGTTAGCGGGCGATTGCGCCATCGGGCGGTCGAAAAGCCTTCAGAGCGGACATCCAAATTGATGAGTGAGAGTCACAGGTTCGGCACCAACGAGCCGCGGCCGTCAGACCTTCCGTCACCCGATCGCCAGATCACCGGGGTTCTTCTTCTCCTTACAAAAGTAATCACCGCGCGCTGATTTCAAGTTACTTAGGGACCTACCCCCGGCTTATCATGCAAGGGTCTTATGCTCTCTAACTGCTCTTACTGGCGACGGCTTGCATTGCTGTTTATGGGGCTGGCGTCGTCGACCGCAATCGCATCGGAGGCACCTACGCTGCAAGGGCAAACGCCGCCAGTGCATCCTCCGGTTTTTCAAAACGCTCAAAACCTGACGTGCCGGTATCGGCTCCAGGGACTGCAAAAGGAATTCACTGAAACGCATCGGTCGGAGGTGCACTATTCTGCGCTGCCCCCGGGGGAATATAGCTTTCAGGTGATTTGCGATGCTCCGCAGCTGGGAGAGAGTAAGTCGGCGGCTTATGCGTTTACGGTGCCTGAGTCTACAGTTCTTGGGTCCGGAACGTGGTGGCAGACGTCGTGGAAGGAGATGGGCGCGTTTGGCGTAGTGCTGTTGGTTTGGGCGACGCTGTGGAGCCGCTATCGCGATCGGCGCGAGAACGAGCGACTGGAGCGGGCAGTCGCCGAGCGGAACGCGGAGTTGGCGCGGGCGAACCGCGAATTGCAGGAAGTTTCGCTCTGCGACCCGCTGACCGGAATTCGCAACCGCCGTTTTTTTCAGAGCATGATTCCGGCGGACGCCAGCCAGGCGGTGCGCGCGTATCGCGGATCAGAGGTCTATGGCCGCGATCATCGCGACCTGATGTTTTTTCTGGTAGATATCGACCACTTCAAAGATGTAAATGACGAATATGGTCACGATGCGGGAGATCGAGTGCTGGTGCAGATCGCGCAGCGGCTCAGTCGCGTCGTGCGCGAGTCCGATTTTCTGATCCGCTGGGGTGGAGAGGAATTTCTGGTGGTGTTCCGCGCCGCCGAGCGCAATGACGGCGCGCTGCTGGCGTCGCGAATTCTGAAGGCGATCAACAGCGTGGAATTTGATTTAGGAAACGAGCGGCGGCTGGCGCGCTCCTGCTCGGTAGGATGGGCGGCGTTTCCGTGGCTTCCGCCAGCGTGCTCGGATTTGTCGGTGGAGGAAGTATTGCGACTGGCAGATCGCGGAATGTATCTGGCGAAACAGGGTGGGCGCAATCAGGCTGTGGGGCTCATTCCGGCGGCGAGCGGGCCGCTAACTAATGCGTCCGCCAGCAGCGCAGCGGACGCTAACGTCGTCACACGGCCAGACAGGTATCGCAGTGTCGAGCAGTTGCTGGAAGACAAACTCATTCGCGAAGTGCGCACGCCGGGAGAAATTTCGGCGGCCGCCGCAGGATGAGCGTTGCAAAGCACCGGAACAACTGGTGAAAGAATCGTCGATCCTCCCACCGTCTCCCTCCGCGGCCAAAGCCGATATCGAAAGCAATCTTGCTATCGCAGCGGTAAACCGCTGTGCCACCCAAAAGCAGAATCAAAATCGCGTAGCGTGAAGCGCGCTCTTTTCAATCTGAGCTACTGCGGCGTCGCGGTGATCGGGATGGGCGCGTTCTTGGGCGTGCTCAGGTAGCCGCTGATTTTCTTCTTATCCACCGTCCACACGACGAGTTCGTAGAGCATGTGATCGTGTCCAGTGTAGAACTGCACCGGTTCACTCTGATTTCTGTCTTTCTTTTCGATAGTCTTGTCGTCGGCGCTGACAGCAACGGTGTATTTGCCGTGCTTCGGATCGGTCTTCTTCAATTGCAATGCTACCGTCGAAAACGCCTGCGGCTTGGCTCCTTGTAGCAAGGTGAATTCGTAATACTGGCGGTCGCCCTTGTGTTTGAGGGCTTCGAGATCGCTGCGCGTGTTGGCGATGAGTCCGCTCTGCTGTCCGAGATCGCCGATCGTGGTCTGAAGTTTCGCGATGGTCGCATCAAGCGAGGCCTTTGTGTTGGCGACGTCTGACTTTACGCCGCCGACGTCCGTCTTCACCGAACCCACTTCACCGGAAACCGCGCTGACATCCTTCTTCTCTTGTTCCGCTTGTGCGGCAAGGCTGGCCGCGGCGGCTTGCTGCTCGCGTTGCAAGGCATTGGCTCGAGCGGCTAACTCCTTCTTGGTCATGCCCAGTTGACGGGCCAGAGTCTCGGAGTCCGCTTCGGCGGACTGCATGCGCTTGGTGAGATCGCCAATCTGTTTGTCGCTGGCGAGCTGAACCTGCGTGATCTTCTCGAGTTCA
>Ga0209008_1000572_pt1 | contig 11200 bp, 10 predicted proteins | sample JacPin_JW_Ref_O3_FD_187963 | JGI IMG/M metagenome (GOLD analysis project Ga0209008, IMG submission 187963) | Forest soil microbial communities from Algoma, Ontario, Canada - Jack Pine, Ontario site 1_JW_Ref_O3 (SPAdes) (version 2) | ecosystem: Environmental > Terrestrial > Soil > Boreal...
GACCAGCCGCTCGAACTGTTTCCCCGCAGCCCGGTCGCGCGCCGAGATAGAAATCCGCGCTTTGTTCGATGCACCGAGGCGCCGCCGGACCTTCCGGTGCTTCGGTTTCGGTGTTTGTTTCCGTCGGCCCATGATAGAAGTTGCGCACCCTCCGATCCGTAACCGCTACTTGCGCTACGCCAATCTACAAGGACGATTCGCGTCGAACAAGGAAAGACTGGGCTTGGACGACGGCGCTGGTGACCTCGCCTGCTTCATTGACGCGGACCGCTGCGGCGTCAGATACTTGCGCAACCGGGGCGACCGCTGCGGCGACTGCTCAACCTCATTTTCGCTGGAGGGGCTTAAACATGACTCATCGCGTCGCTTGGATCGTGTGTGTGGTCGTACTATCTGGAGCAGCACTCAGGCCTGCACCAGCGTTCGCGCAGAAACCGTGCGAGAGTCTGACCGCTATCACGCTTTCAAGCGCTACGATTACATCGGCAACTTCTGTCGCGGCCGGGGCGTTCAAGCCCCCTGCAGGCCCCGGGCAACCAGTGCCCACCGACCCTCTGCCTGCGTTCTGCCGCGTGGCCGGCATTGCGAAACCGACCGGCGACTCTGAAATCAGGTTCGAGCTCTGGCTCCCCATCTCCGGATGGAACGGGAAATACGAGCAAGTCGGAAACGGCGGATTTGCCGGGGCGATTCCCCTGGGGGCGATGGCCGTGCCTTTGCTGCGGGGCTATGCGACGGCCGGCACAGACGACGGACACGTGGCTGCGACCGACGGTTTGTGGGCTCTCGGGCACCCCGAGAAGCTGATCGATTTCGGGTATCGCGCAGTCCACGAGACCTCCGTGCAGGCCAAAGCCATCACTCGCGCCTTCTACGGCAGAGACCTCGCGCGCTCCTACTTTGTCGGTTGCTCAGACGGCGGTCGCGAAGCGCTCATGGAAGCTCAGCGTTTCCCCGGCGATTTCGTCGGCATCGTCGCAGGCGCCCCGGCGAACAACTGGACTCACCTGCTGGTCGGGGCGATCTGGACCGAGCAAGCGTTGCTCAATGACCCCGCCAGCTATGTTCCGCCCAGCAAGCTACCAGTGCTTCAAAACGCCGCGGTCGCCGCCTGCGACGCCCTGGACGGCGTGAAAGACGGGGTGATCGCAGATCCCAGGCGCTGCCACTTTGACCCGGTAGTTGTGCAGTGCCACGGCGCGGACGGTCCCGACTGCCTGACCGAGCCGCAAGTGGCCGCGGTCCGGAAGATTTACGGCGGACCAAGGAACCCTCGAACCGGCGCGCAGATTTTTCCGGGTTATTCGCCCGGCACCGAAGCGCTGCCAGCAAATTGGCGGGTTTGGATCTCGGGGAACGGTCCGGGACAGCCAACACTGCAGGCTTTTTTCGGCAACACGTTTTACGCCTACATGGTTTTTGACAACCCGAAATGGGATTTCCGCACTTTCAACTTTGATAGCGATGTAAAAACAGCCGACGACAAAACCGCGGGAATTCTGAACTCGACCGATCCCGACCTTGCAAAGTTTAAAGCGCTGGGCGGAAAGCTGATCCAGTATCATGGCTGGGGCGACGCCGCAATTCCCCCTCAAAACAGCATCGATTACTTCGAGACGGTGCAGTCCGTCATGGGCAAGACCGCTCGCCAGCGCGATTTGGGCGCCACTCAGGACTTCTATCGCCTTTTCATGGTCCCGGGAATGTCCCACTGCGCCGGCGGCGTCGGCGCGACATCTTTCGGGAACGTGCCGCCAGGACTCCACGATCCCGGCCACGACGTAGTCAGCGCCCTTGAACAATGGGTCGAGAAGGGCGTCGCGCCCAATCAAATTATCGCTACCGGTTTTGTGGGAGGCGATTCAGCCAAAGGCGTCGAGACGACGCGTCCCCTCTGTCCCTACCCCGAGGAGGCCATGTACAAGGGAACGGGCGATATCAATAGCGCAACAAGCTTCACCTGCCAGAACCGCCATAAACAGTAGACGATTCGCCCGGCGTCCCGGCGCGAAGCCACCAGGTGCAGAAAGAGTTCGGCTCCCCCGTGCCATTTCGTGGTGTTCGCGCTGCCTTGTCGCAAGGGCATGCGGATGTTAAGCTTTTGTTTTACCGTCTAAATCGCCTATTAGAATTGAGGACCTCGAGCGTGGCTGATCCCAAGCAAGAAGAAGGCTTCAAGGTCGTAGACCGGCGGCATTTCACCGAGACGGGCGATTTGCGCGAAGGCGCTGTCGAGCAGGAACGCCGCGAAGAAGAGGCAGCAGCAAAGGCCGAGAGCGCACGGGCAGCCGCGAAAGCAAAAGCCGCGCCGGTCTCAACATCGACGGACGTCGCTGCCCCACCCGCCGCTGAAACCCCTGTAGAGACGATCCCGTCGTCACGTAGCTTTCAGATGCTGGTGGACTTCCTGACACGCAACGCCGCCGCGATGATGGGCGGCATGGCCGATCCCCAAACCGGCCAGGCGTACGTGGATCTCGAGGGAGCGCGCGAAGTAATCGATATGCTGGATGCGCTGCGCGAGAAAACGCGTGGGAACCTCGCCAAAGTCGATGACGATCTACTCATGGAAGTAGTCGGCAGCCTCAAACTCACGTTTATGGAAATATCGAAAGCCGCAGCCGAAGCAATGGCCAAAAAGAACGCCAAGAAATGACGGCTCGCACGGCCCCCGCCGGACGATTCACAGAGTGGCCGGTACCGTCTGCTCGCAACCCATTGGGGTTGGCGCGCTGAGTTTCCCCGGCCAGCGGATTGGCAGTTGGACAAAGTGGCATTCCCTCTTCTGTGAGAGCCGAGCGACCCAAGACTGTCCCAGCAGCTCTGGTTCCGCGCCTAGATAGTTGCCTCTCCAAGCGTGTAAGATCCTTTCGTTGATCTCATGACCCCACTTCGACTCACTGTGCTGGGCTCGGGAACATCGATGGGCGTGCCGACGCTCGGATGCCACTGCGCGGTGTGCGAATCAACAGATCCACGCGATAAACGAACGCGTCCGTCGGTCCTGCTCGCCTGGGGCGGCCGTAATGTGGTGATTGATACCACTCCTGATTTTCGGTTCCAGGCGATGCGCGCCGGGATGGACCGTCTCGACGCCGTGATTTACACCCACGGACACGCCGATCACGTTATGGGTCTCGACGACATTCGCCCCTTCAACATGAAGCAGCGAGCCGAAGTGCCGATCTACGCAGCGGCTGATACCCTCGCACTTCTGCGGAGACAGTTCGCATACATTTTCGCCGACGCGCAGCCCGGTTCCACTCTTCCGCTGATCGAGTTGCACACGATCGACGGGCCGTTCTCGCTATTTGGCGCGCAGATCGTACCGATCCCGGCGATGCACGGTACCCAGCCGGTCCTGGGATTTCGAGTGGGCAAGATGGCCTACCTGACCGATTTCAGCAGCGTGCCGGCGAGCTCAAAGGCACTGCTTGGCGGCCTGGATGATTTCATCCTCGATGCACTTCGCTACGTGCCGCACCCCACGCATTCCAATGTCGAGCAATCGCTCGCGCTGGTCAAAGAACTGAAGCCCAAACGCGCCTGGTTCACTCACATCTGCCATGACCTTGGCCATGCGGAGGCGAATGCGCTTTTGCCCGAGCACGTTCGTCTCGCCTACGATGGGCTGCAGATCGAGGTCGAACTCTGATGCCGCTTGCCGTTGCGAATTCGGCCGCAGAGTGGATGGCACGTTTCGGCACCCCCCCAAGGGGCGCTGCCGTCACGATCGGAAACTTTGACGGAGTCCACCTCGGCCATCAACAAATTCTGCGTGCGGTCCTTAATCGAGCCCGCCGGAACGGCGTGCTGGGCGCGGTGCTCACCTTCTACCCTCATCCCGCGAGGGTCCTGAGGCCGGCTGACGCCCCTGCCCTGCTTGAAACACTCGAGCAACGTCTCGCCGCAATCGGCAGCGCGGGGATTGATGCTGCGCTGGTGATGCGTTTTGACGCGGAACTCGCAAATGTGTCTGCCGAGGATTTTGTCCGTCGTTTTCTCCTGGATACGATGGGCGCCCAGACGGTCCTTGTGGGCGGCAATTTCCGGTTCGGTCACGGTGGCGCAGGAGACGTCGGACTCCTCGGCCGGCTCGGTCAACGCTGGGGTTTCGCGGTCGAAATCGTGCCGCCGGTTGTCGAGGACGGAGTCGTGGTATCAAGTACTGCCATCCGTGCAGCACTTCGCGACGGCGACGCGGATGAAGCCCGCCGGATGTTGGGGCGGCCGTACGCCCTGGAAGGCGAGATCCGTAGTGGAACAGGCCAGGGGCGAAAGCTCGTGGTCCCGACGCTAAATCTCGCTACCGATCAGGAGCTGCTTCCGAGGAACGGCGTGTACGCGACAGAAGCAATCGTCGAGGGGAAAACTTACCGTGCTGCCACCAATGTTGGCATGCGGCCCACGTTTGACGGCGCCCGGATCACAATCGAATCATTCTTGTTCGACTTCAGCGACACCCTGACCAGCGGCAAACTCGAGGTGCGATTCTGGCACCGCCTGCGCGACGAGCGCAAATTCTCCGGGCCTGCCGAACTGCGCGAGCAAGTCCTGAAGGACATCGACCACGGGAAGGAATATTTCCAGGCGGCAAACGACAAGAAAACCTAGCAGGCGTCATAATTCCTAATCGTTACTTACACTCTTCGCCCTGCAATCTCCGCAAACGCCGCCGATCTCGGTCCGCGCAATGCTAATTTCGATATCGCAGTCCCGCGAAATCTGCTTCTTCAGGTCCTCGTAAAGCTCGCTTTCGATTTCGCGAACCTTGCCGCAACGAATGCACGCAACGTGGATGTGGTCTCGGGGACCATGGCTCTCGTAGTAATGGCGGTGTCCGCGAAGATGCAATAGATCGAGCTCATCTATGAGGCCAAAGCCCTTCAGCAGATCAAGCGTGCGATAGACCGTCACGCGAGTGATGTCTGCGTCAATCTTCTGGGCGCGGTCCAGGATCTCGCCGGCATCCATGTGACGAGCGGCCGATTCCATGACCTGGAGCACTACGCGACGCTGGCGCGTAAGGCGGATCCCGCGCGAGCTAAGCTCGTGCTGCAGCCTGCCCGCTGGCTCGTGATCGTTGATGCGCTCGCCGGTTGAAACGCGATGGGAAGGGGTAACGGACATTGTCTCAGACAGCATTATACCAAAAACATGATTCCAGTCGCGGGAAAGGCACAAAACCGCGGGCGGCAGCCCTCAGTCCCTAGTGGTGAGTCTGGATGATCCTCATGATGTCGCTGTACATGACGAAGGCAAAAAGGCCCAGAAGGAAAACCAGACCGACCTGCACGAAGCGTTCTTTGAACGCGATGCTCAGATCACGCCTCATCGCTCCTTCGATTGCGAGCATCAGGACGTGGCCGCCGTCGAGAATCGGGATGGGCAGAAGATTGAGCAAGCCGAGATTCAGGCTGATCACGGCCGCCAGGAACAAAAGGTCCACCGGGCCCCGCTTTGCGGCCCGCCCGGACTCGCGGGCGATTCCGATAACACCTTGCAGATCGCGCACCGAGACTTTTCCGCTAGCGAGGCCGCCGAGAACGTTCCCAATCTGGCGAACTCCGTTTACCGTCGATTGAGCGCTATTTTTCGCCGACGCAAAAAAGTTCTCGCGTTCGTAATAGTCCTGGGTACCTGGCAGCACACCAACCTGCCACACCATCTTGCCGTCGGGGTCCATGGTCCGCGCCGGTGTCACCGTGAGCGGGATTTCCCGACCGTCGCGCATCACCTCAAAATGAATCTCATGCCCCTCGGAATTGTGGACCGCGTCCACAAACTGCGGCCAGGTGACAACGGGCTGGCCGTCAATCGAGGCGACCACATCTCCGGGACGCAGTCCCGCCTTGTCGGCGGGCGTGCCCGGAAGGACTTCGTCAAGGACCGCCTTCATGGCCGGGTAACCGAACAGATCATCGGATGATGCTTGAGGCGTAAAAGGCAGGGCGAGCGGATATTCGGCGCCATCGCGCTCTACGACTACAGAAATCGAGTCGCCAGGTTTGGCATTCTCGGCCTGCGCGAAAACGGCTCTCCAGGTGGGAGTAGTTACGCCGTTCACGCGGACGATCCGATCCCCGGTCTGTACGCCAGTCTGCGGCGCGTCGTGCGGCACGGCGATGACCTCGGCCGGTTGGCGGAAATAGTCCGGCGTGGGAATTCCGACCAGCCAGAAAACTCCCATGAAAACCACAAACGTCAGCAGGATGTTCATGATCGGACCGGCGATGGCGATCAGGCATCGTTGCCACCTCGGCCGCGAGAGGAACTCGTAAGCAGCCCCGGTCCGTTCTTCGACCGGGTTGTCGCCAGCCATGCGCACATAACCGCCCAGCGGCAGCGCGCTGATGCGGTAATCGGTATCGCCGCGTTTTACTCCCCACAATCGCGGTCCGAACCCGATCGAAAACACGTCCACCCGAACGCCGCACCATTTCGCGACGATAAAGTGGCCCCATTCGTGGAGCAATACCAGGACACCGAGTACGATGCCGCCGGCGACGAGCATTCTGAGTGTGTCGGTCATGGGCCCTCAGCAGATTTTACAGGAGTTTCGACGCCTTCCGATATGCGACGTTTAACGCCTGAGCGCGTAAAGCCAAACAACGCCAATTCCCGAACCGCAGCCTTGGGCTATCGGACCGCCCGGCGCTGCTTCTTTCGATCCACAGCGAGCCGAGCAAGCCTGCGCGCCTCGCCGTCCGCCGCCAGGACATCATCCACGCTGTCGATTGCGCCGCGCGGCATTTGCTCGAGCACCCGCTCGATAACCTCGGCGATCCCGAGGAACGGCAGCCGCCGCTCCAGAAACGCTGCCACAGCGATTTCATCCGCCGCATTCAAGGCACAAGGAAGGGGTCCGCCCTGGCGGGCCGCTTCCTTCGCTAGTTCGAAGCAACGGAACTTCCGCGGCGGCAGAACCTCGAAATCCAGCCGTTCGAGCGAGGCCCAGTCCAGCGCACACTGTTTAGATGCAACTCGCTCCGGATAAGTTAGCGCATACTGAATTGGCATGCGCATATCGGTCGGCCCGAGCTGCGCGAGTATGGAACCATCCACGAATTCGACCATCGAATGAATGGTGGATTGGGGATGGATCACCACCTGAATTCTGTCCAGATCCATTCCGAACAGCCACTTCGCCTCGATGACCTCAAAACCCTTGTTCATCAGCGTGGCCGAATCGATCGTGATCCGCTCGCCCATCTTCCAATTCGGGTGCGCCAGGGCCTGCTTCGGCGTCACTTTGGCCAGACGCGAGACAGGAGTCCTGCGAAAAGGCCCTCCAGACGCCGTCAAGACGAGCCGTCTGACCTCTCGGTGGGTTCCCGCGCGCAGGCACTGATGAATGGCGTTGTGCTCGCTATCCACAGGCACAAGCGCCACGCCTCGACGCGCGACCGCCGCCATCACGACTTCGCCTGCGGCCACCAACACTTCCTTGTTCGCGAGGGCAATGTCCTTGCCGTGTTCGATCGCCTGGTAGGTGGCGCGCAACCCGACTACGCCGACTGCTGCCGACACGACGGTTTGTGCTTCCGAGTGCGTCGCCACGGATTCAATGCCGTGCGAACCCGATAGAATTTCCGGCGCCGGCCCTGCCGTGCCCCCCCGCGCTTTCAGCGAAGCACGCAGCCTGATCGCAGCGTCCTCGGTCCCAACCGAGACAAGCTTCGGCCGGTGCCGCGCGATCTGCTCGGCAACTAATGCGACGTTTGAGCCCGCCGCCAGCGCCACTACCTCGAACAAGCCGGGCAGCGAATCGACTACGTCAAGGCATTGCCGGCCAATCGAACCGGTGGAACCGAGAATCGCAATTCGTTTCATGGACTCTTTCTGGGGCCGGAATGCTTTCTGCATCCTCGACGCTGTTGTAGAGCGCACCTGAGTCGCTCCGGATGTCTCACAAGAACGCAGCCAATCTTACAGGCTTTCCGCGGATTTGCGAATCCGCGTCCCGGATGGCATCGCGTTTCTGTTCTTGCTCGGTCGTGCCAACAGTCTTAAAACGTTTGCTTTCTGCGGGCGATCCAGCCCATGTCCCGCCCCGTCCGAGCTATCTTACCGGTGCGAGGTAATGATAGATTGTTGGCCGCAGCGCGACACGCCGCGCCGAGATTCCAACCACGAAGGAGATATTGGGCCGATGAACGCTTCCAACAGATTCACGCTCACTGCTGCAGTGATTGCGCTGCTGTCCTTGTTCGGCGCGACCGCCGCACTTGCCAGGTACGATTCCTACCACAGTGCGCTCGGACAGCTGCGCGCCGCCCGCGCCTACATGGCACACCCGGATAGCGGCGAACTTCACGACCAGGAGAAGAGCGCCATCGTCGAAATAGATGCCGCTATCGCAGAGCTCAAGTCCGTCGCCGACGACGGCAAGGGCGTCGATGACCACCCGTCCATCGACTCGCACGTGCGATGGATCGCCGGCCTGAACAAAGCCGTCGAGCTGCTCAACAAGGCTCACGATAACGTGCAGAAGGAACAAGACGATTCAGGCGCGAAAGATCGAGCCATCCAGCACATCGCCCAGGCACGCAAATTTATCACCCAGGCAATCGCACTCGAGCAATAGGCCGAGCGGTGGTTGCCGACTGATTTCATTGTGCGGTGTCCTGGATCCGTCTGAGATTCCGCTGCTTGGATCCGTGGTTGCTCCGCGTTCCCTATAGCAGGCCCTGGGCGATATCTGGTGCCGCTGCGGGCCGCTCTCGACGTTCTTTGCATCTCCGATCCTTGGACAACGCCCGGGCTTCGCGCGATCTCTGGCCACCAGCACCCGACGTCGGGCCGACCTCGGGCCGCTGTGATACGATGACAGTTGCTGTATCGGGGAAAACGCCACACTTGACCGCATCTTCAGCTGCATCTTCGCTTTGGGCCATTCCGCTGGGCGGGCTGGGCGAATTCGGCATGAACATGATGGCGCTGCGCTCAGGCGACGACATCATTGTGATTGATGCCGGTCTCATGTTCCCGGAACAGGAACTTCTCGGCGTAGACATCGTCATTCCGGACATCACCTACCTGAAGCAGAACAAGCGAATGGTGCGCGCGATCATCCTTACGCACGCGCACGAAGATCACATTGGCGCGATTCCCTACATCCTGGGCGACCTCAACGTGCCGGTGTACGGAACGCAATTCACACTGGCTCTGGTGCGCAAGAAACTCGAGGAGCACGCCTTGCTTGATTCGGCGAAGCTTCACGAAGTCGCTCCCGGCGAGATCACCACTCTGGGCCCGTTTCAAATTGAGTATTTGCACGTAACCCATAGCACGATCGACTGCGTCGCACTTGCCATTCGCACGCCGGTAGGGACCGTCATCCATACCGGCGATTACAAGATGGATCCGACGCCGGTCGACGGGAAGCCATTCGACCTGCATGCCTTTGCGCGTTACGGCCAGGAAGGCGTGCTTGCGCTTTTCAGCGACAGTACCAACGTGGAACGCGCGGGATTCACGCCATCGGAGCGCGCCGTAGTCGTGCGCATGGAAGAGCTTTTCCGTGCTGCTCCTGAAAAAGTTGTGGTCTCGTGTTTTTCCAGTTCGATCCACCGCATCCAGCAGGTGATCGACGTCGCGCGCGGCGTAGGCCGTAAGGTCGGCTTCGTCGGCCGCAGCATGGTCGACAACGTGGAGATTGCCCACGGACTGGGCAAGCTGCGCATCCCGGACGGCAGCATCGTACGGCCGCAGGATATCCGGGGCTTCGACTCCAAGAAACTCGTCGTGCTTGCCAGCGGCACACAGGCCGAGCCCATGTCGGCGCTCTCGCGCATCTCAGTCGACAACCACCGGCTGATGAGCATCTCTGCCAACGACACCGTCATTCTTTCGGCGCGCATCATTCCCGGCAACGAAAAAGCCATTTTCCGCATGATCGATCATCTGTTCCGACGCCGCGTACTTGTCTATTATGAAGGCGGCCGCAACGCGCCAATTCACGTCTCTGGCCACGCCAGTCAGGAGGAGATGAAGATTCTTCTCCAACTCGTGCGCCCGAAGTATTTCATTCCGATTCACGGAGAGTACCGCCAGCTGTTCCAGCACGCAGCGCTCGCCGAGCAGGTCGGAGCTGTTTCAGGTCAGATATTTCTGCTCGAGAGCGGACATCCAGTCGAATTCACAGCCGACGGCCGTGCCTTTCAGCGCGAACCCGTGCCCGCCGGCAGGGTGATGGTGGACTCGGGCTCGCTTGAGGAAATCGCCGACGTCGTGGTGCGCGACCGCAAGCATTTGTCGGAAGACGGGGTCGTCGTGCCGATCATCGCCATCGACAAGCACACCGGCAAGGTCGAGGTTCCGCCTGAAATTGTGACCCGGGGATTCCTGCCCAGCGACGACGGTCAGGAGATTCTGGTGAAGGCCCGCGAAGTGATCCTGAAAACAATCGAGGAATCCAGCCCGGAGGAGAAAATGGACTGGAGCGTTATCAAGGAAAAGATCCGCGTGGACCTGAAGCGCTACCTGAACAAGCAAACCTCAAAGCGACCGTTGATCCTGCCGGTCATCCTCGAAGTTTAGGCGGTCGACTTTTTGCCTTGCGTGGCTTCGCTGTTCTCCCTGTAATCTTGTGCTGTTCGGGTTTAATCTTGAGCGCAAGCCATGGAAATTTCACTGCGCAACTACTGTGCCGCTGATTTTGAGGTGCTCTACGAAATCGATCAGCAATGCTTCGACTCCGCGCTCGCCTATTCCAGGCCCGATCTCCGCAACTACCTTCGGCTGCCTGGGGGCGATTGCGTGATTGCGGAAGCCTCAGGCGACGTCGCCGGTTTTCTTGTAACGGCCCACGAGCGCGCCGTTGGCTCGATTGTGACGATCGATGTGCTTCCGGCGTACCGCCGCCGGGGCGTGGCCACGCTCCTGCTCGAGGAATCCGAGCGGCGCTTGGCCGCAGCGGATGTTCGCTTGATCGAACTTGAAACCGCAACCGACAACACCCCTGCGATTGCGTTCTGGCAAAAGCACGGATATCACAAACGGGACATACAGAAGGGATACTACCCCGACGGCCGCGACGCCTACTCGATGGTCAAAACCGTCTAGACACGCGCTCCCGGGCACACCTCGCACCACTGCCGCGCGCGGGTTTGGCACTGCTTAGCGCGCTCTTCAAAAACCGGCGTGATGCAGGACGGCTACGACGACGGCGGCAATCAGGCAGTAGAGACCGAATAGA
>Ga0209008_1000573_pt1 | contig 11196 bp, 8 predicted proteins | sample JacPin_JW_Ref_O3_FD_187963 | JGI IMG/M metagenome (GOLD analysis project Ga0209008, IMG submission 187963) | Forest soil microbial communities from Algoma, Ontario, Canada - Jack Pine, Ontario site 1_JW_Ref_O3 (SPAdes) (version 2) | ecosystem: Environmental > Terrestrial > Soil > Boreal...
TGTGTCCACTGCAAGACTTGCGACATCGCTGACCCCTACCAGATCATCAATTGGGTTCCGCCCGAAGGCGGAGGCGGCCCAAACTACGAAGGCATGTGATATATAGGGCCCGTTGCAACCCGCGACGGGGCCGAGTTCGCGGAACGCAGCGGAGACCCGTCATGAAATCTCTTCGAACTCAAATCATATTTTTCGTTACCGGCTTGGTGTTCATTTTTGCGGTGGCCTCTGCTCCGGCACGCGCCCAGCAAGATGCTGTTCCGAAAAACGTCGCCGACAGCATCGGGGACATTTTGCACTACACTGCGGATCAATTTTTGTCCGTCGCTGAAGCAATGCCCGCGGAAAAATACGACTACGTGCCAAATGCGCCCGGCGGAAATTTTGTTGGCATGCGTTCCTTCGCCGAACAAGTCAAACACGTGGCCTGCGCTAATTTTGCGTTCTTCAACGAAATCGAAGGGAAGACGCCGCCCGAGCATTGCGAAAAGGGCGGCCCGTCACCCGCGAAGAGTAAAGCGGAGCTGGTGAAATACCTCAAGGACTCAATCGAGTATGGGAACAAAGTGTGCGCCACTCTGAACTCGAAAAATGAAATGGATCGGGTGGAGGGTCAGTACGGCGGGCCCAATACAAAATTGGGAGTTGCGGTTATCGCCGTCTGGCACTTTGCCGATCACTACGGGCAGATCGTCGAATATCTGCGCATGAACGGCATCGTGCCGCCGCCAACCCAAAAGCAAGGCTTGCAAGTTCGCTAGACGCCACCCGGCAAGTGATTGTATCCGCCGGCGAGCGACGCCGAACGCCATTTAACTGTCACTCACCAGCCCTAGCGTTGCGTTTGCTGTCCGATTCGATCGATGCGCTTCCCACAAGCTCGATCACGCTGCGCAACGAATAACTTCCGCTAGACTGGCATTTGCGATTCGAAAAGACGGCGCGAAGTTTGTGCCGTCTTTTTTGCCCTTCGACTTGCCTCGGAATGCGGCTTGCGTGGGCCTACGAGTGGTGTTAACTTGCGCCGTTTGGATCAGAATCGAGCGGCGCGCACTCTCGCGGCCTGGCTGCCGATTCAGGAGACTCGATGGCGATAAAGCAATGGAGTTCGACGGCACCGCCGGCGGAATTCAGGCCGTACGTGGACGCCGAAGAGAGCGTCGCTGAGTTCAGCCTTCGCGCCGTTATCCTCGGTGCGCTGTTCGGCATTTTGTTTGGCGCCGTATCCGTGTACGTTGGCCTGCGGGCCGGGCTTACCGTCTCCGCTTCGATCCCCATTGCGGTTCTTTCGATCAGCATCCTCCGCGCGTTCGGCCGCTCCACCATCCTCGAAAATAACATCGTGCAGACCACCGGCTCGGCGGGCGAATCAGTTGCCGCTGGAGTGATTTTTTCCATCCCCGCGTTGATCTTTCTGGGATTTTCGCTGAACACCGAATACTGGCGCATCTTTTTTCTCGCACTAATGGGCGGCTGGCTCGGCGTCTTGTTCATGATTCCATTGCGCCGCCAACTCATCGTAAAAGAGCACGGCAATCTGACGTTTCCCGAAGGTACCGCCTGCGCTGATGTGCTGGTCGCGGGCGAACGCGGCGGGTCCTTCGCCGGACGGGTGTTTTTGGGGCTGGGCCTCGGCGGGATTTACACCTTTGCGATGAAGACCATGGGAATGTGGCCGGAGCAGCCAGAGCATCAGCCAAAGTGGCTCCCGGGCGCGTCGTTTCGCGCGAATATTACTTCAGAGTATTTGGGTGTGGGCTACATCATCGGCCCGCGAGTTTCCGGAACGCTTTTTGCCGGCGGCGTAATTTCCTGGCTGGTCATCATGCCCGCCATTAAATTTTTCGGTTCGTTGGGCGGAAATGTGCCGCTGTATCCCTCCACGATTCCGATCGGGCAGATGACTCCCGATCAGCTATACAGCAGCTACATTCGCTCGATCGGCGCCGGAGCGGTTGCCGCTTCGGGGCTGATCACGCTGGTCAAGACCTTACCGACGATTTTTTCGGCGTTGACGGCAGGAATCAAGGATATTCGCGTCAGACAGGCCGGGCTCTCGGAAATGAAGCGCACCGAGCGCGACATGTCCATGCGTGTGGTCGTGATTGGCTCGGCGGTGATCGTGGTCATGATGTGGGCGCTGCTGAAATTCAAGCCCATTCCGGGAGCCATGACCAGCGGGTTCTCCGATTTTCTCGCCGCGCTCTTCGTGATTGTGTTTGGTTTTCTGTTCGTCACGGTTGCCTCGCGCATCAGCGGCCTGATTGGCAACTCGTCCAACCCGATTAGCGGAATGACCATTGCCACATTGATGGCCACCTGCGCTGTGTTCCTGGTGATTCACTGGACTTCGACTCCATATCAGGTGCTGGCGCTGACCATCGGAGGCGTGGTCTGCATCGCCTCGGCGATCGCCGGCGCAACCTCGCAGGATCTGAAAACCGGCTACCTGGTTGGCGCCACTCCTTACTGGCAACAAGTCGCGCTGGTCATCGGCGTGATGGTTTCGTCCCTCGCCATCGGCGGCACCTTGATTTTGATGAATATCGGCCTGGCCCAGTACAAGCCGATGCAAATTGCTCTCGATATTGATCATCTGCAGCCCGGCGTGGATGTGCAGGAACACAACTACGTTTACAACGGAAAAACGTACACGCTGGTGAATGCCCTGGGCTCGCACGAAGTGCCGGATGGAAAGTATTTGTACGATTCCGGCACGCGCGAAATCGAAGTGCAGTGGGTACAGGGAATCGGCAGCGACCAGGCGGCCGCGCCACAAGCGCGCCTGATGGCCACGGTGATCAGCGGAATCTTGAATCAACGATTGCCGTGGCGTCTGGTATTTCTCGGTGTATTTTTGGTGATCGCGATTGAATTGCTCGGCGTGCGCTCGCTGCCCTTCGCCGTGGGTTCGTATTTGTCCATCGCCACCACCATGGCCATGTTCGCCGGCGGTTTGGTGCGCTGGCTCGCCGAACAAGGAATGGAAAAACAGAGCGATGCCGAAAACGAAGTCAGTCCCGGTTCGCTCTACGCCAGCGGATTGATCGCAGCAGGCGGCGTCCTTGGATTGCTCGCCATTGTCCTGAATTTGCTGCAGGATCCGCTGCTCAGCGCGAAAGTGCCGCACTGGCTTGCGGCGGTTCTGCGCCTGCCCTGGCCGGCGGGAATGTTCGCGCTGGGAGCAAAATTCCCCGGGTTCAGTGGCTCGCCGGTGACGGGCGTGATTCTTTTCGTCCTGCTGGCAATTTCACTTTTCGTTTCGGCGCGAAAGAAACTGAAGCAGGGCTAATTGGTTTGAAACTGCCTGGCTCGAAATTAACTGGGGCCCGTGTTGTAATAAGTCTATGTTCAAAACTCAACCGAAACCGAAAGATCTGATTCCGCAACTCGATGGGCTCGCCGCAAAATCCGCGACCGCCAAAGACCTGATGACCGCAATCGTCACGCTGCTGCATCAGAACCTGCTCAAGTACAACTGGGTCGGTTTTTACATGATCGATCCCAAAGACAAAAACATGCTGGAACTGGGCCCGTTCAAAGGCTCGATGACCCCGCACACCCGCATCCCGCTGAATCAGGGTATTTGCGGCGCTGCCGCCTCGACCGGAAAGACCGTAGTGGTGGATGACGTAAACGCCGATTCGCGCTACCTGGCCTGTTCCACCGAAACCAAATCGGAAATCGTGGTGCCCATTTTTGTACGCGGCGAAGTGAAGGGTGAACTCGATATTGACAGTCATTTCCCAGCGGCATTCGCCTCCGAAGATCGCGATATGTGTGAGCACGTCGCCAAACTCGTCGGTCGGTGGTTGGAAACTCATTCGTAGCCAGGTTATCCTGCTTGTTAACTACTCCGGTGCGTTTTCCCCGTCATTATTGACCCGACCTGTCAGCAGGTTAAGATAGAGGTCCCTTCCAAAGTGTTCCTCTGGTTCAAGGACTGACCCTCTCCTCAGTCGTTGGCTGGCCAACGGAATTTCACTGTCTGCCCCTTCGTTTATAGAACGCGACATCCAATGGATATCGCGAAAAGGTGGAGCAATGCCCTTAGCCGATCATTTGCTGCGCGGCTCGTACGACTACCGTCTCGTTGCTCTGTCCGTGCTGATTTCCGTTTTCGCGTCCTACGCTGCGCTGGACTTGGCCGGACGCGTTACCTCAGCGCGCGGCAATGCACGCAGGTTGTGGTTGGGCGGCGGCGCTGTGGCCATGGGCACGGGCATCTGGTCCATGCATTACGTGGGTATGTTGGCGCTTCGCCTGCCGGTTCCGGTGGAATACGACTGGCCGACGGTGCTGCTCTCGCTGCTGGCCGCCATTCTCGCTTCGGCGATTGCCCTTTTCGTGGTCAGTCGCAGCCGGATGAATTTTCTCCGCGCCGTGGCGGGCGCCATCTTTATGGGCAGCGCCATCGCCGGCATGCACTACATCGGCATGGCGGCCATGCGTCTGCCAGCCATGTGTCATTACTCTCCCGGAATCGTCATCCTCTCCGTTGCTCTGGCCATTGTGATCTCGCTCGTTGCTTTGTTGCTTACCTTTCACTTTCGCACGCAAACCACTTCTGGCGATTGGCGGAAGATTGCGAGCGCCGTGCTCATGGGAGCCGCCGTTCCAGTGATGCATTACACCGGAATGGCCGCAGCCAACTTCGCGTCGGCTCAGTCAGTCGAGGGCGGCTTGTCGCACTCTCTGAATATTTCCTCGGTCGGCACGATCGGCATCATCGTGGTCACCTTCATGCTCCTGGGCATTACGATTTTGACCTCGCTTGTGGACCGCCGTTTCTCCGCTCAGGCTATGGAACTCGAAGCCAGCGAAAGGCGATCCCGCCACATACTTGAAACCTCCTTCGATGCCTTCGTGGGTACCGACTCGCAGGGAAAAATAACGGATTGGAACAGGCAGGCAGAGATCACCTTCGGGTGGCCCCATGCCGCCGCGCTCGGACAAACTCTCGCGGAGGCGATCATTCCGCTGCGCCACCGCGAATCCTACCTTCAGCAAATTCGCGAATTGCTGGCGTCAAACGACGAACGCGCTTTGAATCGCCGGTTCGAGACCGTCGCGTCACACCGCGATGGCCTGGAAATTCCCGTCGAGGTCACCATCTCCGCATTGCGTGCCGACGACAGCCATCACTTTGCAGGATTCTTCCGCGACCTGACCCAACGCAAACGCTTTGAACAGGATCTCCGCGAAGCTAAGGAAGCCGCCGAGGCTGCCAGCCATACCAAAAGCACGTTCCTTGCCACCATGAGTCACGAAATTCGTACCCCGATGAATGGAATTCTCGGCATGACCGAACTGGTGCTGGAGAGTGAACTGACTGCCGAGCAGCGTGAAAATCTCGGCCTCGTGCGACTCTCCGCCGAGGCCCTGCTCGCCATCGTCAACGACATTCTGGACTTTTCCAAGATTGAGGCCGGGAAACTGGAACTTGAATCCATCCCGTTCCTCTTGCGTGAAAGCTTGGGCGACGCAATGAAGTTGCTGAACTTTCGCGCCTCTCAAAAGAATCTGGAACTGGTCTACGAAGTCCATCCGGATGTTCCGGAAGCACTCCTCGGTGACCCTGGCAGAATTCGCCAAATCTTGATCAATTTGGTAGGGAACGCGATCAAATTTACCCAGCATGGCGAAGTGCTCATCAATGTCGAGGAAGAATCCCACGAACCCGGCACAACCTGCCTGCATTTTGCGGTGAAAGATACCGGCGTCGGCATTCCTCCCGAACATCAACGCAAGATTTTTGAACCCTTCTCTCAAGCCGACGGTTCCACCACTCGAAAATATGGCGGTACCGGTTTGGGCCTGACCATCTCCGCCAAACTTGTGGCCATGATGGGCGGCTCGATTTGGGTGGAAAGTGAACCGGGCCAGGGCAGCACATTTCACTTCACCTCGCGTGTGGTTCTGCAGGATAAACCTTCGCCTGGTTCACTTTCACTCGCACCCGAAAAGCTGCGCAACCTGCGCGCGCTGATTGTCGACGACAATTTCACCAATCGCAGAATTTTGACCGGAGCGCTCACTCGTTGGGGTATGGATTCCACGGCCGTCGAAGATGGATACTCAGCGCTGCGGGAATTGGAACTGGCTGGCAGCAACGGTCGTGCGTTTGATCTCCTCGTGATTGACGGCCAGATGCCGGATATGGACGGCTTCATGCTTGCCGAGCGCATCAAAGCCGAATCGAAAGCTACCGGCGCCACCCTCATGATGCTCACCTCCGCCGGGCAATTGGGCGATGCCGCGCGCTGCCGGGAACTGGGAATTTCCGCCTATCTGGTAAAGCCCGTGCTCCAGTCCGAATTGTTGAAGGCGATTTGCAATACCTTGGAAGACAAGCCTCTGCACCAGACTCCGCTGGTAACCCGCCACAGCTTGAGGGAAGAAACTAAGCGTTCGCGCGTTCTGCTGGTGGAAGACAACGCCGTAAATCAAACTCTCGCGGTTCGGCTTCTTGAAAAACGAGGTTATGTCGTTTCAGTGGCCGGCAACGGGCGCGAAGGACTTGTTGCTTTCGAAAGAGAAAATTTTGACATCGTGTTGATGGACGTCCAGATGCCCGAAATGGATGGCTTCGAAGCCACCGCCGCAATTCGCGAAAAGGAAAAAACGACGGGTCTGCACCTGCCGATCATCGCCATGACCGCCAACGCCCTTAAGGGTGACGAAGAACGTTGCCTCGCCGCCGGCATGGACGGCTATATCTCGAAACCCATTCGTACCTTGGAACTATTCGCCACCATCGAACGGCTGTTCGCCAACGCCGACGCCTCCATCAGGCCAGCCCATGAGAACCTGACCCGCACCTAATTTCTTTCCGCGAACCGATCGCCACTGGGCTTTCATGCCACCGCTTCGAGCCACTTCGATCGGCCGCCTCTGCTTACGCTCGCAAAAAACAAACGTCTATAGCCCCAAGCAACACGCTCGCGATTGCCAAGGGAACAACACCGAGGAGAACCAGATGAAATTATGGATGCCGTGCGTCCTGTTAATCGTAATCATCTCGAGTAGTCCTGTGCGCGCGCAACAGGCGGTCGCGGCCATCGGCGCCAACATCACCGCCCCCTGCCGAGCCTCGGAGTACCGCAAATTCGATTTCTGGGTCGGTGATTGGGACGTGCGCGCCCCGAATGGTGGGCCAACCGTCGGGCACAATCTGGTAACCATCGAGCAGCAGGGTTGCCTGCTGGTCGAACATTGGACGTCTTCGACCGGAGGTCAGACCGGCACCAGTTTCAATTACTACGACGTGCGCGACAAAAAATGGCACCAGCTGTATCTCGACAATTCAGGAAACGCCGGAGCCTTTCCGGCCATGGCCGGAGATTTAATTGACGGCAAAATGGTGCTGATCACCGACGACACGAAATCGCCAGTGTCGCGATGGACCTGGTACGTTCTGAAGCCGGGGGAAGTCCGTCAAATGGCCGAACAGTCATCGGACGGCGGAAAAACCTGGAGTATCGTCTGGGATTCCGTCTACGTGAAGAAGCAAAAGTGAAATGTGCCGGGTGTCACGCGCTGTCGCCGGTCTTCGATCTACAGCTCGGTTCGATTGGTGACGATATTGCCGACCGAACCCCTGCTAACAATCAAACTGTTCTCTCGCAAATCCTGATACACCTCGCGAAACGACTGTACCAGCGACGTCTCGTGGTACGGAACATCGCGCGACGCGCAATACGATTTGACGATCTTCTGCACTTCGCGCAGTTTGTTGGCCGGCATGGTTGGAAACAGATGGTGTTCGATCTGGCAACTCAGCCCGCCAGTGCAGTAATCCACTCCCGGATGCCGCTTGATATTCCGGCTGGTCAGCACCTGCTCGCGAAAAAAATTCACCGCTTTGCTGCCATCCAGCAGCGGCATGCCCTGGTGGTTGGGCGCGAATATCAAAGTCAGATACAGTCCTAGGAACATCTGCTGGGCCACGAAAAACAGCAGGGCGTGCGGCCAGCCGAGCAGAAGATACAGCAGGCCCAAAAACCAGACCGCATGCAGCACCAGCAAACTCACCTCCAGCACCGGATGTGCGACTTTGTTGCGCCTCAGGAACCGGACGCTGTCCACCTTCAGCACGAATGCTTCGAACAAAGACAAAGGGAAAAAACAGAAGTGCTGGTATCGCACCGTCAGCCGCGCCAGGCCGCGCTTGGTGTCAGCCTGATCTTTGGTGAATGCGAATAGTGGGATTTCGACGTCCGGATCGGCGGTAATGTGGTTCGGAGAGCAATGATGCGAATTATGCTTATCAACCCACCAGCTGTAGCTGAATCCCAGCAGCAAATTCGAATGAATCAGGCCGATCACTTCGTTTCCAGCCGGACGCGTGAAAATTTCCTGATGGCCCGCGTCGTGGACGATAAATCCCAGCTGCGCGAACACGAAGGCCAGGAACGCGGCATTCAGAAGGTCTGCCCAGGGATTGTGAAACGCCTTGATCAGCACGAAAGCGACGCCCAGCAGAATAAAATTGAGAAGGATCTTCCTGAAGTAATAGGCCGGTTGTTTCGCCATTAACCCGCTTTTCCGAACCAGATTCAGCAAATCCCGAAATTCGTCACCAGCTGCCGCTCGCATCGTTTCCTTTGAACACCCGTACCACAACAATCCGCAATTTCCGCACTTCGCGTCCTAAATGCATTGGAAGGGGAGTGGTCGCAGCGCCGGCAGAATTTAAAATCCAGCCGCCCGAAACCGTCGTTGCGCTGACACGGTGGATGACACAATCATATCCGAAAGCCCGGCTTTGTCACGTGAAGGTTTTTTTTCCGGTCCGTCCAGGGTGAAACAAGTCGTATGATGGCAGCCATCGAAATCGCCAGCAAGGAGCACATATGACACCCGCCGAACGCGAATCATTGTTGAACCAGCTTACCGAATCGCGCGAACGCCTGTTGCGCATGATGCAGAGCCTGTCGCCCCAGCAATTGCACTTTCGTCCCGCCCCCGGCCGCTGGACGGTCGCCGAATGTCTGGAACATATTGTGACCGTCGAGCGCCGCGTGCTTGACCTTATTCAAAAAAACTTGGAGGCGGGCCCCGATTCCTCGAGGCAGAGCGTGTTCGAAGGTAAAGATCATGAGATGACCGCTAACGTGGCCGGCCGCGTAACTCGTTTCCAGGCGCCGCAAATGCTGGTTCCCACCGGTCAATTCTCCGATGATCAATTCTTGAAAGAATTTGAAGCGACACGCCGCCAGACTCGGGACTTCGCCGCCAGCACCGACGCGGACCTGAGGCGCCATTTCCACAAGCATCCGGCATTTGGCGATCTCGATTTGTATCAGTGGTGCCTGCTGATCGCGGCGCACTGCGATCGCCATCGCACCCAAAGTGAAGAGGTCATGGCCAGTCCCGGATTCCCGCAGAAGCAAGCGAACGCCCCCGCCTGAACGCGCCTCGCGATCGCCGCCTGCAGCGTGAGCGCGCTCAATCTGTGTGTGCGTGTTCTTCCCCGCGAGTGCTTTGACTCTCGCGTGCGGAATCTTTAGACTTGTCCGTGGTGCGAACCTTCTCGCGTGGCCCTGGTTATCGGTATGACCTGAGCGGATACTTTCCGCCGGCGATCAAGACCATTTGCCTTGCCTGCATCGCTGTTTTCACCCTGCAAAAACTTTCGGAGTTTGCTTTTCACGAACCTGGAGCCGTGTGGTGGTTGAAGTGGTTCGGTCTATCCACCTATGCGGTGACGCATGGTTGGGTCTGGCAGTTGTTTACCTATATTTTCCTGCACGCCACGATCTTGCATATTCTGTTCAACCTTCTCTATCTGGCCATGTTTGGCGCGGACCTGGAACGCGCCTGGGGCTCGAAGAAGTTTTACACCTACTTTTTCGTTTGCGGGATCGGTGCGGGCGTAATCAACGTCATCGTGAAGGAATTGATTTATCTCGCTGGCGGCGCGGGGCTGGATTCACTGATACCGCCCACCATCGGTGCTTCCGGCGCGATCTACGGCGTATTGCTGGCCGTCGCCATCGTGATGCCGCACCGGCAGGTATATCTGTTCCCGTTGCCCGTGACGGTTTCCATGCGCCTGCTCGTGATCGTCCTCGGTGCCATCGAATTCTTCGGCACCATCGGCTCCACCGGCGACAACGTCAGCCACATCTGCCATCTCGGTGGAATGTTGGTGGGATACATTTACCTGCGTCGAGGATCCTTCGGTTACACGCTGCGCAATTCGTATTCCGATTGGCAGCGCCGCCGCCTAAAGAAGAAGTTTGAAGTGTACGTCCGCGACCACGATCAGAAACCGCCCTCACGCCCGGACAACTGGCTAAACTGAATTTCGCGCAGCCTCTAGCCCGCGCCGAATCGTTCGAGAGGTCTCCAGAAATTCTCTTTATCCGCCGATGCGAATCAAGCGGATCAAATTTGTGGTCCCCTGCGTCGCCAGCGGAGTTCCGGCAATCACTCCGACGATGTCACCCTTCTTCACCAATTTTTCTTCGAGCAGGCGTTTTTCCGCGGACGCCGCCAGCGAATCAATATCGTATTCACGGTCAATGCTGCGCGGCAACACGCTCCAGTACAGTGACATCCTACGTCGCGCTTCGCGCACCGGCGAAAATCCAATGATCGGCGTCCGTGGCCGGTACTTCGAAACCAGCGCCGCCGATGAGCCGGTCTCCGTGAATACCGCCAGCGCCTTCAGGCTCAATTCCTCCGCCGTGTGGCATATCGCTTCGGCGATCGCTTCGTTGATCTGCAAATCGCCCGCATGCACCGGACGAGGCATGGAGGTCACGCTGGCTTCCGCCTCCACAATAATTCGCGCCATCATCACCACCGATTCCAGCGGGTACAAGCCCGAAGCCGTCTCGCCCGAAAGCATCAACGCATCGGTGCCGTCAAAAACGGCATTGGCCACGTCTGAAGCTTCCGCTCGCGTGGGCCGCGGATTCTTCTGCATCGAATCGAGCATCTGGGTGGCCGTGATCACCGGCACCAGCGCATCGCGCGCCTTCAAAATAATCTGCTTCTGCACCACCGGAACCCTTTCGGGGTTCATTTCCACGCCCAGATCGCCCCGCGCCACCATCACACCATCCGCGATCGCCAAAATTTCGTCCAGGTTGTCAATTGCTTCCGGCTTTTCGAGTTTGGCAATAATCGGGGTTTTTTTGCCGGCGCGAGCTATGGCCGCTTTTGCCGCCCGCACATCCCGCGCGC
>Ga0209008_1000578_pt1 | contig 11137 bp, 5 predicted proteins | sample JacPin_JW_Ref_O3_FD_187963 | JGI IMG/M metagenome (GOLD analysis project Ga0209008, IMG submission 187963) | Forest soil microbial communities from Algoma, Ontario, Canada - Jack Pine, Ontario site 1_JW_Ref_O3 (SPAdes) (version 2) | ecosystem: Environmental > Terrestrial > Soil > Boreal...
TCTATTCAAGAATCACGGCGAACCGGCCGGCGCATCGCTCGAACATACTCATTCGCAGCTAATCGCCCTGCCCATCGTCCCAAAACGCGTCCGCGAAGAAGTGGACAACGCCAAACACTACTACGACGAAAAAGAGCGCTGCATTTTCTGCGACATGATTCGCCAGGAAATCGAAACCGAAAAGCGCGTCATCACCGAGAACGATCAATTCATTGCGCTAGCCCCCTACGCTCCGCGCTTCCCGTTCGAAACCTGGATTCTCCCGCGCCAACACAGCTCCGCATTCGAAAACATGGCCAGCCCACTCTACGGCGGCCTCGCCCGCCTGCTCCGCGAATTGCTGGGCCGCATAGATTCCGTCCTAGCGAAGCCCTCCTACAATTACGTAGTCCACACCTCGCCCATAGGCGAAGAAACCAACGACCACTATCACTGGCACATAGAAATGATGCCCAAACTAACCAAGGTAGCAGGCTTCGAATGGGGCACCGGCTTCTACATAAATCCCACCCCGCCCGAAGAAGCCGCCCGCTTCCTAAGAGAAGCCACGGTCGAAGCGAAAACGTAACGAGTCGCGCCCCGTACCGTACCGCTGGCGTCCCGCCGGCTCTTTTAGAAACCTACAACTCCCTCGCAAAAAAAAATGTGATGCCCGCGCCAAAATCCGCTCTGCCCTAGCGACCGGCCCGATCGCGGTGCCAACTGTCCCCAACCGTGTGCCGAGAGCTGTTGTCAATTAAGCCAAGTTGCCCCCACCAGCAATTGAATGCATCCCATCCCCCCGCCATCCTAGTTCCATGCTCTGCCGCTCATGCGGTACCTCCAGCCGCAACGATTCACAATTCTGCCCCAGCTGCGGCCTAACTTTAGAGCCAAGCAAAGAACACAGCCCGTTCATCCGCGCGCTTCTAACCATCTCGGTACTCGTAATCGCCGCCGCAGTTCTCGGAATTTTCTGGGGAATCAGCAAGATGAAAGACGCCGGACTATGGCCGCTAGTCCCCACCGTAGCCGGCATTGCAACCCCAGCCTGTCAAAAGGCCGTCTCAATCGCCCAAAGTTCACCAGAAGTGCAAGCAGCACTAGGCGAACCCATCCGCGAAAGCGGAGCCCCCGCAGGAACCGCAAATCGCACTCGCGGCGCCGCATTCGCAGAATGGACCGACGAACTCACCGGACCAAAAGGCCAAGGACATCTCTGCGCGGTAGCGAACCGCGTCGGCGAGCGATGGACATATTCGCGTCTCGTATTTTTTCCGCCCTCAGGCAGCCCCGCAATCGATCTCACTCCCGCGCCGGAACTAGCCACTCCTCTCGCCCTTACCGACGCCAAGGTCTATTTAGTCCCACTAGACTTGCCGGCCGAATATTCCCTCGATTGGGCGCCGGCATACTACAAAGCAAAACTCGGCATCGACGTAAAGGTCCTCCCAGCAGTCCCGCTCGATGATTGGGTGACCGACATGACGAGAAATCAAGCCGTAGCGGAACGACTGATCCAACTGATGGAGCAATCCGAAAAAGAAATCGCGCGCGATCCAGACACGATCCTGCTCGGTGTCACTCAACGCGATATGTACATCGCCACCTTGACTTGGCGCTACGGGGTTAATTGTCGCAATCGTGGCCAGCGCGGCGTGGTATCCCTCGCCCGACTGCGCACTCAACTCCCAAACTCCGACGAAAGCGGCGTATTGCTCGCCTCGCGGCTTCAGAAGGTACTCACGAAAAATATTCTGCTGCTCGCCTTTCACCCGCCGTTTAGCGACGATCCAAGCAGCATTCTCTTCGACAGGAGCTGGCCCTCCGACTTGGATCTCATGAGCGAAAACATTATTGGAGGCACTGGCAAGTGGGGTTCGAGCGGAGTAGATCCCACCGTGACAGTCACGGCAGCAGCGGGTAAACGGGAAAACTGGGGAATCTTTAGTCTCAGAAAGCCGCCGCCCGATATTTCCTCCGAAGTTTTCGAAACGGATATTCAACTCGGATTATTTATCCAGCGGAGCACCGATTTTTATCTCGACGGCCCGCATCCATTCCAATTCGTCCGCGTCTTTCGCACCAAGGATGATGCCTCGCGCCCTTTTGGAGTCGGCGGCAACGATTCTCTCGACATTTTTCTATCCGGCCAAATGGGCCAATGGATTGACCTCATCGATGAAGTGGGAACCCGAGTTCATTTTCAGCGAGATCTGCGCGCGTACGAAAAGATAGATCAGGTTTACAAAACTTCCGAGATCTCGAATGTCTTTTTCAATCCTCGCCTGGAATTTACCGCCAACATCTGGCAGCTACGAACGAGCGACGGCTGGTCTTACGTCTTTCCGTACCGCTCCGACTGGGCTGGACCAAAAGTGACCATTCTCACCGGATATTCGGATTCCGAAGGCCATCAATACGCCATGACCCGCACTTTGAAGGGCGATTTAGCGAGCATCACCGCTCCGTCCGGATACTCGCTAACATTTCAGCACGATTCCGCAAGCCGCATCCAAAAAATCACCGACTCGCGCGGACGCTCCGTCGAATATTCCTACGATAAACTCGGCCGCCTGATACGTTTTGCCGATTCAAGCGGAAACCAGGAAAGCTACACCTACGACGCCGCCAATCACATGCTCCTGATTCAAGACGGAACCGGCCGCCTAATCCTGCAAAACGAATACAACGGCGACGACGTAGTAAAGCAAACCCTGTCCGACGGCCGCCAACTCAAATATCGCTACACCGGCCGCGTAGGAAATACGCTGTCGCAAGGCACTTTCACCGACCCAAACGGCTTCACCACCACTTTCAATTTCCGCAAAGAAGGAACATCGCAATCTCTCCCCGAACTGACCGCGCAATAATTCCAAGCCCCTAGCGCCACCCATAAAGCATCTACGACGATCCGCACGCAACTTGGAGATTCCCCCCGCACAATGCTATCTTGTCTCGCAATCCACTTTCATTCATCCGGAGGGCGTAGTCATGACCTGGGGCAAGCGCCGCGCGCTCGTAATCATTCTCGTCATCGTCGCACTGGTAGTAATCGTAATCGTCGCCTCGCAACCGTCGCGAATTTCCTCCAATTCCGTCCTGCTCCTAGAAGTCAGCGGCGAAATCAACGAACAGCGCTCCATGGATTTTCTCTCAGCCATCGGCGGCGAATTCATTCCCGTCCAGCATGATTTCATAGACGCGCTAGACACCGCCAAAAGCGATCCGCACATCGACGCCCTAATAGTCAAAATCGGCCCGCTCGAAACCGGCTGGGCCAAGCTAGAAGAAATCCATTCCCACATTCTCGCCTTCCGCTCGAGCGGCAAGCCCAGCATCTGCTATCTAGGCGGCGACGGCATCGGCAATCCCGAATACTACATAGCCAGCGCCTGCGACAAAATCTGGCTAGTTCCCACCGCGCCCGTTTCCATCCACGGCATGATGGCGCAAGCCGTTTTCCTCCGCGGCTTGTTCGACAAACTAAAAATCTATCCCGACTACTATCACATCGCCGAATACAAAACCGCATCCAATCAACTCACGGAGAAAAAATTCACGCCTGCGCACCGCGAAGAGGTCGACTCGCTGCTGCACGGCATCTACAACCAATTTCTCACCGAAGTCTCGCAAGCCCGCAAGATGGATCGCGCCGAATTCGAAACGCTGGTAAATTCCGGCCCGCTCTCCGCAGACGACGCGCTAGCCGGCAAGCTAGTAGATCGCCTCGCGTACTGGGATCAAGTCCAGGATTTCGCAAAAGAAAAATCGAAGGACTGGAATCCAGTGAAACTAGGACGTTATCGCGCACAAATTAAAAATGACGGCTCAACGCGCATCGCCGTAGTTCACGCCACCGGCCTAATCGTTTCCGGCCAATCCGGAAACACTCCAGGCGGCGGCTCGGTCATGGGCAGCGAAACGGTAGCAGCCGACATCCGCCGCGCCCGCGAAGACAGCAGCATCAAAGCCATCGTCTTGCGCATAGATTCCGGCGGCGGCTCGGCAGTAGCCAGCGAAGTAATCCGCCGCGAAGTAGTTCTCGCGAAAGCCGTCAAGCCCGTCGTCGTCTCCATGTCTGACGTCGCCGCATCCGGCGGCTACTGGATCGCCATGTCCGCAAATAAAATCGTCGCCGATCCAGACACCATCACCGCCTCCATCGGCGTCCTCGGCGGCAAGTTCAATGTCTCCGGCCTCTACGAAATGCTCGGCCTAAGCACCGATTCCATCGCCACAAGTGATAACGCCACAATTTATTCCGCGCAGCAAAATTTCACCCCAGCGCAGCAAAAGTTAATCCAGAAATCGCTGCAAGATGTCTACACCAGCTTCACCAAAGGCGTAGCCGAAGGCCGCGGCATGTCCGTAGAAGCCGTGGACAAAATCGGCAAAGGCCGCGTCTGGACCGGCGCGCAGGGAAAAGATCTTGGCCTGGTAGACGAACTCGGCGATCTAAATCGCGCCGTAGAAGTAGCCAAGCAGCTCGCGAAAATCTCGGCCGATCAAAGCATACGCATCGTCCGCTTTCCCGAGGAGCGCACTTTCTTCCAAATGTGGCTCGAGAAACAGAAGGACGATTCAACTCAGTTTTCGTCGATCGAATCCGCAGTCGAACGGCTAACCGGCGCCTACAACACGCCGCAAGCCCGCGTGCCATTCGATCTGCAAATTCGCTAAGCGGCCGGCAATCTCTGTAGCGGCAATTCGGAAACGCGTGCCACGCTTTGCAATAGTTCGCGGCTCGCCGCTTCCGTTATACTAATCAGCACGGCGCGGTACCCAAGAGGCCTAAGGGAGAGGTCTGCAAAACCTCCATCCGTGGGTTCGAATCCCACCCGCGCCTCCAAAATTTCCTGCAACGAAAAAGCTGCTCCACCTAAGCTGATACAGTAATGACTAAACTTCATTTTCCCGCCCTCGCCGGACTGTTGCTTTTACTTCTAGCTTTGCCTGGAGTAGAAACCGTCACATTTCCCAGCGGACAGCTCACTTTGCACGGAGACCTATTTAAACCCGAAGGCCCCGGACCGTTTCCCGCAGTTATTTATAATCACGGGAGCGCGCCGGGCATGATGAGCCAGCAGGCATTTGTCGCGCTGGGCCCGGTGTTCGCAAGCCATGGATGGGTGTTCTTTGGACCGTATCGGCGCGGTCAAGGATTGAGTGCCTCGGCAGGCCCGTACATCGGCGATCAAATCGCGGCCGCCGACAAGGCTGGGGGCAGCTCCGCGTCTGCCGCAACGATGGTGCGATTGTTGGAGACGGATCATCTGGACGATCAGTTGGCCGCCCTGGCATGGTTGCGAAAGCAGAGTTTCGTTCAACCAAATCGCATCGCAGTAGCGGGAAACTCGTTTGGCGGGATTGAAACTGTCTTGGGGGTAGAACGAGGAGGATACTGCGCGGGGATCGATTCAGCGGGGGGAGCCCAAAGTTGGGCGCAAGCGCCTGAGTTGCAATCGCGCATGACTCGCGCAGTGCGAAATGCAAAAGCGCCAATATTCTTTTTTCAAGCCTCTAACGACTTCGACTTGTCGCCAAGCAAGATACTCTCAGCAGCGATGAACGAGGCGGGCAAAACTTACAAATTGAAGATTTATCCATCCTACGGTGACTCCTCTCAGGACGGCCACAGCTTTGGCTACTTCGGATCCGACGTCTGGGCCGCAGACGTTTTTGCATTCCTGAACCAATATTGCAGCAAGTAGTGACCCAGGTCGCTGTTGTCAACGAATCCAGTGAAGCTGGCAAACAACGCCGAACTGTCCGGTGTTCTAGCTCATCGGGTACCCGAGGCAGTTGTGATAAATTCAGACCCGCAATAATGAAACGTAGCCACGCGATCACATAAAACCACGAGAATGAACCTATGACCCTAATCTGCCGTTCCGCCGTACTAGCCGTCGCTCTCACTCTGGCAACTCTCCCGGCCTTCGCCCAAGGCAAGCCAAACGAATCCGACATCCCCGCCAATTTCAAAGCCCCCACCTCAGACTACAACTACACCAAGCGCGTAGAAATGATCCCCATGCGCGATGGCGTAAAACTCTACACAGTAATCGTGATTCCCAAAGGCGCCGCGCACGCACCGATCCTCCTAACCCGCACTCCCTACAACGCCAAAAATCGCGCCACCCGCTCAGAATCGCCCAACATGCTCGATGAGCTCGGCCTGAGCGATGAAGTCTTCGTAAAAGCCGGCTACATCCGCGTCTACCAAGACGTCCGCGGAAAATACGGTTCCGAAGGCGCCTATATAATGACGCCTCCTCCCATCGGCCCGCTAAATTCCAGCGGCATCGACGACACCACCGACGCCTACGACACCATCGACTGGCTGGTAAAAAATCTCCACGAGTCCAACGGCAAAGTAGGCATGATCGGCTCCTCCTACGAAGGCTTCACAGTAGTAATGGCGCTGATCCATCCGCACCCAGCCCTAAAAGTAGCCGCCCCAGAAAGCCCAATGGTAGACGGCTGGATGGGCGATGACTGGTTCCACTACGGCGCCTTCCGCCAGAACAATCTCGACTACACCGTCGAACAAACTGCAGTGCAAGGCCAGGCCCCAGGCATTCCTCGCGAATCCCGCGACGATTACACAACCTATCTAAAAATAGGCTCAGCCGGCGATTTCGCGCGCTACGGCGGTATGGATCAACTCCCATTCTGGCGCAGGCTCGAGCAGCATCCAGCCTACGATGCCTTCTGGCAGGGCCAAGCCCTCGACAAAATCATGGCCGCAACGCCTCTGAATGTTCCAGTAATGTGGCTGCAAGGTCTCTGGGATCAGGAAGACATGTGGGGCGGCATCCACAGTTACGCCGCCGTAGAACCAAAGGACACCAATAACGATAAAAATTTCCTGGTGATGGGCCCTTGGCGCCATAGCCAGGTAAATTCCACCGGTTTTTCGCTAGGCCCGCTGCTCTGGGACGGCGACACCACGCTGCAATTCCGCCGCGACATCCTGCTCCCATTTTTCAATCAATATCTTTTGGATGGCGCGCCAAAGGCCGACACTCCGCCCGTGCTGATTTACAACACGGGAGAGAATCACTGGGATCGCTTCAAGTCCTGGCCGCTAAGCTGCGATCAAGGCTGCGCCAACAAATCGCGCCCACTCTATCTGCAAGCAAATGGCAGTCTATCTTTCGACGCGCCAGATTCCGCCACATCAAAATTCGACGAGTACGTTTCCGATCCATCAAAGCCCGTGCCATACCGCCCCAGGCCGGTAGTTGATTCAGACGACGATGCCTGGCGCCACTGGCTAATCGAAGATCAAAGGTTCGTAGACGGCCGCCCCGACGTGCTCACGTACGTAAGCGAGCCACTCACCGCCCCGCTAAGAGTAAGCGGAGCCCCAGAAGTAAATCTCTACGCCTCCACCAGCGGCACAGACAGCGATTGGGCAGTGAAACTAATTGACGTCTATCCCGGCACCGTCCCCTCGCAACCAGCCATGGGCGGCTACGAGCTATCAATTTCTCTAGACATTTTTCGCGGCCGCTACCGCACCAGCTTCGAACATCCCGAAGCCATCACCGCGGACCAACCGCTCCTCTACCGTTTCGGAATCCCCACGGTAAACCACGTCTTCCAACCAGGCCATCGCATAATGGTCCAAATCCAATCCACCCTGTTCCCGCTATACGACCGCAACCCACAAAAATTCGTCCCAAACATTTTCAACGCGAAGCCCGCGGACTACCAAAAAGCCACCCAGCGAATCTGGCACACCCCAGGAACCGCCAGCTTCATAAGTCTCCCAGTAGTAGCCCCGTAGCCGCCAATCCCGCAAGCGGCCGTGCGCGCGGCGTTAGCCGTGGAAGCTCCCGTAGGGCCCGCGCTTCATGCCGGGCCACGCAGGACGTAATTTCAAGCCCGCATTTCGGCCTAACCCAGATTTACATTAGTAAGAACGATCGATGCCTTTACCTACTTCCCAATCACAATCGGCGCCAACCCAACCCCCTGCAATCGCGAATTCACAGCAGGAAGGTCTTCCGTAATCACCCGCCTCCACTTCGCCATCACCAACTCAAGCTGCGCCTGCCCCGCATCAAAAGCCCGCATAGCATCCGCAGTAGGCCCCGCATCCCCATTATTCACAGCCGAAAAAATCCGCGCAAATTTCGCCGCCAGCGAACCCAAATCCGGCCCTTCCTTCGGCGGTTTCGTAGGCACAACGCCATAAGGTCCAGGCGCAGGCCCGCCGACGTCCTCCGCTTTCTGAATCAGCGAGTCCAAACTTGACAGCAACCCCGCATTACTCTGCACCTGCGAACGCAACCCCTGCGCCAACGAAATAAGTTTCTTCACATCCCGTTGCGCCTCACTAATCTCCAATTGCCGTCGCGAAATCGCACTAGCCGCCTCAAACTGCCGCAGCAGCTCCGAAGCAGAAATCCGCACCCGCGGATCCATCTTCACCGTCAAAGGCTGCGAATAACTCTGCCCCGACACCGTCAATCGCACGGTATAAGCCCCAGGCATCGCAATCACTCCCCGCGCCGCAGAAAATAATTCGTCGTCCTCCATGTCGACGCCCGTAGCCACCGCCGCACACTGCAGATCCCAAATCCAACGGTGCATTCCAGCAGCCGTCGAAGGCGACACAGGCGCAGTCTTCCAAAAAGCAGGGAACTGCAGCGTTTCCGGTTTCACTGCCGGCTCCCGATCCGCGCTCGAATACCGGCGAACCACTTGCCGCTTCGCATCAAGAATCTCGATCACCAAAGGCCCCGTCGCCGCCGACTTCAAATAATAATCAAGCATCGCGCCCACCGGCGGATTCTCAGCCAGCGCCTCATCACGCGGCATAGGCGAAGCCGAATCATTTCCCGGACGCATACGAATCGCCTCAGCAGGCCGGAACAAATAAGCGTCCGAATGAATCACATTGTCGTTCATCTGCCGCAGCGCAGTGATGTCGTCCAGCACCCAGAAACTACGTCCATGCGTCGCCACAATCAAATCGTCGCCGTGTATCGCAAGATCGCGCATAGACGCAGGCGGCATATTCAGCTGCAGCGATTCCCAATTATCGCCGTCGTTGAAAGAAACAAACACGCCAAGCTCGGTACCCGCAAACAGCAGCCCCTTGCACACTAAATCTTCTTTCACCGTCTGCATATAAACGCCCGCGGGCAATCCATTCGTAATTCGCTGCCAAGTTTTCCCGCCATCGCGAGTCCGGTAAATGTAAGGTTCGTTATCCTCCAGCCGATGCCGGTCCACCGCCGCATAAGCCTCATTCGCATCAAAGTGCGAAGCCTGCATCATCACGATCTTGCTCCAAGGCGTAAGCTCTGCCGGCGTCACGTTCTGCCAAGCCTTCCCCCCGTCCGTCGTCTTCTGGATGTATCCATCGTCCGTGCCAATCCAGATCAAATCCGCGTGCGCACGAATCGGCGATGGCGCAATCGTGTAAATCACCCCGCGGCGTTTCCCCCAAGGAGCATCCGCCGCCGTCGCTTCATCAAGATTCGGCGGGACGCCAGGATCCTCGCGCGTCAAATCCGGACTGATCTGCGCCCAACTATTTCCGCCATCCAAAGTCTTAAATAAAAACTGATCGCTGAAATACAAAGCCCGCGGATCGGCTTCAGAGAAAACAACGGGAAGAGTCCAAGTCTTGCGGAAAGGCCCCTCGCGGCTCAACTCCGGCGAAACATTGCGGATTTCCCCGGTAATCAAATTGCATTTCGTCAGATTATCGCCAAAGAGTATTTCGGGATGCAGCGGATCGGGCGCCGTATAACCGGATTCCTCGCCCGCGCAAAGCCCAGTCCAATCATGGAACGAAATTTCCGAGTGACCGCTGCGCGTGGGAACGCCCATCGACCCGCTATCCTGCTGCGCCCCGGTAGCCCAATAAGGAAAACGATAATCAGCCGCCACATGATAAAGCTGCGCCGTTGGCTGGTTGTACCAGGAGCTCCAAGTAACCGCTCCATCTTCGGTGACCACAGTCCCCTGATCGCTCGCCAGCACCATGCGCTTCGGATCGCCGGGGTAAATCCACAGCTGATGATAATCATCCCCGCCTGGCGCCCCCCGAATAGCCGTCCAGCTTTTGCCCCCGTCATTCGATCGGTAAAGCGAAGTATTCGAGACGTAAACGATCTCCGGATTTTCCGGATCAACGATCACATTGCAGAAATACCACCCGCGGCCCCAAATCCGCCGATCCTCCGAAGTTTTCCGCCACGAAGCCCCAGCATCATCCGAGCGATAAAGCCCGCCCTCTTTCGCATCCACAATCGCGTAAACCAAATTCGCATTCGTAGGCGCAACCGCAATCCCGATCCGTCCCACGCGCTCGGTAGGCAGTCCGCCAGTAAGCTGCGTCCAGGTGTCTCCGCCGTCCGTAGATTTGAAAATTCCGCTGCCCGGCCCGTACGAAGGCGGATAGATGCTCCACGGAGGCCGCCGCGTATTCCAAAGCGTCGCATAAATAATCCGCGAATTTTGCGGATCAAACGCCAGATCAATCGCGCCCAGACTATCGCCCTTATACAAAACTTTCTGCCAATTCGCTCCGCCATCAGTGGAGCGATAAACGCCGCGCTCCGCATTAGCGCCGTAAGCGTGCCCCAGCGCCGCCACGAAAACGATGTCCGCATTCCGCGAATCCACAAGAATCCGCCCAATCTGCCTTGTGTCATCCAGTCCAATGTGCGTCCAAGTCATACCCGCATCAGTGGACTTATACATCCCATTGCCAAACGAAATCTGCGAGCGCATGTCCGCCTCGCCTGTCCCCACATAAACCACGTTTGCATTCGACGGAGCCACAGCAATCGCCCCAATCGAAGCCACTGCTTGCGAATCGAAAATCGGATTCCACGTCCGCCCCGAATTCTCAGACTTCCAAACCCCGCCGCCCACAGAGCCAAAATAAAAAGTATTCGGCTGCCCCGGCACGCCAGAAACCCCATTCGAGCGCCCGCCGCGAAACGGCCCAATCATTCGCCAATGCAACCCGGAATAAAGACTCTCAGAAGGCAGCTGCGCAAACGAAACCGTCAACACGCAACCAAAAGTCACTGCCACCAACACAAATAAAATCAAAACACGAAAAATCACTCGCGTTGATCCATGCATAAGCTATTTTTCTCTCGTTTCTGTCACTTCAACTTCGCAT
>Ga0209008_1000583_pt1 | contig 11089 bp, 9 predicted proteins | sample JacPin_JW_Ref_O3_FD_187963 | JGI IMG/M metagenome (GOLD analysis project Ga0209008, IMG submission 187963) | Forest soil microbial communities from Algoma, Ontario, Canada - Jack Pine, Ontario site 1_JW_Ref_O3 (SPAdes) (version 2) | ecosystem: Environmental > Terrestrial > Soil > Boreal...
TCGCTCTGACGCGTGCCATTGGTTCGCTTCTTTTTGGCGTCGCCGCCGCCGACCCGTTGACCTTTGGAGCGGTCACGCTACTACTCGTTGGCGCAGCGCTGCTGGCCTGTTACCTCCCCGCGCGCCGCGCGATGCGCGTCGATCCCATGGTCGCCCTGCGTTACGAATAAATGTTGCTCAAGGTCGCAAAGAGGTGCTCCGCATGCCGCTTGCTGTGAAGGTCCGAAGCTTCCTGCGCAACCTGATCTCCTCTCGCCACGTCGCTACCGACCTCGACGCCGAAGTTCGCTCCCACCTCGCCATGCTCACCGAGGAAAACCTTCGCGCCGGCATGTCCCTGCAGGAAGCCCAACGCCAGGCACGCCTCGAACTGGGCGGCGTGGATCAGGTCAAAGAACAAGTCAGCGAAATTCGCCTCGGCAATTGGCTCCACTCCGTCGTGTCCGATTGCCGCTACGTCGTCCGCCAGCTGGGCAGAAGTCCTGGCTTCACCATCATCAGCATCCTCACTCTGGCCTTGGCCATCGGAGCAAACACCACGATTTTCAGTGTGATCAATACCGTGCTACTTCGGCCCCTCCCTTATCCCGATTCGAAACAGCTCACCCTGCTCTTTCGCGCCGACATAAAAGATCATTCAGATCAAGGCATTGACTCCAAACCCGATTTCGAAGACTGGAAAAACCAGAGTGACGTGTTTTCGAGCATGGCCCTGTTCGACGCGAGCCGCAAAGGCTACAACCTCTCGGACGGCGCCCATCCTGAACGTCTGCAAGGCGTGCGCGTCTCCGCGGATTATTTCAAAGTCTTCGGCACAGCGCCGTTGCTCGGACGAGAATTTCTGCCGGAAGAGGAGGACCTGGGCAAGGACCACGAGGTCATTCTGAGCTACGCCGTGTGGAAGCGTCGCTATCACGAAGATGCCTCCATCATCGGCCAGGCGATTCGCATTGATGGTGCGAGCTACACCGTCGTCGGCGTGATGTCAGCCCAATTTCAGTTTCAGTTCTGGGGCAATCCCGCCGAGCTATGGGTTCCCGTTGGTTACACCCCGGGAGATCAGTCGCGCGGTTCTCATTCGTTTGCCGTGGTCGCGCGCATGAAGCCCGGAGTCACTCTCGCCCAAGCCAGCGCCCAGATGGATGCCATCGGACTCCGCCTCATGGCCGCACACCCGGACACCAATGCCTCCGTCACCGTCGCGGTCGTCCCGCTGGATTCCTACGGCGTCAGCGAATTGAAATCCACGCTGATGGTGTTGTTCTACGTCGTCGGATTCGTGCTGCTGATCGCCTGTGTCAATGTCGCAAATTTGTCACTGGCTCGCAGCGCCGCTCGCCGGAAGGAAATCGCCGTCCGGCGAACGCTCGGTGCCGGCCGCTTTCGTGTGCTCCGCCAGTTGCTCACCGAAAGTTTGCTGCTGGCAACCATCGGCGGCATCGCGGGCTTGGTCGTCGCTTTCACCAGTCTCACGCTGATTGAAAGCGCGCTGCCCGATGAGCTCAAATATCTCCCCTTCCGTCCGCTCACCTCGATTCCCATGGACTCGCGCGTATTTGCCTTCGCGCTCCTCGTCACTTGCGCTACTGGAATTCTTTTCGGCATCGCCCCGGCGCTCTCGGCGGAACAGACCGGCCCGGGCGAAGTGATGAAGTCCGGCGGCGGGCGCGGAGCAACGCGCAGTCACGGACGCCTGGGCCACGTCTTAGTCGCTGCCGAGGTTGCCCTGGCGCTCGTAGTCGTCGTCAGTGCCGGACTCTTGATCGATAGCGTGACGCGCCTGCTGGCTGTCGATCCCGGCTTCCGTCCACAGCACGTCCTTAAAATGGACATCTCCACGCCGCAAGCGCAGATCTATTACAGCCCGCCGGTGAACACCCGTTTCTGCGAGCAGCTGCAGGAAAGTGTTGGGAGGCTGTCGGGCGTGACCGGCGTCAGTGCCGCTAGTTTTTTGCCGCTCGAAGGAAATGCCGGCCGTGGATTCCTGATCGAGGGCAGATCGTCCACCAATCCAGATGATCAGACGAGCGCCGGGTACCTGATTGCCTGCCCTGGATATTTTTCCGCGCTCGGAATTCCTTTGCTCGACGGCCGTGATTTCACTGACGCCGATATCTCCAGCGCTCCCGGCGTGGTCGTAATCAACGAAGCGATGGCCAAAAAGTTTTGGCCTAAACAAACTCCTCTCGGCCAGCGCATAAAAATCGCACGCGTGGCAACGGATGAGCCTTGGCTCACCGTCGTTGGCGTCGTTCACGACGTCAGGCAAAGCGGTCTCGATAGCGATGTCACGCCGGCCTTCTACCGCCCGTTCACCCAGGCTGGATGGCCGCTAATGTCCATCGTCGTAAAAACAGCCGGAGAGCCAATGGCATTTGCCCAGGCCGCGCAAGATGCCGTCACCCAAGCTCTGCCCGAAACTCCGGTGTCCCATATCAGTAGCCTAAACGAAATGGTGAGCGATTCCGTTAGCTCACGACGTGTGCCCATGCTGGTGCTTTCGAGTTTTGCCGCGCTGGCTTTGATTCTCGCCGCCGTAGGCATCGCGGGCGTCGTAAGTTACGGCGTCGCGCAGCGCACCCAGGAAATCGGTATACGCATGGCTTTCGGAGCCAATCCACACGATGTGGTTCGCATGATGGTCGGCGCCAACATGAAATGGGCACTCGCCGGAGTCGCCGCGGGAATTTTCGGCGCCTTTGCCGCGACCAGGCTCCTCGCCGGTTTGTTGTACGAAGTGAAATCCAGCGATCCATTTGTCATGGCAGCAGTGGCCGTCCTGCTGGCCGCCGTCGCCCTCGCCGCCAGCTACCTCCCCGCCCGCAGAGCAACTCGCGTCGATCCCATGGTCGCCCTGCGTTACGAATAAAGCGCGGTGGCGCGCACCTGCGAAGCCGTGAGGAGTAGGCCCGTAAGGACGGGCCGAATCAACTACAGCGAACTACCGACCCAACCGCGGCAACTGCCTCTTTTTCAATCATCCTCAGCCGCGCAGCGACTTTCGCCCCTATTCCGTGTTTAACCCAACAAGCGCAGGGAAGCACCCTCAACCCAACCAATTCCCGGCGCTGCAAGAGCTTCACCTTTACATAAGTTGGAGGGGGACATCATGAGAACCAAATACATCATTCGCATGTTGCTATTAGCGCTGGTTACCTTCGCCATCCCTGCCACCGTGCCGACGGCTTCGGCGGGTTTCGGCATTGGCATTTCCGTTGGTATCGCTCCTCCGCCACTCCCCGTTTACGCTCAGCCCATCTGCCCCGGAGACGGATACATTTGGACTCCCGGCTATTGGGCCTACGCGACTAGCGGCTATTACTGGGTTCCTGGCGTCTGGGTCCTGCCTCCCCAGGTCGGTTTCCTGTGGACTCCTGGCTACTGGGGTTGGGGCGGCGGCGGTTATTTCTGGCACGTCGGTTACTGGGGCCCGCACGTCGGCTTTTACGGCGGCGTGAACTACGGCTTCGGCTATGGCGGCTTCGGCTACCAGGGCGGCTACTGGAATCACAATCATTTCTTCTACAACCGCTCGGTGAATAACGTAAACATCACCAACATTCACAACGTCTACAACCGCTCGGTGGTCAACGAACGCAACGTCAGCCGCGTCAGCTATAACGGCGGTCACGGCGGTCTCAACGCTCGTCCCACGTCCGCGGAAATGGCCGCGAATCGCGATCGCCACATTGGCGCCACCGGAATGCAATCGCAGCAAGAGCATTTCGCCAGCACCAATCGCGCTCAATTCGCGTCGGTGAACCACGGCCACCCGGCAGTCGCGGCAACCGCCCGTCCCGGAGATTTCTCCGGACGCGGCACTGAACGTGGCAATGAACGTGGCAACGAATCGAGAGACGTAAACCGCGGCTCGACCTTCGCGCGCTCTACCAACAACGCGAACACCTCGCGCTCGGCCGGCACCTTCAACCGCAACTCAGGACGCGATAACTCGTTCGCCCGTTCGAACAACAACCGCACCCAGGAAAACGCGACACGAGCGCAGAACAACGCTTCGCGTCAACAGCAGTTCAACACCCAACGCAACACCCAACGGAGCACGCAGAATAATTCGCGGCAGTTCGCTTCGCGCTCGTCAAACTCGGCGCCGGCGCAACGCAACAATGCAGTTCGCCAGCAGTCGAGTTCCGCGTTCCGTCAGAATACGAGCCGCCAGAACACCACGCGTCCGGCTGCTCCGCGCGTGCAAAGCAACCCAAGCCGGTCCGCATCTCCGAGCCAGTCGCACAGCAGTCAGTCGCACGGAAACAGCGGCGGTTCGCGAGGCGCGAACGCTTCGCACACCAATGACTCAGGAGGTCACGGCAGCCACCGCTAGAGCCTAGCGGCGCAACATACGGCCGCGCGATCATTACGGAACAGGCCTCGTCACCAAACAAAAACCCCACGCTTCGCAACCGGAGCGTGGGGTTTCTGTTTTTAACGACTCATTTGCAACCGCTTCGCCACGCGTCGTAGCGCGGAACCGGCGCTTTAGGTGTGATAGAAGTCAACCCGGTCCGTAAGGGTCGGAAAAAAAGAAAACGCACGTCCGTCGCCTTTCCTTTCGCGCGGCCTTATCGCCCGAGCCTTCGTAATGTCCCTGCACCCGCGTCCCCGCCGCTCGAAGCCCATTCGCCGCCGCCCACGGCTCATTTTCCAACCGCTTCGCCACGCGCCGGGATGCCCTTCACCAACACGATCACCGACTTCGCCCCGGCCTTCCGGTCCTTCGCAATTTCCAAATACTCCGGCGATTCGGCCCACGCGCGAAACGCGGCCTCATCCGGAAACGAAATCACCACAATCTTGTTGCCGTCCCACGCGCCTTCCAGCACCACCGGACTCTCGTCCGCCACCAGCACGCGCCCCTTATAGTTTTTCATCACACCCATGAACCGGTCCACGTACCGCCCGTAAGTCGCCGGATCGTGAATCCACAATTGCGCAATCGCGTAAACACTCATCCCGCACCTCGGTACCCAGTTTTTTTGGAGTGCGGCGGCTCTGCCGCCGTTTTCGCCACCTAAGACGCTGCAACAAATCTCCCGTCAGCCGGGCCCGGGCAAATTTGCAAAAACTTGTTCTCCCGGTGACGCACTCTTCGCCGTTCGAACGGTCCGAACTTTCAACTTCCCGTTCATCCCAACAGAAATCACGTCCCATCAAACCAGCGCCGTAGGTGCGGCACAAGTTAGCCCGGTCCGTAAGGGCCGGGGAAAAAAAGAAAACGCACTTCGTCGCCTTTCCTTTCGCGCGGCATTTTCGCGCGAGCCTTCGTAATGTCCCTGCACTCGCGTCCCCGCCGGCTCGCCGCCCTAATACTTCACGAAAAAATAACCCGCCATTCCAAATCCCACCAAAATCACCAACCACCGCACATGCGCCGGATTCATTTTCTGCGCGTAATACGCCCCGCCGTACCCGCCGATCAAACTCCCCACCACCATCAGCAGCGCCTGCGGCCACACAATCACCTTCGCCACCACAAACGTCACAATCGCCACGCCATTCACCACGCTCACCAGCAGCGTCTTCACTCCATTCATCGCGTGTATATCGTCCATGCCCATCAGCGCCAGCAAGGACAGCAGCAGAATCCCCACGCCCGCGCCAAAATATCCGATGTAAATCGAAATCATCAACGCCAGAAAAAATCCGGCCACCGTCAGCGCCCGTGAAGTCTTCCCCAGCGCCGCGCGTCCGCGCACCCACGCCGTAATCCGCGGCCCGGCCATGAACAACAACGTCGCCATCAGCATCAACCACGGAATTAAATGCAGGAAAGTCGTCTGCGGAGTTACCAGCAGCACTCGCGCCCCAACCACGCCGCCGATACTCCCAATCAAAATCAGCGGAACCAACAACCGCCGCGCCTGCGCGTTAAACGCATTGCGGTACGCCACCGCGCTCGCCACCGTTCCCGGCCACACCGCCGCCGTATTCGTGGCATTCGCCGGAATCGCCGGCATGCCCGTAAACAAAAGCGCCGGAAACGAAATAAAACTCCCGCCCCCCGCCACCGAATTCAGCAGCCCGGCCACCAACGCAGCGCAAAAAAGAAATACAGGATGAGCAAAATGCACACGGAAGAATACCACCGCATCACTTCAGTTCAACCTGCGCCCGCCGTGTCACGTCGTCCGCAACGCCGAGCATGGCACCGCCATTCTTGTAGGTCATGGCTTTAGCCATGACCCAAAAACATCGGCGCAGCGCCTCCCTTTCGCGGCGCACTTCCCGCGAGCCTTTGGATCCGCCTCGCTCTCCAATTCAATTCGCCACAATTTTCGCTTCAGCCGGCAACACCACCGCCGTCACATTCCATTTGGTCAGCGTATACACATAATTCAAATTGTGTTCGCGTGAACGCACCACCCGCGGCAGATGATCCGCCTCCCCGACGCACACCGAGTAGTGCGGTGGCGCGCCTTTCGCCGGCGCCACTTCCCACCAGATGCACGACGCATTCTCGAAAAATCCCGGCTTGCCCCGCCGAATTTCTCCGGTCGCGTGCGCCGCGTCCAGATCGTCGTACAGCACTCCGTCCCACATCAATCCCGGTCCTTGTCCGCAGTTGGCGCTTTCCAGCAAAGGGTGGGAAGCGTCAACTGCCAACCACGACGTACCGCGAACTCCAACTTTAGAATCGCGCGTTCGAATTCTTTCCCCGCTCTCCACTCACGATTCTAAAATATGCAAAAGTACAGGTGGTACTAGTTCTGTTCCACAACTGTCCCAACGCTCAATATCGCGCCAGCTCCCCGCGTGCTAGCTTGTGCAGGGAGAAAAAAAATGAAACCTTTTCGAAGATCGCGCGATTTTGACGGAAGATTCGCGCTCACTACCCTCCAAAATCCTATGTGTGAGCTTCGCTCTCGCGAGGAACTGATCGAAGACGCCAGGCGCCGGCAGGCCCAAGTCCTCGTCGCGGCCGGAATCGTCGGGGACGCCGATGCGCGAGCTGCGGCGCAAGCCTTTAGGGAACTGGCTGCGCCATCCGACGCTGTAGAACCCGCCGCATCCAGCTCTACGGTGGCAGCCGTGCCATCCGATGTTGTAGAAGTCGCGTCACCGGACATTGCGGAGGCCGCAGCACCCGACGCTGTGGAAGCTGCCGCGCCCGCTCCCGAACCCGCCAAGCGCCGAGCCAAAAAGCCGAAGTCGCGCAAAACCGCACGGGCCAGCCGGGCGATCGTGCAGTGTCGCCGTCGGACCGCCGCTTCACTCCCGCAACCGGAACTGACCCCGCTCGAACGTCACTCCCGGAAATGCATCATCTGCAAACATGACCAACGTGCGGAGATCGAAGAGGATTTCCTGCAGTGGGGACACCCCGATTCCATCACGCAGACCTACCAGTTGGTGAACTACCGCACCATTTATCGCCACGCTCACGCCACGGGACTAATGGAACAGCGCACTATGAATCTTCGCTTCGCCTGCGAGTCCGTGGTCGAGCACTCCTCAGCCGTCGTTCCTAGCGCCGATGCGCTGCTCCGTGCCATTCGCATGTGTACCCGCATCAATAATCGCGGTGAGTGGCATGAACCGCCCTCTCACGTCATCGTTTCTTCCGGCGGCCGCATCAACGTGGATAACCGGAGCGTCATCGTGCAGCGTTCGCCGGAGCCATCGGCGGTGGAACCGATCGCCATTCCCGCCTCGGCTTTAATTTCTAATCGACAATGACTCAGGCGATTAGAAAACCACTCCAAATCATTGAAAACAAAACCCAAATCAAACTTCTAATCGACAACGTAGGTGGACTCGCTCGCACACGATGCGCGCACTTCAGCACCGTAGGATCGTTCCACAGTCCGAGCGCCGCAGGTGCGACACAGGTCAGCGCGGTCCGTAAGGGCCGGGAAACGAATGCGCCCTCGAAACGGCGGGCCTTTAGCCCCGCCGTAAAGCCGTCGCGCAGCGGCCACAAGAATCCAGGGGGTCGGAGCTTCAGCTCCGACATAAACGACCCGCCCAGCGACTACCACTCGCGGCGCACTTCCCGCGAGCCTTTGGTTTCTCTTGGGTCTTTGGATTTTCGATCTTCACTTTGTGCCGGCGGTTCCAGCCGCAACATACCCCCATTCAAAAATCGCACCAACTCACTGAAAACACGGCACATGGCATTTTCTAACCGCAACGTAAGTCCCGACGTTGCGATCGGAGTCGCGCTTAGAATTTCCCGCGTCAAAAACGCCCGCTCGCCCATCCAATCCCTGCAGATTCAATGTTATATTCAGCCTATACAGGTGAAATCTCATGACTGAACGAAAGCCGCCCTTTGTGTCGGTCGAAGAAGCGCTGGAAGAAATCCGCGTCGGCCGCATGATCGTCCTGGTGGACGACGAAGACCGCGAAAACGAAGGCGACCTGACCATGGCCGCCGAAAAAGTCACCCCCGAAGCCATCAACTTCATGACCAAATTTGGCCGCGGCCTGATCTGCCTGGCCATGACCGAACAGCGCTGCGACGCTCTCGGCCTCGCGCCCATCACCCAGCGCAACACTTCCATGTTCGGCACGCCTTTCTGTGAGCCCATTGACGCGCGCCGCGGCACCACCACCGGCACCAGCGCCTCCGACCGTGCCACCACCATTCTCGCGGCCACCAATCCCGATACCCACCCCGAAGATCTTGCGCGCCCCGGCCACGTACACACTCTGCGCGCCCGCAACGGCGGTGTGCTGGTTCGCGCCGGGCAAACCGAAGCGTCCGTGGACCTCGCCCGCCTCGCCGGCCTCGACCATTCGGGCGTGATCTGCGAAGTCATGAACGACGACGGCTCCATGGCCCGCACTCCGCAGCTCCTGGAATTCTGCAAACTTCACGGCTTGAAACTTCTCACCGTCGCGGACTTGATTCGTTACCGCATGCAGAACGAGCGCCACGTCCGCCGCATCGCCGAATCCCTGCTGCCCACGCGCCACGGAAATTTCCGGATGATCGCCTACGCCAGTGACGCTGACAACGAACTGCACGTCGCCCTGGTGCGCGGCGAAATCGGTGCGGGTGCTGGAAGTTTTGCGTCGGCCAGCGCCTCAGCCGGAAATATTGGAAAGGCCGCTGCGCCCGCGCGCGGAAGCGAAAATATCGCTCCGCTGGTTCGCGTTCACTCCCACTGCCTTACTGGCGACGTCTTCGGTTCCACGGCGTGTGACTGCGCCTCCACCATTGACCGCTCGCTCGCCGCGATTGCCGAAGCCGGGCGCGGCGTTTTCGTTTACCTGCATCACACCGGGCGCGGATTTCAAATCGATCCACGCGCGGCCTTGCGTGATGGCGCGCGTGAAATTCTTGAAAGCGGCGAACTGCCCCGCATCCGCTTTCACGACCGCGAAGAAACCGAACACGATTTGGGCACCCAGCGCAAGGTACAGCGCGAGAGCGGAATCGGCGCGCAGATTCTGATTGACCTGGGCCTGCGCCGCATTCGCGTGCTCACCAATCATCCGCGCAAAGTCGTCGCGCTGGATGGCTATGGTTTGGAAATTGTGGATCAGGTTCCGCTGAATCTTGGCGCGACCCATGCTGGCGCGATTCCGAAACGCAACGCTGACACCTAATTTATTTTTTGGGTGGCGAAGCTTCCGGCGCGCTGACGGTCACATAGGGCCGTATGCGTTCCAGGGCCTGCTTCGAGATTCCGCGAATGGCCAGCAAGTCTTCCACTCGCCGGAATGGCCCGCTTTTTTCGCGGAAGTTGATGATTGATTTTGCGGTGGCCGGGCCGATGCCGGGGACCTGCTGCAATTGCTCGACCGAAGCGGAGTTGAGGTCCACCGGCCTCGCTGGTGGATTTTTTTTCTGCCCGCGAGCGGCATCGCCGAAAAGAAAAAGCAGCGACGCGACGGCGAAAATAAATGCGAGCCGCGCGACGCTGCTTCTCGATCTCACCTGAAGCCGCTCCGTTGAGATTTTATTGTCTGTTGCCGTGCGCGTCGTATTCGGTGAGTTCGCCGAACAGCGCGGCCTGCTCGCCGATTTGATTTCGGTCGCCGACCACCACGATTTGCGCGTTGGCCGAATCGAAATATTTTCGCGCGGCCAGAACGATATCGTCCGCGGTGAGCGCGTGAATTCGCTGGCGATATGTTTCCAGATGATCTTCCGGCAAGCGGTCCAGATAAATTGTGGAAAGCTGGCCCAGCACTCCATCCTGCGTCGCCACTCCCAAAGAAAACACTCCAGTGAGATAGCTGCGCGCGCTTTCCAGTTCTTCACTGGAAACCGGCAGCGAACGCATGCGATCCATTTCGTAGAATATTTCCGTCAGCGACGCTGCCGCCACGTCGTTGCGCACCGCGGCGTGCACGCTGAAGAATCCTTGCTGGCGCATGGATTGAATTCCGCTGCGCGGGCTGTAGGTGTAGCCTTTCTGCTCGCGAATATTCATCACCAGACGAGAGTGAAACGCTCCGCCGTAAATGGAATTAGCGATCACCAATCGCATCCAATCCGGATCGCGACGCGTGATGCCAAGATTTCCGACGACGAGTTGCGTCTGCACGCTTCCCGGCAAATGCACCAAATGCACTTTGCGTCCAGTGTTGCGCGGGGGCGCGGGAGACTTCGGATGTTCCGGCGCTGGAGATTTCCACTCGCCGAAAATCTTCTCGATTTGCGCGAACATCGCGTGGCTGGCGAAATCGCCCACAACAATTAGCAGCGCATTCGCCGGAGAATAATTCTGCCGGTAGAAGTTTTCGAGTTGCTCGCGCTCGTAGCTCGCAACTTGCTCTTCCGTGGGTGAAATTACCGCGTACGGATGCTCACCGAAAATCACTTTGCGAAAGCGTTCGTTGGCGAGAAATCCCGGCGTGGTGCGTTCGATGCGCAGACCTTCTATTTTCTGCCGGCGCTCGCGTTCGAATTCCTCGGCTGGAAAAGATGCGTTACGCGCGAGATCAGCAACCAGTTCCAACAGTCCAGATGAAAACTCAGAAAGGCCCGCAATCGAAATGGCGCTGGAATCCGCACCCGCATTCGTGCCGAGATCGCCACCCATGCGGCGCAGGTCTTCTTCGATGCGGCGGCTGGGTCGCGACGCGGTTCCGGTACGCACCACGGTCGCGGTCATGTCCG
>Ga0209008_1000584_pt1 | contig 11086 bp, 9 predicted proteins | sample JacPin_JW_Ref_O3_FD_187963 | JGI IMG/M metagenome (GOLD analysis project Ga0209008, IMG submission 187963) | Forest soil microbial communities from Algoma, Ontario, Canada - Jack Pine, Ontario site 1_JW_Ref_O3 (SPAdes) (version 2) | ecosystem: Environmental > Terrestrial > Soil > Boreal...
CCGCCTTGGCCGCTCCGGTGCGCAGACTCTCCAAGTCTTCAAGATTTCCTCGATGCACCTCGGCGCCGGCGGCGATGAGAGACTGGGCTCCCGCATCCGACCGCGTCAGTCCGAGCACCTGATGGCCCGCGTTGATGAGCTCCGGAACGATGGTTGAACCGATGAAACCCGTAGAACCGGTCACGAATACGCGCATGGGAAGCCTCCAATGTTGTCAGGAGACCAATATCGGCTCATCTTGCATTCTATTAAAGTAGTGACATTATCCTAGTAATCAAACCAATAGGATCAGCATGCCCGAGACCGCGAATCTGCTGGGAACGTACCTGAGGGATCGCCGCACCCGCCTCGATCCGGCCGCACTAGGCTTCTCGGCGGCGCGCCGACGGACGCCGGGGCTGCGCAGGGAGGAGGTGGCCCAACGCTCCAACATCAGCCCGACCTGGTACACGTGGCTGGAGCAAGGTCGCGGCGGCGCTCCCTCGGCGGCAGTCTTGAATCGGATCGCCGGTGCGTTGATGCTGACCGACATCGAGCGCGAACACCTCTTCCTGCTCGGGCTCGGGCGTCCGCCCGAGGTTCACTACACTGCCGCCGAGGGGGTCACACCCCGTTTGCAACGCCTGCTCGATGCGCTCGAGGTCAGTCCCGCCCTGATCAAGACCGCCACCTGGGATGTCGTCGCATGGAATCGCGCTGCCGCCGCGGTGCTGACCGACTTCGGCAAGCTCCCTTCGGGACAGCGCAACATCCTTCGCCTCATCTTCAGCGACCCCCGGGTCCGAGCTGCGCAATATGATTGGGAAGGCGTGACCCGTTTCGTGGTGGGCGCGTTCAGAGTGGATGCGGCGCGCGCCGGCGCCGTTTCTGAAGTCGGCCAACTCGTGGACGAGCTTTGTAGGGTCAGCCCCGAGTTCGAAGCGTTATGGCGTGACAATGATGTTCGCGCTCACGGCGAAGGAGTCAAACGCATCCGGCATCCGATCCTGGGCCCGATCGAGTTGGAATATTCTGCATTTGCCGTCGATGGCCGCCCCGACCTCGGCATGATCGTCTATAACCCGGTCACTAGCTCGGATGCCGACCGTATCCGATCACTCATCACCTCGAAGCCGGAGTCGTAGCGCAGCGGTTCGCCCCGCCACTTACTTTAACCCCCCAGCCTCCGCTGGAGCTTCCGCAGGCTTCGGCGGGGGCGCCGTACTCGATGGGTGCGTCATGTTGCGCAGGCCCATGCCCGCGCGCGCGATGGAGGTCGAAAATAATCGATCCAGCACCCCTTGGGTCGATCCGCCGCGATTCATCAGCCGGCTGGTCCATTGCAGCGACGGATCTCCCCGTCTCCCTGCCAGAAGGGACACGCTGCTGCCTTTCGATTCCCACAGAGTCAGTACCCTCACGCGATCATGCGATCGATACTCCGACAGCCGCTGCCAGACGGTGGTGTCCCGAAGCAGCGATGTCTCGCCGAAGGTGCTTGCCTCGGGATCTTTGTCGAATAGCGTCGGCTTGCGCGGGCGAAATTCCGTGGCCGAAAATGCAGGCTTTTCCATGATGGCCGATAGGGTAAAGGGATCCAGGGGCAGGGTCAGCGCCGGGACAGGTTGCAATGGACGACGAATGCTGCCCACGCCGGCCTCTGGAGCGGCAGTGACAAGCGATGCCTGGTCTCCCGCCAGCGCCTCGCTGCTGCGGACCAAGGTGAATAACATCAGTCCGATCAGCATCCTATCGCGGAGGCCGTTACAGTGTGCCGCGGCGTCAGTGAGCGGCACTTCATTGGATGGACGAAATTCCGACATGGCGGTGGGTAGCATCCTCCACCCCCGCCGAGGCCCCGCGTGACCTGCATCACAGATTTGAACCAGCCGCGCGCAGCGCTCCGGTCGCCGTCGACATAATTTAGGGACGGCGCCTCATTATGTTCGTCGTGCGCCGCACTCAAGTATCCGGCGCGTCAAGTATCCGGTGCGTCGCGATACTCGGCCCGCCCCTTTTCCCATTCGCGCCCGTCGAAAGGCGTCACGGACATCGACTCGATGGTGCCGCTGTCGATGCAGCGCGCATTGACGCTGACCCCGTCCGGATGCGAGCGGGGAATGTAGAACGATTTCACGCCGCAGACGGAGCAGAAGTAATGCTTGGCGGTGTGCGTATTGAATGAATACGTCGTCAGCGCTTCGCGGCCGCTGATCAGCTTGAATCGATCGGCCGGCACGATCAAATGCAGGTATCCGAACTTGCTGCAGATGGAACAGTTGCAATCCGCAACCTCGATCTGCGCCGGCGCCATCACTTCGAAGCGGACGCGCCCGCAATGACAGCCACCGGTGTGTGTACGCATGCTCCTGCTAGTGCTTGTGCTCTTGCGCCGCCAGATCGCCGACCAGCGTCAGCAGGCGCTCCGGGCCGCCGGCAGTTCCGACGTCGGCGATGAACTTGCCGTTGACGACGAAGGTGGGGACACCGTCGATTCGGTAGCGCTGCCCCAGCTCGTCGGCTCTTTGCAGCGCTGTCTCCACGCCGAAGGAGTGATAGGCCTTGGTAAAGTCGGCTTCGGAAATGCCGAACTTCCTCACGAACACGGCTTGCATGTGTTCCGAGGCCGCCGCGTCGTTCGGATCAGGCGCAACGAGCGCATCGCCGTGGACGTGAATCTCCTTGAACACCTCGCCGTGCAGCTGATCCAGCTTACCCAGAGTCTGCAGCGTGTAAAACAACCGCGCGAGGGAGCGATGGCCTTCGTTCCACATCACGGGGACGCGCGAAAAGCTGATGTAGGCGGGCTTGGTTTTCAGCCAGGCTTCGACGCCGGGATCGATCGCATAACAGTGCGGGCAGGCGTACCAGAAAAACTCCAGCACCTCGACTTGCCCGGCGGGGACCTCGGTGGGTTGAGCCGGCAACAGCCGTTTGTAGTTGACGCCTTCCTGCCATGGAGTGGCGCTCGTCGTTGCGGCGGATGCCGTGGAAGTCGATGCCGCAACCGTCGAAGCGACCGCCGCCAGCAGCGGATTGTGCACACCGCTGTCGCTGGGCACATCCTCGACGGTTTCCGAACCGTCTTCATTGATGCGGGTGATCTTCGACGGCCGGTCCGAGGCCTGCTCGGCTGTCTTGGGATTGACCGCGGCGGCGCCGGTCTGCGCTGTGGCCGGCGCCGATGCCGGGTTCGGGGTACCGGCGGGCGAGCCCTCAACCGCCGATTGTTGTTTGCCGCACCCGGCCAGCACGAGCGCCAGCCCGAGGCACAATGCCAAGCCTGATGAGCGCATCGTTAGCGTACGCCTTGCAGGTACGACGCCAGATTTCGGATGTCCTCGGGCGACAGGCGTTTGGCGATGGTCTCCATGATGCCGTTCGGCCCCGTCGTCCGCGCCCCCGATGCGTAGTCGTTCAATTGTTTGGTGACATACACCGATTGCTGGCCGCGCAGCGCCGGAAACTTCGCAGGTTCGTTGCCGCGAGCGGTCGGGCCATGACAGGCCATGCATGCCGGAATCGCGCGCGCGGGATCGCCTCCCCGATACAGCTTCTCGCCCGCCTGCCAGTAGGAGGGATCGGCTTCCAGCCCCGTATTCGGCAGGCTGGCGAAATAGGCACCGAGATCGGCCATGTCGTCCGCGCTGAGGGACGCCGCATTCGGCGCCATCACGGCGTTGGTACGCTTGCCGTCCTTGAAGTTCTTCAGCTGTTCCGCAATGTAGTCCGCGCCGAGGCCCGCGAGGCTCGGCCATTCGGGGTTCGTGCTATTGCCGTTGGCGCCATGACAAGCCCGGCAAATGACGGCCTTGGTGGCGCCGTTTTCGACGCTGCCTGCGGCCATGGCCGAGTTGCCGACGAGCGCACCGGAAATTGTTGCTGCGAGAATCCAAAGCCGCTTCATGATCGCCTGTTACCCCATGTAATGTGAACTGTCGTCAACCCTAAATTGTACACTAGAGTCAATAATTTGCGTTCCAGCGGCGGCAATGTCGACCTATCCCCATGTGAAATTCCTGACCAGCGCAGCCGAGGCGCATCAACTCGCCCCGGACGTGGGAAGAGAAATCGCCTTTGCCGGACGCTCGAATTCGGGTAAATCCACCGCGATCAACGCCGTCACTGAGCGTGCGGGTCTTGCGCGAGTGAGCCGCACGCCCGGGCGCACGCAGCTGATCAATTTCTTCGAGCTCGCGCCCGAACGTCGCCTGGTGGACCTGCCGGGGTATGGGTTCGCCAAGGTGCCGGAACGAGTCCGGCTTCATTGGCTGCAATTGATGGAACACTATTTCAATGTGCGTGAGTCTCTGGTCGGACTGATTTTGATCGTCGACAGTCGCCGAGGCCTCGGCGCCCAGGATGCGGGAATGCTCGAGTGGGTGCTTGCCAGGGACCGTTTCGCCCATATCCTGCTCACCAAGGCGGACAAGCTGAATCGGCGCGACTCGGAGCGGGTATTGCGCGAGACCCGCGCGGCATGCTCCGATACGGCGGTGACCGCGCAATTGTTTTCGGCCCACGCCAAACAGGGGATGGAAGAGGTGCGACAGGTATTGGATCGCTGGCTGAAGGGCGGATAAAAAAAGGCCCCGGTGGTTACTTTGAAGCAGCCACCGAGGCAGACCAACCCGGCATGGGGATGACAAACCGGGTCATTCCCGCTCAGGGAGAAGAGCGGGGAGCGTCTTACTCGCTCATTGGATTAGATGGGGACGCCTCTCGAAAGTTCCAGTCCCGGCAAGAGCAATTTTCCCCCTACGCCCGGGCTGCGGTCATGGGACTTAACCGACTGAATATTGGCTAATTTTGCCCTGAACGACGGTACCCTGCGCGCCCTTCGCCAACCGACATCAGGCTCTATCCTACGACGAAGTGAGTGCTTGTCCTACAAGGTCTAGTGCGCTTCGTCCCAGTTGTGTCCTATCCCCACATCGACCTTGAGCGGCACCGCAAGTTTCGCCGCCTGCGCCATATGGGCGCGTAGCTCGCCCACGATGGACCCAACCGCCTCATCGGCCACTTCGAGAACCAGCTCGTCGTGCACCTGCATGATGAGGCATGCCGGAACCCCCGAACTCTGCAGCCAACCGTCCACACTGATCATCGCTCGTTTGATGATATCGGCCGCCGTACCCTGCATGGGCGCGTTGATGGCGCTGCGCTCTGCATACTGGCGCAGGGCTTGATTGCGGGACTGGATTTCCGGCAGATACAGGCGCCGGCCGAACACCGTTTCCACGAAACCCGTTTCCCGCGCCTTGCTCCGCGTATCTTCCATGTAGCGCTTCACGCCGGGATAACGTTCGAAATAAACATCCATGTATTTCTGCGCATCGCCCCGGCTTATTCCCAGCTGGCGGGCGAGTCCGAATGCCGACATGCCATACATCAAACCGAAGTTGATTGCTTTGGCGGAGCGCCGCTGATTGGCCGTGACGTCGCCCAAGGGCGTGGCGAACACCTCGGCGGCGGTGGCCTGGTGAACGTCGCGATCCTCGGCGAAGGCCTGCAGCAAACTCGCGTCGCCGGATAGATGCGCCATGATGCGCAATTCGATCTGCGAATAATCGGCGGCCACCAGCGAGCGGCCCGGCGGCGCTATGAACGCCTGCCGAATGCGCCGACCCTCTTTGGTTCGAATCGGGATGTTTTGCAGATTCGGGTCCGTTGAGGAGAGTCTGCCGGTGGCGGCGACCGCTTGATGATACGAGGTATGAATGCGTCCCGTGACCGGATCGATTTGCTTGGGGAGATTGTCCGTGTAGGTCGACTTGAGCTTGGCGACGCCGCGGTACTCCAATATCAGCTTGGGCAGGGGATAGGTCGCGGCGAGTTCTTCGAGCACGTCTTCCGCCGTCGATGGCTGGCCGGTCGGAGTCTTGCGCATCACCGGGATGCCCAGCTTGCCGAACAAGATCTCCTGCAATTGCTTCGGCGAGTCCACATTGAACACGCCTCCCGCTTCGGCGTGAGCCAGGGCTTGCAGCTCCTGCATTTGCGCCGCGAGTTCGGAACTCTGAATCTTGAGCAGCTCGCGGTCCACGAGGACGCCTTTGCGCTCCATGCGGTACAACACGGACACCAGCGGTTGTTCGATGGTTTCGTAGACCGCCTTCAAAGCCGGCAGCGCTTCGATCTGCGGCCATAACTTGAGATGCAGCTGCAGCGTGACGTCGGCATCCTCGGCCGAGTACTCCGCGGCCCGGTCCACGTCCACCTGATTGAAGGTAATTTGCTTCGCGCCCTTGCCGGCCACGTCCTCGTAATGAATGGTCTTCACGCCGAGGTATTTCTCCACGGCCGAGTCCATGTCATGGCGCGTGGCAACGCTGTTGAGCACGTAGGATTCGAGCATGGAATCGAACCGCTGTCCGTTGAGCGCTATGCCGTAGTTTGCGAGAACGTGGGTGTCGTACTTCAGGTGATGTCCGAGCTTCGGCCGGGCGGCATCCTCGAGCAGCGGCTTGAATGCGGCAAGCGTCTTTTCAAGGTCGAGTTGCTGCGGAGCTCCCGCGTAATCATGGCCCAACGGCAGGTATGCCGCTTCCCCCGGTGCGACTGCGAACGACAGGCCGACGATGCGCGCCTGCATGTAATCGAGGCTGTTCGTTTCCGTATCGAACGAAATGAGCGGCGCCGCGGCAAGCTTCGCGAGCCACGCATCCAAGGCCTCTTGTGAAACGATCTTGTGATAATCGCGCGCCGCGGCGGGGGCTGAGGCAGCCGCCGCGGCAGTGCCCTGCACTCCGGGTGATTCCGCGACCGCCACGGCGCCCGCGGCCGTCGCGGCGCCGACCGCAGGGGCGGTGCCGGCTGCGACCGCCGCCTCGTCCGTACCCAGAGATTTGAGCAAGGTCCGAAATTCCAGCCGGGTGTACAGCTCTCGCAGCCGCGCAACGTCGGGTACGCCGCCGGCAAGCGCGTCGGCGGAAACGTCCAGCGTGAGATTGGTATCGATGGTGGCGAGCTTGCGCGACAGTTCGAGCATCGCGAGTTCGTTGCGCAGATTCTCACCCACCTTGCCGCCGATATCCGCGGCGCGAGCCACCAGTTCATCCAGGGTTTGATACTGATTGAGCCATTTGGCCGCGGTCTTGGGCCCGACGCCGGTGATGCCGGGAATGTTGTCCGAGCTATCGCCCACCAGCGCGAGATAGTCGACGATCTGTTCGGGAAACACATCGAATTTCGCCTTGACGCCGGCGCGGTCGAGGCGCGTGTTGCTCATGGTATTGATCAATCCGACATTCGGACCCACGAGCTGCGCCATATCCTTGTCGCCCGTCGAGATCAGCACCTGGTAGCCCGACGCGGCTCCCTGCTTCGCCAGAGTGCCGATGACGTCATCTGCTTCTACGCCGGGCACTCGCAGCAGCGCCAATCCCATGGCTGCCACGGTGTCGTACAGAGGCTGTATTTGCGAGCGCAAATCGTCGGGCATGGCTGGGCGATGCGCCTTGTACTGTTCGAACAAGTCGTCTCTGAATGTGCGGCCGGGCGCGTCGAATACCACGGCGATGCGGTCGGGAGACTCCTCCTTGATCATCTTGTTCAGCATATTCAGCACGCCGAGGATGGCGCCGGTCGGTTCGCCCTTGGAGTTGCTGAGCGGCGGCAGCGCGTTGAATGCCCGGTACAAATAGCCTGAGCCATCGACCAAAATGAGTTTGCGTGCGCTCACGGATGGGGCGGCCGCAGCAGGCGCATCGTTATTAATCAGACCAGCTCCTTGCTCGTCGCCTCGGTAGATGAAGCGCCGGTCGGTGGCGGCGTATCCGCCGATGGGGCCGAAGCGGGAGCGCCCGGGGCCGGCGGGGCCTGATCGGGCTTTGCCCCGGAAGGCGTATTCGCGGGGGGCGTATTCGCAGGAGCCGTACTCGCGGGAGGCTTGGCCGGCGCATGGGGGCCCAGCTTCACTTTCTTGTGCTTGGGAGGAGTATCGGGAAGTACCAAAGGTCCTTTCTGCCCGCATGCGACGAGCATACCGGCCAGGCAGACAGCAATCCCTAGGTGCACAACTTTCATTATTGGAGTATACCGCCTGCCGCGACGGGACAGTTTGGCCGGAACTTCTGGCACCGCCGGTCAGTCCGAAAGTGCAGTGCCTCAATTGGAGAATTCGATGACGCGGATTTCAGGAACTTTGCTGGCAATCACCGCTGTGTGCGCAAGCGCGGTTTCGACGTCGGCTCTGGCGGACGACGAATCAACCAGCAATCTGGCCGGGCTCTATCTCGGTGCCGGCGTGGGGTATTCCACGGTTCGAAGCGACGATCCCGCCTTCGGGCTGCCGGGTAGTTTGAATGATACCGAGTTCGCGTGGAAGTTGATCGCCGGTGTGCGGCCGATTCCCTACGCCGGTGCAGAGTTCGAATACATCGATTTTGGCCATCCGAACCACGATGTAGGTATCAACGGGATCAACAACTCCGGACTCGATTCTCATCCGCGCGCGGAGGTGTTGTACGGCGTGGGCTACTTGCCGCTCCCGGTTCCCACGTTCGATGTCTTCGGCAAGGTGGGCGTTGCGGAGCTGCAAACGGATGTCACCACTTTCGTAGGATCGTCGCAATTCTTCCGCCAAAACGAATCCAATACCCGCCTCGCTTACGGCGTGGGCGTGCAGTCCAGAGCGTGGGGAATTTCGTTCCGCGCTGAATACGAGCGGATCAGCTCCCAGTTCGGCGACCCGGATGCGGTGACCGTAAGCGCTACCTGGTCCTTCTAACGACAGCGGGCCACTACCTCGTCAAGGAGTTGTGCCGCGGTAGTAGAGGACCAGAAGCTGGGGTGAGGGGTATCCCGTCCCCTTTCATCAAGATTTATGAAAGGGGACGGGATACCCCTCACCCCAGCTTCTGGTCCTCTATCAGCGCGAAAAGACTCATTGACGAGGTGGTGGTCAGTTTGCCGGCGTAAGTACATATACTGGCGCTTATGAACTTCACATCGCACACCCGCCGCGCGCTTGTCGTCGCGTCCGGGCTATCCATCGCTTTTGTCGGGTGCGTCAACGACGGGCTCGCGCCGGGCATCGCCGGCAGCGGCGACCCAACCACTCGAGCTTTGCGGTCGAAGATCGATACCATCGTGGTCATCTACGCGGAAAATCGCGCTTTCGACAATTTGTACGGTAATTTCCCGGGGGCGCACGGCTTGAGCGAGGTCATCGACCGCGATGGCCGGGTGCGCCCGGCCTACGTGCCGCAGGTCGATCGCGACGGGTCGGTGCTGCCGGCTCTGCCGCCGACCTGGGGCGGCGTCACGGCCGCGGGCAGCGAGCAGGTCGTTACCGAAGCTCAAAGCGCGGGATTGCCCAATGCGCCGTTCTCGATCGAGCACGCGTTCGCGCCGCAATCCAAAGTCACCTTGTCCACGTCGACCGTGACCCGCGATCTGGTGCACCGGTTTTTCGATCATCAGATGCAGATCGACGGCGGCAGGAACGACGGCTATGCCGCCTGGTCCGATGCGGGCGGTCTCGTCATGGGACACTACGACTACGGCCGGTCCGCGCTGTATGCGTTGGCGCAGGAATTCGTGCTTGCGGATAATTTTTTCCAGGGCGCATTCGGCGGCTCCTTCCTGAATCACCAATACTTGATTTGCGCCTGCGCGCCGGTATATCCCAACGCGGATACGGCGGCGGCGAAACCGTCCATAGCGATACTCGATACCGACGCCGCCGGGCATTACTTGCCGCGGTTGAAACTGGCCCAAGGCGCGCCGCGGTCCGCCTTGGATGGCCCGCCCAGATTCGCAAGAAACGGCAATATCACCCCGGCCAACTATTTCGGCGACGGCAAGTTCTACGCCGTGAACACCATGCAGCCTGCGTATCAGCCGAGCGGCAACCCGCCGGCGGCCGACGACGCCGACACTCTTTATGCCGATCCCCATCGCGGTACCACTTTGCCGCCTCAGAACCAGGCGACCATCGGCGATGCTCTGGACGCCCAGCACGTCGATTGGATTTGGTATGCGGGTTCGTGGAATGCAGCGCTCGCCGACGGCCGCCGTTCTCCCCTCGAAGCTCGCGCAGTCATTTATGCGCCGCAAACTCCGGGCGGCAACCCGGACTTCCAGCCCCATCACCAGCCTTTCAACTACTACGAGCGCTTCGATCCGGCAGCCCACGCCGATCAACGCGCCGCCCATCTGAAGGACTACGGCGCGCTGGTCGCCGACGCGGCTGCCGGCCGCCTGCCACCCGTCGTTTTCTACAAGCCGCAGGGTAATGTGAACCAGCATGCCGGCTACGCATCGGTGGCTGAAGGCGACGCTCACATTGCCGATCTGGTTGCCAAACTGCGGGCAAGTCCGCAGTGGCGGCACATGGTGATCGTGATCACTTACGACGAATTTGGCGGCGCATGGGACCACGTGGCGCCCCCGCACGGCGATCTGCTGGGGCCCGGCGCGCGCATTCCGGCGCTGATCGTTTCTCCGTATGCGAAGCGCGGCACCGTCGATCACACTCAGTACGACACCGAGTCGATTCTACGGTTGATCACGCGCCGCTTCGGCCTCGACGTATTGCCGGGGATATCGATGCGCGATAAGGGGCTCGCCGCGCACGGCGCGGCGCCCATGGGCGATCTGACCAACGCCCTCGATCTGCGCCGCTGAGCCGCGCCCGCGCCGTTATTTCTGCGTCGGCGTAGGATTGCCGGGCGCCGCCGGCGCGTTTGTGGATTTGGCGCTCAACAATTCCACATCGAATATCAGCAGGGAGCCCCCGGGAATGCCCGGCTTCGGGTTCGCACCGTAGGCGAGCTCCGGCGGCACGAACAGCTGCCATTTGGCGCCCGGCTTCATCAGCACCAACGCCTCCTGCCAGCCTCGGATCACGCCGTTCACGGTGAAGGACGCGGGTGCGCCGCGCGCATAGGAGCTGTCGAATTCCGTGCCGTCGAGCAGCTTGCCTCGATACTGCACCGTCACCGCGTCGGTGGGCGCGATCGCGGGAGCCTTATGGTCGCCCGGAGCAATGATCTTGTATTCCAGGCCCGAGGCTGTGGTGGTGACGCCTTTCTCATGACCGTTGCGCGCCAGGAAATCCTTCGCTGCCGCCTGATTGTGCGTGATCGCGGCCGTCATCGCC
>Ga0209008_1000585_pt1 | contig 11064 bp, 4 predicted proteins | sample JacPin_JW_Ref_O3_FD_187963 | JGI IMG/M metagenome (GOLD analysis project Ga0209008, IMG submission 187963) | Forest soil microbial communities from Algoma, Ontario, Canada - Jack Pine, Ontario site 1_JW_Ref_O3 (SPAdes) (version 2) | ecosystem: Environmental > Terrestrial > Soil > Boreal...
AATGATCTGGAAGATGCCCGAGTTTTTTCTGACCTATGAAGATGTAGACCACATGTTCGGAATCGCACGCAAGCATAAGGCCCTGGTCTTGGACCTCCGCGGCAATCCTGGTGGGGCGATCATCACGCTCGAGCACATGCTGGGCAATGTCTTCGATCACGATGTCAAGATTGCTGACCGCGTGGGACGTAAAGAAATGAAATCGGAAACTGCGAAATCGCGCGGCGGCAGCGCATTCTCGGGGAAGTTGATCGTTCTTGTGGACAGCGGGTCGGCGTCCTGCGCCGAACTTTTTCCCCGGGTCATCCAGCTCGAACATCGCGGCACCGTGGTCGGGGATCGCACAGCGGGCGCAGTAATGGAAGCACGGGGTTACAGCGATTCTCAAGGCGCGGACACTAAGATTTTTTATTCGTTTTCCATCACCGAGGCTGACCTCACCATGAAAGACGGGAAAAGCCTCGAACACGTTGGCGTTACCCCTGATGAAGTCGTTATCCCGACTGCTCAAGACCTCTCGGCCGGACGAGATCCGGCCCTTTCCAGGGCCGCAGAGCTCGCCGGCGTGGCCATCGATCCGGCCGCTGCAGGAAAGATGTTCCCGTTCGAGTGGCTACCGAATTAGCCTCAAGGCTTCCTGGCGGCCGGTAGGATAAAAAAAAGCCTCGTCGGTTCACACCGGCGAGGCCTTTCACGTTAAATTGCTTTGAACTATCGAGGAGCGGGTTGCTGTTGTGCCGGCGCCGGTTTCGGCGTCGCCGGTCTCGGCGTCGCCGGCTTTGCAGCAGCGGCCGAGCTCTTTACCGGGTAGCTTTGATCGTACAGCTTGATAATGTCCTGCGTTACGTCAATCGTGTTCGCGGCGTAAATCACCGGTGTGTTCTGCGCCGAAGTATCCAGGATGATGCTGTATCCGTTCTCTTTCGAATACTTATCCAGGATATCGATCATTTTGCGGCCGATGCGATCCACAATTTCGCGCTCGGCTTCGTTGAAGTCGTCCTGTGAATCCTGCTGCTTGCGCTGATAGGTGCGCGTCAACTGATCGCCCTCGCGTGCCAACCGCGCCTTTTCTTCGTCGCTAAGCGTATTCGACGTTGTCCGCAAACGCGTCTGCAAATCCTCGATCTGCTTGCGCAGATTGTCCAACTCGGTCTGCCGTGGCGCAAACCGCGATTGCAGCTCGCCCGCGGATTGCTTGCCTTCTGCCGTGCTTTGGATCGCTATCTGCACGCTGATCACGCCCACTTTCGGCGTTGCGGCGTTCGACTGCGCCCAAACCGTGGGCATGAACAACAGGGCCGCCATGGCCGGAATTCCAAATCGAATCTTCATTCTCACTCCTTATTCGAATATTTCGTTTAACGCAAACCAGGAATTATAGCCGTCCCCGCAGAAACAGGTCAATCGGATTTCCTACGAGCGCGCTTCTTACAATCGGATGCCTTGGCGCTCGCGGAGGTTGGCCCCTCTCCGCTCGCCAAAATCCCTGTGCCAAAATCCCTACTTTAGTGCGGCAGCGGGACCAGCAACACCCGATTGTTGCTTTGATCCACCAGCACGCCGAGGTTCATCTTCGTGTCGATAGCTATCGAGTTCGGCCCCACAGCAACCAGTGAGGACTGCACCAACCCTCCCACCCCAAGGACGTCGCGGACACGCGGACCCAGGCAGCTCGGCGGCGCATTCATAACCGGCGGGCAGACGTAACTCACGATGGAAACTGTATTACTCCCGGCGTTATTCGTTGCCAGCGTGCTCGTCTGAAAGTTGTAATCCAACGAAGTCGGATCGATTCCCACCCGGAATGGATTCGCAATGAACGTGTTTGGATCAATAACGTCCACGCTGTCATTCGTGCTGTCCGTTACCAGAAAATCTTGATTTACCGGATCAAACACGACACCCGTCGGCAATTGAAAACCAGAAATCCGGGTGACAAACGAACCGCCGTCAGTGTTCAGCAGATCCACGGCGCTCGACGAAGAGGCCGTAGCCACCGCGGCAAAGTTAGTTGTAGTGATTATGCCGGGGATGCCCGGAATGTTCTGAACGGGAGCCAGCGCCAACGCGTTTGGAAACTGATCTACGGGGACCGCAGCTCCGGCGGTTCCCTCTGTACCGGAAGTAGGCAGAGAAATGAAGCTCACGTCACCTTGCGTGGGATTACCTGTGCTGGGATTGGTATCCGCAATACCCGCAGTGGCCGTATCGGAATTAGTTCCTACACCTGCCGGTTTAAAACACACGTTGCAAAGCGGTATCGTGGTGGGCGGCGCGAAAGTTCCGTTGCTTCCAGCTTCATCGACCACCGTGACATCGTTACTCCCGTTATTCGCCACCACCGCCAATCCCAACCGTGCTACCACCGAAACTCCCTCGGGGTTCGATCCCACCGGTACCGTCGAGCCCGACAAAATCGGCGCGCCCGCGACTAAATCCAGAATCGATACCGTGTTGTCTCCGAAGTTCGTCACCACTGCTTGATCGATATCCTGATCGATAGCCACTCCGACCGGCGAGTTGCCCACTGGAACAGGCTGAATCACCGTGAGCTCCGTGGTATTCGACCATTGACCCCCGTTTTGTACGTACACGATATAATTTCGCGCCTTCGTTAGCATGGACGCGGGAACCGTAGCCAGAATCTGCCGGTCGCTCACTACGGTCACATCGCCCGCCGGCAGAGGTGTTCCATCCAATACCACCTGCGGAGATCCTGAAAATCCGACGCCGTTGAGCGTGAGTGTCAAATTCGATACCGGGCTCGTAACGAACGTCACCGCTGGGCTCGACTCCACAATCTGCAACGTGCGGAATTGCCCCGGCGTCCCCAGCGTGATCACCGACACCGTGTTATTGCCCTGGTTTACGACATACGCCTGATTCGTTACCGCATCGATTGCTACTGCCTGCGGAGTATTTAGCCCGCTAACAGTCTGCAAGACGTTGCTGTTTTCCATGTCCACGATCACAGCCGTTCCAGCGAGCTGGTTGACTGCGATCCCTATATTCGACAGCGGATTAATCGCCGCAGCGGCAAAGCCAAGCTCGTTGATCGGCGTGCCGTTCAGCAAAAACGGGACGGAGCTCACCGTATTGTCGAGCAAACTATAAGTCGTAAGCCCGCCATTGTTTGGATCGGTTATCAGCGCCTTGTGAGTTTCACTATCGAGGCCTACTCCTCGGACGGTCGGCAATAACGACAAATCCCCAATCACAACCGGGGCCCTGCCAACGTCCCCTAACGAAGGATCGCGGCCGAGGTCCACAATGTTGATCGAACCGGAGCCCCCGGGAGTAACGATCGCCCAGTTCAATCGAGGATCGATTGCTACAGACGGAACTTGCCCCGTCCCGTACGAATTTAGACTGCCACCGACCTGCTGCACCAGCACGGGAGCGCCCGTTGAAAGATCCACGATCCAGGCCGTATTCGTCAATTGCTGGGTCACAATCGCACGATGCGTCAGCGGGTTTATTCCGATGGAGAATGGCAAAGCCGCAGTGTTCGGCGGAACTGAGGTGTCTGGAAAGCTCAACGTCCCAGTTGTCGTAAGCGTGGTCAGATCGATCGCAGTTACACTATTCCCGCCGCTTGCGACGCTGCCGCTGTTCACTACCACCGCAAGGTGGTGAGGCAATTGATCGTCGATGGCTACGCCTGTAGGGCTCGGTCCCACCGAAACTGGCGACCCTGCTATCTGCGTGTTGGTTGCCACGTTGATGATGCTGACGTTGTTTGACCCTGTGTTTGCCACCACCGCCAGACCCAATACCGGATCGATCGCTATCGCCGACGGACTTGTTCCCACGCCGATAGAAGCGCTCGGCGCCGAGGGAAATGCCGTAGGTTCAACGGCAATGTTTACCGCGGAAATTGCCGGATTCGGCGGCACCACATCCGTATTTTTCACCACGATCGGATAGAGACCCGGAGGTCCCAAATCGGAAGAAGGAATCGTAACCTGCAGCACCCGCGTACTTCCTCCGGAACTTGCAGCGACCGGCTGAGCGTTGAAAAAGACCGCGGTAGAGGGCGAAAAATATCCTCCGGTAAGAGTGACGCTCACGCTCGCAGCGCTGCCCACGATACTGTCCGGCGAAGAAGCTACCAGCGCGGGTCGCGATGGATTAATCGTAAGCGTCGCGGGTAGCGAGATATCTCCGTTCTGCCGTTGCACCAGAATCTGCAGCGCTCCCATCGTCGCCAACTGAGCCGATGGGATGGTGGCGCGCAGCAGCGCGCTGGTAAGGAAAATCGTGGGGACCGGAACTCCATTCGCCAGCACCTGGCTGGTCGACAAGAAATTCGCGCCATTCACATAAATATCTTGTTGCACCGAACCTTCTTGCGCGGTAGTCGGTGCAATTGAGCCGAGCGTCGGATCGCTTGCCGCCCCAACAGCTACACTCGCCGTGGCGGATGCCGATGTGTCCGCGGCAGAAGTCGCAGTAATAGTAATAGCCCCCGGTGAGAGCGTGGGAGCGAAAAAGGTTCCCGCCGGCATGTTGTTACACAAGTTCTGGGGATCATTGCTGCTCGGACAGATAATCCCGATCGTAGGGTTGCCGCCCACCACGGTCATGCCGTCTGCAGTCACGCTCCAGGTCACAGCCGTATTCGCCGTACCCGTAACGGTGGACGCGAATAGAAAATGTTCGCCCGGAGCGATGGAAGCAGAGGTCGGAGCGATGGTCACCCGCACTCCCGTGCCTACCGTAACGTAACTAAGCCCGTAAATATTCGCGTTGACGGTGCTTTGCGCCGCAACCACGAAAGGCAGTGTCGGAGGAGGAACAGAAGGCGCGGTATATAGCCCAGTCGAAGTTATCGTGCCGAAGCCGGTCAATTGGCCGCAATTCACGGGTATGGGATGTGTAACCGCCGTATTCGTGGGAGGCAGGCAAATCAGCCAGTTGACCGTGGAGGTGGAAGTTCCGGTAACGTTTACGGCGAACGGCTGCGTTAGCCCATTTGGCACAGAGACCGGTGACGCTGAGGTGCCGGTCGGAGTCACCGTTACCCCCACCGGCGTCGAGTTGCCGCCGCATCCACCTACGCAGGCGGCCAGAATTATCGCCGCTCCTATCTGCCAAACTCTCATCCTCAATCCTCCAACGATCCCCGCGCCATTTTTTCGGCGCGCCCCAAAATCACTTGCCTCAAATTATGCCAAGAATGCCGCAAACCACTCGCAAATCGCCCGCAAATCCAAGGTCTAGCTTAGAACGTCTTCCCTACCGTAAATCTGAAAGTTTGCTTCGGTTCGATCAAGCTGGAAGGAATATGTTGCACCTGCTGAGAGAGCAGAAAATCCAGTTGCGGCACAATCTGGGTTGGAAAAACCCCGGGCGGCAGGCTGTTTTTTTCCGCCTCAGTTATGGAAAAGGCGCCGGACGGCGCGGTAATAGTCCCACCTAACCGTACATAGTTATATGCGTAATAGACGCGAAACGGCGCATTAACGATGGGCAGTATAACTTGAACTTCGACGCCCGCCGACGTCCGCGGATAGAAATTCGTCCCTTTAACAATCGGCAGGTCCTTGGTGATATGCACGTCCGGGAAGTCCGGATTGGGATATTGTTCCTGGAACAACGACACCGCTTGCGGATTCAATGACAATTGCGATTGCCGCAGTATGCCGTTCAGCCCGAGGTCGTTGAAGAAAACCAACGTCACCGGCCCCGCGATCGGTATCCGATATTCCAGGTTCAATACGTTCTGATAATCCCCACCCGGACGCGTGGGAATGAATTCCAACAACGACACCGGAAGCACGTGTAGTGTCGGCGCACCTGTCGAGCCAATACTTCTTGGATCGAAGTAAGCGATATTCGTGCTGGTCGCAAAGGGAATGGCCACGAAGGGAGATATTGTATAAAAATTGAAACCGCGGACGTCCTGTTCTCCGCCCAGATAAAAACGGTTGTAAGGTGGGATGTCCCTTCCACCATACCCCGAGATCATTGCCGTCTGATATTTAATGCCGATCACGTTCCGGCGCTTATTGACTTGATGAAAATAGGTGGTCGAAAACGTGTTGCTGATCGTATTCACGTTGCCGCCCAACGGGCCGCCTTCCAGCGATACACCGTAGTAAAAGCTTTTTCCGTGCGTTGGATTTTGTGGATTATTCACCGTGCTGTAACTGATCGTGGGAGTTACTTTGCTCGAATGAATTCCGTTCAGCGCGGATGGTCCCGCCAGGCTGGTGAACTGAACGCTCTCGAACAATAATTGCGCCGACTGGCTGAAAGTGGTGATGTTGGTGCTGGAAAATCCATAGGTAACGCCCAGTCGCGCGAATGAAAATCTTCGCAGCGGAGCGCTCACAAACGCGGTAAACCCCTTTGTGTCGGTATTGTAATTTTCCTGCAATGCCGGATTCAGCGCAACCTGCTGGCCCAGCAACAGGCCATACTGTTTCGCCTGGTTGAAATCGTATTTATTCGCGAAAATCGTGAATCCCGTCGTGATAGGCCGGTCGAAAAGAAACGGCTCGGTGAAGCCGAACGTGTAGCCTCGCTGAAAATCCCCCAGCTGTGCCGACAAAGTGAGCGTTTCGCCCAGTCCCAGGAAATTATTCGTTTGATAGGAAGCGCTGACGAACGTGCCGGCCACACCGCTCACGCCCCCTGAAAAGCTGATGGATTGCTTCCCTTTTTCATGTACCTTCAATTTGATATCGACCGTCCCGGCCTTTACGTTGCGCTTCAGCTCCGCGTTCTCCGGCTTGATCACGTCGAAATAGCCCAATTGATTCAGCCGCAATATGCTCAGTTCCCACAGCCGGTTGTTATAAACCTGGCCTTCATCCAGCAGGATTTCCCGGCGTATTACCTTATCGCGTGTGGTGGTGTTGCCCGAAAATTCAATGCGGCGCACGAAGAATTGTTTCTGCTGGTCGAACTCCATGGTCAAATTCACAACCCTTTTTGTATCGTCGATTTCCGTCAGGGGTTCGGCCACGAAATCGATGTACCCATATTCGCCATAGAGCTTCTTGTAGTTATCCAGCGCTTTTCTGATTTTGTCGGCGGAAAAAATCTCTCCTTCTTTTATGGGGAAAACGCGGGCCAGTATTTCGGACTTGAAAACCAGACCCACTTCCGGGTCGCTGCTGCGAAATTTCAGGCTGCCCATGTGATAGAGCTCGCCTTCCTCAATGGGAATCGTGATATCCACGCGCTTTCCATGCTTGGAGCCCAGAACCGGCCAGGGCCCTTTAATGCCGGTGCGATCTTCGTCATGCGTATTCAGAACCGGATCACCCACGGTGGCCTTGAAGTAACCGTGGTCGCGATACAGTCCGCGGATTCCTACTTCCAGGTCTTCGTCCAGCTTCTGTCGGTCGTACGTCTTATCCATCACCGCAATATTCGTTATGTAAAGCGGGATGGCATACGGGCGGTCGTGGCGCATCGCGCGCAATAGTTTTCCGTCCGAAAAAACTTTGTTTCCCTTAAACGTGATGGTCCCCACCTTCACTTTCGGCCCTTCGTCAATGTTGAATACCAGCTTTACTGCGTTGGTGGCGGCAATGCGTTCGTAGGTGGGCTTCACCGTCGCAAACTGGCGACCGTGCTCCGCGAGTAATTCTTTTATCACCACTTCCGCGCGTTTTATTTTCGTGGGATCAAATTGCCCTTCCACCGAAAGGCCCACCTTCTTTTCCTTGAACGCGTCGAGAATGTCCGATTCCGTGATCGATTTGTTGCCCTTGTATTCGATCCTGCGGATGATTGGCCGCTCTTTCAAGTAGAAGACCACAATTTTGCCGTCCGGCTGATCCGGGCTGTCTTCCACCTCCAGCCGCACATCCTCGAAAAACTGCGTGTTCCAAAGCGCTTGGAAATCGCGGCGAACTCCTTCTTCACTGTAGGGGTCCCCGGCCCGCGAAAAAATGCGCGCGCGCAAAGTATCCGACTGAATGCGCCGGTTGCCGATGAATTCGATTCGCTGGATCACGTATTGCCGGCCTGTGGGTTCCTGCCCTTGCTGGGCCCAAAGAGGATGCGCGTACGCAATGATGCACAAGCACACAACGGCGAGAGGTTGAAACAGGCGCACAAAATTTTTCGTGCTCGCGGCCCTTGTCAAGGCCGCAGATTCCCGCCCAAGATTATGTGCTCCCCCGCCGGAACCGCTCCCGTTTCCGGCTTGCGCGTAGGATTCTTAGTGGGCCACTGGGGTTGCTTCAACTACGGGACGGAACGAAAGTCCTTCTTCGCCGGATAGAAAAACTTCTAGCGTAGCGGGCCGTTGCAATCCACCCTGAATCAAAGCTTCCGACAATGGGTCTTCGACGTACTTCTGTAACGCGCGCCGGAGCGGCCGCGCGCCATAATTTCGGTCGCTGCAAGTTTTCTCTAGAATCCACTGGCGCGCCTCAGGAGTCAGTGCAATTTGCACCTGGCGATGCACCAGCGTTTCGTTGATCTGCCCTACGAGCAGGTCAATGATACGCAACAAATCATCTTCGGTGAGCGAGTTGAACAAAATCACCTCGTCCAAACGATTGAGGAATTCGGGATTGAATACCCGCTTGACCTCGCTCATCACCATGTCGTCCTGACTTTTTGCCATGGATTCGATTTCTTTCGACGCGAAACCCAGGCCGCTCTGCTTTTGCAACTGCCGCGCTCCCAGGTTCGAAGTCAATATGATGATCGTGTTGCGGAAATCCACCGTGTTTCCGAGTCCGTCCGTCAGTTGCCCGTCCTCAAAAACCTGCAGCAAGATGTTGTACACGTCTGGATGCGCTTTTTCAATCTCATCGAGCAGAATTACCGAGTAAGGAGTCCGCCGCACGCGCTCGGTAAGCTGTCCGCCTTCCTCATAGCCCACGTATCCTGGAGGCGCGCCGATCAATTTCGACACGGAATGCTTCTCCATATACTCGGACATATCGAAGCGGACCAAAGATTTTTCGCTGCCGAACAGAAATTCCGCCAGCCTCCGCGCAACTTCCGTCTTGCCCACGCCCGTGGGTCCCAGGAATAGGAAGCATCCCACCGGACGTCCGGGAGCTTTCAGGCCCGCGCGGCTTCGCCGAATCGCCCGCGCCAGCGCGGTGATAGCCTTGTCCTGGCTGATGATTCTGCGATGCAGCTCTTCTTCGATGCGCAAAAGCTTCTGCTGTTCGTCTTCCTTGATCGCCGAAACCTGGATTCCGGTCCAGCGCGCCACCACTTCTTCGATATCTTCGCGCGTCACGATGCCCGTGGAAGAATCATCGATCTTCAGTTTTTCCCGCAGCATGCGCAGGTGTTCTTTTTCTTTTCGTTCTTCTTCCGAATAAAACCGCGCCTTTTCGAACTCGTGATTGGCGATAGCCGTTTCCATACGGTGCGTAATGAACTTCACGCGCTTCTGCACCTCGGAAACTTCATCCGGCAGCATCGCCTGGCGCAACTTCACCCGCGAGCCAGCCTCGTCCAGAAGGTCGATTGCCTTATCCGGCAAAAAGCGGTCTGGAATGTACCGGTTAGAAAGATAAACCGCGTACCGTATAGCTTCGTCCGTATAGCTGACCGCGTGAAATTTTTCGTAGCGGTCGCGAACACCTTGCAGCACGCGAATCGCTTCCTCTTCGTTCGGCGCGGAAACTTTTACAGATTGGAACCGGCGCTCGAGTGAACGGTCCTTCTCCACCGACTTGCGATATTCCGCAGGAGTAGTGGCGCCGATGCACTGAATTTCGCCGCGGCTCAACGCCGGCTTCAAAATGTTGGCAGCGTCCAGCGAACCTTCCGCCGAGCCCGCGCCAACCAACGTGTGCAATTCATCGATGAACACGATCGCGTTCTGGCTTTCCATCAATTCCTTCATGATGGTCTTCAACCGCTCTTCGAATTGCCCGCGATATTTCGTCCCCGCTACGATCAACGAAAGATCCAGCGAAAGAATACGTTTGTCGGCAAGAAACGGCGGCACATCTCCGTCAGAAATTCTCTGTGCCAGGCCTTCGACAATAGCCGTCTTTCCCACCCCCGGCTCTCCGATCAAGACAGGGTTGTTCTTCGTGCGCCGGCAAAGGATCTGTATGGCCCGTTCCAGCTCTTTGTCCCGGCCCACCAGCGGGTCGAGTTGCCCTTCCATGGCCGCCTGCGTCAAATCGCGGCTGAACTCTGCTAACAGCGAAGCTTCTTTTGGACGGTTAACTGGCACTTTCTCTCCTGCGCTGCGCGTCAATTCCTCACGCACAGCAGAAAGCCGCAATCCGCGCTCCAGCAAAATCTCCGCGCCGAAGGATTTCTCCTCGCGCAACACTCCTAGCAGTAGATGCTCTGTGCCCACATGTTTGTGGCCCAGTCTTTCCGCCTCTTCGGCCGCGAAGTTCAGAATGCGCTTGCATTCCTGGCTCAGCGGCACTTCCACCGAAGTGGAAATGCGTTCGCGCACAGTGATGCGCGCTTCGATTTCTTTTCGGATTGATTCAATCGAGCCGTGGGAGCGCAGGAATCGATTCGCCAGCGCCTTATCCTCGCGCAAAAGTCCCAACAGCAGGTGCTCCGTCTCAATGTAGGGGCTGCCATACTGGCTCGCCTCGTACCGCGCAAAAAAGATTACGCGTCGAGCTTTCTCTGTATAGCGTTCAAACACGAGTCACCTGCACTCTCCCAAGGTTTTGGTCGGGGCCTATTGGAACTGCTACAGCGCTTGCGGAATCTGTTTGCATGCCACCCGCTGGCGTTAACTTCCCGTGCTCTAAGAGCAGAACACGGTCAGTTCGCCTCGCCAGCGACAAATTGTGAGTTGCCAGGATAGATGTTAGATGGTGAGTTGTGTGAAGACGCTGCATCAGCTCGAAAATATTTTCGGCGCTGCGTTCGTCCAGGTCTCCGGTAGGTTCATCGGCAAGTAGCAACGCCGGGCGATTCACCAGCGCGCGCGCAATCGCCACGCGCTGCTGCTCGCCTCCGGAAAGTTCACCGGCACGCTGTTCGGTTCGACTGGCCAACCCCACCTCTGCGAGCCATTCGCCGGCCGTTTGGAGCGCTTCCCCCAACGCCACGCCCCGAACCAGCAAAGGCATCGCTACATTCTCGGCAGCC
>Ga0209008_1000586_pt1 | contig 11033 bp, 7 predicted proteins | sample JacPin_JW_Ref_O3_FD_187963 | JGI IMG/M metagenome (GOLD analysis project Ga0209008, IMG submission 187963) | Forest soil microbial communities from Algoma, Ontario, Canada - Jack Pine, Ontario site 1_JW_Ref_O3 (SPAdes) (version 2) | ecosystem: Environmental > Terrestrial > Soil > Boreal...
CCCCCGCTTCTGCGCTGTCATAAACTTGCCGACCGCCTGACAGCACAAAAACGTTCCAGTCAGATTCGTCTCCATCACCTTATTCCAATGCTCAATACGCATCTCCTCGATCGGCGCGCCCCACGAGGTTCCGGCATTGTTTATCAGGATGTCGATTCGCCCGAAGTGTGAAATTGTTGCATCCACAAGCTCTTGAACGCTCGAAGGATTCTTGACATCACAGCCGAGCGCGAGAGTTTTCACACCGAGCGCCTGCAGTTGAGTTGCGGCCTGTTCGCAGCGTTCTTTCTTGCGGGCGCACAGCACGAGGTTCGCTCCCATTTCCGCGAGACCTTCCGCCATTTGGCGTCCCAGCCCGATCGAACCACCAGTGACGATGGCTACGCGCCCTGTGAGATCAAAGAGCTGTTTTACGTCCATAGCTTGGAGGACTGCTTCAACGTCCAACGATCAGCCGGCGATTCGAAGTCGCACTACTACCCCAGAATCCACAAGTTTTATCTAGTTCAGTTTGGTTGCCATCTGCGCTCGCTTCCGGCGGGGGACTGATCAGTGTCGATGTGCGTAGATTGCTCCGTTTACCGAACCGGCTCGTTCACAGGCAGCCTGATTTGAAGGCCGAACTCAGAACCCTGGGACGGTGTTAGAACGGCCAGAAAGGCATCCGCGGCCCAGACCTGTGCCATTCGGTCTGGGCTATTGCGAATACCGCAACCTGCCTGATGCCGAGACCGATCTCCATCGCCCGGTCCCCTTCGGTGAGTCGACCGTTCTTGGCCTCAATTAGAAAATGTATTTCAGTGCAAGCTGTATGATGCGCGGCCCCACCGACTCGCTGCTGATTACTCCAAATGTGCTGACGGACGAAACCACGGTGTTGGGATTGCTAAACTGAGCATGGTTGAAGGCGTTGAAGAACTCGGCCCGAAACTCGAGAGTGGCATTTTCATGGATGCCTCCCACTACGGTGTTCTTGACCGCCCCAATATCCCAGTTGAACTGACCGGGACCGAGTAAAATGTTTTGACGAAGATTTCCGTAGCCTGTAGCACCGCCGACCCCTCCGACTATACCGACGGTGGGAGGGACGCAAAACGCGCTGGCATTAAAGTAATCATTCAATCTAGATTCTACGGAACCGTGAGTCATTATGTCGCCGACCGTCTCACCGGCACACAACTGCGCACCGGAGTTGCCCACCGAACCGTACACCGCCCCACCTCGGGCATCGGTGAATGCCATCGGCAGACCAGCCTGAATAGTCGTTAGACCAGAAACACCCCATCCGGACAGCAATTTCCCGGCGACACCTTGAGCCCCGTGATAATTGGGAATGTTATACAGATAACTCACGACCAAACGCTGCGGCCGATCAAAACCGCACTCCCCTTTTCCCGCTTCCAGGTTCTGCAGGCCGATATCGTAATTGACGTCGCCTCCCTGTCCCGCGCCTGCGAAGGTTGCCCCCTCGAGGTTTGAAAGGCACTTATCCCACGTATAGGCGGCTTGGAACTGCAGCCCGTGTGAAAAACTCTTCCGCAGGGTTACTTGCAAAGAGTTGTAACCCGAGTCTCCCCAGTTACCGCCGTAGGAAAGCCCACCCGGCGAGAAGCCCAATACAGGCATGCGTTCTGCTGCGTTTCCGGCGGTATTTGTCGTGACGCAACCGAACGGAGCTCCACAGTTCAGCGGGTCAGTGGCGGTCGCGAGTTGTGGTACATCGTAAGCTTGTCCCGCAAATATATGCAGTGACCGGCTGCCAACGTAACCGACCTCGAGTTGCCAGGAAGGCTTAATCGCATATTGCATGTTGAAACTCCAGCTAGAGCTCAGCGGGGTAACGATGTTTGGATCGATCGCGGTAAGCGAGATCGAGGAGGTCGGAGTCCGGAGGAAAGGAGTAAAAGACCCGGGAAACACCGGAGGATTAAATGGAGTGGCCTCACTTGCGAATTGATTAGCGGTAACAAAAGCCGCAAGCGGCGCGGCAAGCGGCGGTTCTCCATCCAAGCTATCTAGGAACTGCTGCCCATGTACAAGTTGGTAAAACCACCCATATCCGCCCCGCAGAACAAACCGTCCGCTGGAGCTAAACGGCTGCCACGCAAAACCAAAACGGGGAGCAAAGTCGTTCCACGGTGCGTGTCCGTTCGTGAGCATATTAACCTGTCGCCGAACAAGACCAGGAACAAGCGGGCCTTTATAGCCGCTCGCCAACGTGAAGCCTACATATGTGCCCGAGGCTGGCGGGATAGGCACGGTTTGCAACAGGTTCCAGTCCGCATCGGTTCCCCCGATCGGATTGTCATCATAAGCCCACCCAGCATATTCCCAACGCAGGCCCATGTTCAGAGTGAGTCGCCGATTGACCTTGAAGTCATCCTGCACAAAAAATGCGTCTGAGTTCTGGCGGACAAGGTTTGGCTGCGAAAATTGCTGTTCAGCTGCGAGTGAATAGAAAACGTTGCTCAACGGCAAACCAGTCGCAGCGGTACCGTTCTGGGCCGCGTTTTCGCCTAAGAGAAAATCGGAAAATGTTTGGAATTCGATCTGTCCGCGAGTCTTTCCGCAGGAACAGATATACCAGTTGACGTGACTCCCATCGTAGCCGAACCGAAGCGAATGACGTCCGTGGCTCCAGGAGAGCTGATCTTGCCATTCATAGGTTGTTGCAGGCGATTTGTTGCCATCAACCAAAATTCCTCCAAATGTCAGCCCTTGGGCGGCGAGCACTATGTCCGGTGTGAGCGGGTCGAAGGATGCGGCAGGCGTCATCCCGATGTCAGCGCCCGTAACAGGCCACAGAGGTGTTAGTCCGGCTCGGATGTAGCTATCGGAGTAGTGAACCTCGTTTACAAGCGTGTCGGAAAGTATCGAAGTCAACTTGGCTCCGAAATTTTGAGCTCCGGACGACGCGATATTCCCTCCGCCAGGCGGCTCAGCGCTTTGAGCGGTAAGTCCTGAACCAAAGAATGAAGCCACAGCCGGAGAAATCGCGTAAAAGTACTTCAACGAGAGACTCTCCTTTGGGGTGATTACGTAGTCGACGTTGAACATCTCTTGATTCTCGTTGAACGTTGCCGGATCGCTAAAGGTGGAAAAACCCGTCTCCGTAGGCAGGCCCGCATTTAGGATCTTTTGTGGACTGGGAAGTACGTAGGCACCGCTGGGCAGCTTGTAGTTGAGAAGCGCCAAGGCGACGGGATTGATATTCGACCCGTCGCAAGCCACCTGATCCGATGCGGGATTGGGCGCACCGGTAAGGGTAAATGTCTGCGTGTTTATGACGGGATTGTTAGCAGGGCAAAATTCGGCGCCCAGAGCGGCTGCGGTTCGGTTGTCGGTCAGCTGCGCAGGAAGATCGATTGCCGAACTTCCCTGATAGGCGACCCCGTTTATCTGTCGGGTCCCTTGATAAGAAAAGAAGAAGAACAGCTTGTCCTTTATAATCGGGCCGCCGACGGTTCCTCCAAATTGATTCTGCTTCAACTCCCCGCGTGGCGTACCGGTTTCGACGTTAAGGAAAGTGTTGGCATTAAAATCGTTGTTGCGCACGAATTCGAACAGCGTCCCATGGAAGTCATTGGAGCCCGACTTCGTGACGATGTTTACGGAAGCGCCCGTGGTTCGGCCAAAACCGGCATCGTAGTTTGAGGTTTGGACTTTGAACTCCTGCAGCGAGTCTGGGCTGGGGATTGCGATAGAACCATAGAAACCAAGATAATCTCCCGTGGTTCCGCTTGCATAGCTGCTCGCCTGCGTACCGTCAATCAAGTACGTGTTGCTGGAATCGTCCTCGCCGTTGGCGAAAATGAACTGGTCACCCCGTCCAAAAGCGGAGGCGTTGGTCACTCCAACCACGACCCCAGCAGATTCGCCCAACAGCGAAGTGTAATTGCGGGTGGGCATCGGAAGCTCGGTCAGGGCGTGGCTATCGACGACTCCCCCCAAGGCTGAGGATTCTGTCTGAACCGTTTCGGTCGTCGCGCTCACCGTCACTGACTGCGCCTGCGTTCCGACTTCCAGTGATTGATTAACTACGTGCGTTTCTGAGACGTCGACAGCGATTGCCGACACGTTGGCAACCTTGAATCCCGGAGCCGAAATGGTGACAGTGTAAGTTCCAGGAGGCAACAAGGTGAACGTATAACTTCCGTTCGCATCCGTCTTCTCAGCACGCGTCAAACCCGAGCCGTTGTTTGCCGTCACAGTCGCGCCAGGAATCACCGAACCACTAGGATCCTTCACAGTTACCGTGAGCGCTCCTGTTTCCGACGTCTGGCCCCAAAGCAGCGCGCTAGGTGAGCACGCAAAAACCATTAGAAGTAGCGCAAGCAGAATTACAAACTTGATCACCTTCATTTTTCCCCCTCCCTCTCCCCGATACAACGCAATTTCGAGACTGCGCTCCATCGTCAATCAAGTAATTACGCGCAGGAACCGCCCTTCCGATTGCCTGCCCGCCTCATATCCTGCACAGTGTCCGATCTGTTAAACGCGGTAGTTAACACGACCTGCTGACGGCTCACAATTGAAATCTCGTCAAGTGCTCCTTCACCCCAAGTCAAGGTGATTGGTTAGCCATTGGCGATGTATTTGGGGCCGATTCGTCTCTCGCCTGCTCATGCCGTCAAATCCAGGTATTGAAAAGCAGGTTCCGATGGGACTTTTGTCCCCAGGCACTCGTCGCATCGCAAACCCCTCATTAGCTGGTGGGCTGGCACTCGCCCAGGCCATCCGCTCCGCGGTGAAGCCTTCTAACACTGGCAAACCGGCACCACGCCTACCCAACGAAGTGCGGCAATATTTTGTCGATATGTGTTCGTGTCTTATTTCACGCCGTCAAACATCAATCAATTACTATGTGCGACACGCCTTCTTAGCTTTTGATTAAGTAAGCGGTCTTGATTGGCGGAGGAGCCGGAAGCTGTGACTTTGAGCGAACCAGTTGCCGCAGACACCTTCAAAGGCTGCTTGGTTCTCTGTACTCCGCAGATCACAGGTAGAATCTGTTGATCCGTAACGCAGGAGGGCTAGCCCCGCCTGGCAGAGGGAATCCATCTAGATCGGCGGTTTAGAGGAAGAGATTTATCGGATAATGAACGTCTACTCTGAACACAGCTCGAGTATTGTCATAGGCCTAGTAGCACCTCGGGGTTCGTCACGCGAATCGGCCTGCCGTCCAGATAGGCGAGTGCGTTTTCCACGCTCTGCGGGTAGAACTCTGCCCATCTTTCGCGTACGCCGAAGCCGAGGTGCGGCGTCATGACCGAGTTCGGAGCTGACCGTAGCGGATGGTTGGCTGGCAGGGGCTCCGTGTCATAGACGTCCAGCGCAGCGACGATGCGGCGCGCTTGCACAGCTTCTATCAGTGCCCCTTCGTCCACGATCGGACCACGGGACGTATTGATTAGGATTGCTCCTGGTTTCATTCGCGCGATGTCGGCGGCGCCGATGAGCCCTCGCGAGCGCGACGAAAGTATCAGATGGATGCTGATCGCATCGGAGCGCGACAGCAGCTCTTGCTTCGAAACCAGAGTCGCGCCCGCCGCCTGTGCTTTTTCCGAAGTTAGGTTCTCGCTCCACGCGAGTATTGTCATGTTCAGGGCCACGCAGTAATAGGCCATGCGAGAGCCCAGGCGCCCGAGGCCGACCAACCCGATCGTCTTTCCCGCCAAGCCGATGCCAACCGGTATTCCTTCCTGGAATCGCCCAGCTCGCATATTCGCGTCACCGGCAGGGATCGATCGCGCTGCCGCTAGGAGCAGTCCAAGCGCGAGTTCCGCAGTGGCCGCCGCGCCTGCTCCGTCGCCGACGGTGTTGCACACGATTACGCCTCGTCCAGTGCAGGCCGCGGTGTCAAGCGAGAGGTTGCGCGAGCCGGTAATACCGAGCATCCGCAGCTTGGGCAGACGCCTGATCAGTGTGCCCGGCAGCGGCGTGCGCTCGCGCATCGACAGGACGATTTCGAAACCGGCGAGCTTTGCCGCCGCATCGTCTTCGCTGGCGAATGGCTGCCCGAAGAAAACAACTTCGGCACGCGCCAGCAGCGACGACCAGTCCGCGCTGCTCTGTGCCACCCCTTGCCAATCGTCAAGAACCGCCACCTTGGTCATGTTTCCCTCCCTCGAGCAATTGGTCGGATCGGGTGCCAGAAAATCGCCGCTTGCCGGTCGCGGAAACGCTTGATGTATTCACCCGAGTACGTCGAATTCGATCTCAGTTGGCAACGGCGCCTCCCGTAAGAGTGACAAGATACAGTGACCAACGGAATGATATACAGGGCTAAGTTGACAGAGGGGCCGAAAATCGGGCGCTGGGCTGCGCCGTATATCCCAAATCGATCAAATGGTCGGCATGGCAAGCTTCACAGACAGCGTCAATTGTTGCGAAAAAAACGCCGGGAGCAGCCGCAAATTCTTAGCAAAAGCACAAAAAAAAGCATTCGACACTCGCAACCAACGAAATTGCGGAGCTGGTTTTTGCAAACAGTTTGATATATAAACAGCCGCGCATAATCCAAGGATTTGAGGCTCAGTCTTCTCATATGGCTTTCGATATAGATTTACTTCGAACCTGGATCGGAAAGAGCGAGGCCCACTCTGATCAGGTTACAGCGACGGCCGTGGCTTCTCTCGCAGCGACGGGCAATTCACTCTCCGCTTCATTGGATTGCCGGTTTACCGTCCTCGCAGAGCGGACCGAATCACGACGCGAATTAACCGAGCGGATCATTTCGCGCCGGCAACGGCAAGGTGGTGACCACCCCGTTCCCGAACTGCGGCCGTTGGGGGAATTCTGCCAGGCCGGGTGTTTATCCAGCGAGACTGGGTGTTCCAACCGAGATCGCGAAAGGAGTTCGAATGCGTAAGAGACGATTGTTGATTTCAGCTCCAGTGTTAGGCGTGTTTCTGATGGTTGGTGCCCTTAGCGGCCAGGCTCCCAGCTCGCCTCAGGCAACCGCCGCGCCGGGGGCCCCCGTGCGGCCGGCTCCCGATCCGTCGCATCAGCGAAATGGTGAGGTCGGTTGGCACCTGATGCCTTCCGAGCAAAGATACGCTTCGATAGACGGTGCTCGACTCAAACAGTATGTCGCCGATCAAACCGCGATCGCGCGGCGTTACCGTGATCAGGGTCACCAGTTCTGGGGCCGTATCATCGGAACCTCGGCCGATCAGGAGAACGCGCAGTGGCTCATGGACAAGCTTAAGCAGTTCGGCCTCACCGATGTACATGAAATACCCATCGACCTGCAGCCGCAGTGGATGCCGCAGTCCTGGTCAGTCGTTGCATCGCTAAATCAAGCAACGTTGAATCTTGAAACAGCGCAGCCGACCTATTCCTCGACCGGCACGTCGCCGGAAGGCCTCGACCTTGAAGCTGTCTTCGTCGGCCAAGGCAGCGAGGCAGAACTCAATCTAGCAAAGGACGTCAAGGGAAAGGCCGTCTTCTTCACGACGCCAGATTTGACCTCACGGCATATTGGCACGTCCAGTGGCGCGATCAAGCGGGCTTCGGATCGTGGCGCGGCTGCCATCTTCGTCATCGTGCCCATTCCGGATAGCAATTACAAAACTCAGTTCTATCCCGTCGGAACCCACGTCCCGACTTTCACACTGGGCCAAAAGGACGGTTCAGCCATCCGGGACATGATTGGCCAAGCAGCTTCCGGCACGCCAGTACACGTCCGGATCAAGATGGACGCGCAAATGGTCCCGAACGAGAAAACCGGCACCGTTTGGGGCACGCTGCCGGGTACCACGGAGGAAACTGTCTATGTTGTTGCGCATCGCGATGGATGGTTTGAAGGCGCTGACGACAATGCAGCTGGTGTGGCCACCATGGTCGGTCTCGCGGAGTATTTCTCAAAGGTTCCCAAAGCGGAGCGCAAGCGCACGATCATCTTCATCGGAAGTACGGGGCATCACAACAGCGGCGGGCAGACGGGCGAATGGTTGTCTCAGCATCCGGAATTGTTTGCGAAGGCAGCGCTCCTGTTCAACTGCGAGCACACCGGCCTTGCGGATTACACTTGGTATTACACTGTCCCGAACGCGATTCACACCACGAACGCGATAGGCCCGCTTACCTGGTACGTCGGCGGCACTCCGAAGCTCTTGGCGATCGCCAGCAGGGCTCTCGATGCGTTCGGCGTGCCCACTGAGATGGATTCGCTGCCAGCGGGCGGCGGCGAGATTGGAAGGTACTACTGGTACGCACCGGCCATCCAGCTTTTGGATACGGGGTTGGTTTGGCACTCCGATCAGGAGACCGACCAGAGCATTTCAGCCAGCGGCGTGGCCGCCGTCACACGGACGTATGCCAAGATCATTGTGGACACAAATTCGATTCCTCTGAAGGATCTGCGCCGGGAGCCCAGTAACTGAAGAAAGTTCCTCGCCGGAGACGTGCACCGCAGTGCGCTCGCCTAGAGCATGCCCTCCAAGCGTGCATGTATGATCGCTTCGGCTTCGGAAACAATCCGTGCAACCAGTTCTTGGCAGGTTGGTATGTCGTGGATGAGACCCTGCGACATGCCAGCCGACCACACCCCGTGGTCAACATCGCCGGTCTCAAATACCACTTTGCCTCGCTTGCCCGACACAAGATGCGCCAGATTCTCTATTTTGGCGCCTCCGGCACTTTCGATCGAGATGACTTCCCGGCTGACCGCGTTCTTAGCAACACGAGAGGTGTTACGCAACGTGCGCAGTATGAGTGCTGTTGATCGCTCATTGTTCGCCACGATCTGTTCTTTCACCTTCTGATGGATCGGGCTCTCGACCGTGCACATGAAACGCGTCCCCATACTAATGCCATCGGCACCAAGAGCGAGGGCCGCCACGAGGCCGCGTGCATCCGCAAAGCCACCGGAGGCGATCAAAGGGATCTTCAACACATCGGCCGCCGCCGGGATCAGAATGAGTCCAGGGATATCGTCTTCGCCTGGGTGCCCCGCACATTCGAAGCCGTCGATCGAAATCACGTCCACTCCCATCGACTCGGCCTTCACTGCATGGCGGACGGTCGTACACTTGTGCACGATCTTGATGCCATGCTTCTTGAACTCGCTTATGTGCTCGAACGGATTGTTGCCAGCGGTCTCGACAATTTTGATACCGGACTCGACGATCGCTTGACGATATTCCGCGTACGGAGGCGGGCTCAGGGTCGGTAGGATCGTGAGATTTACCCCGAAAGGACGATCGGTCAGTTCTTTGCACAACTTCACTTCTTTTTCGAGATCTGCCGGCGTTGGTTGCGTCAGGGCAGTAATGAAGCCGAGCGCACCGGCATTGGCCACTGCCGCGACAAGCCTAGCCCGACCGACCCACTGCATCCCGCCCTGGACAATGGGGTGCTCAATTCCAAGTAGCTTCGTTATCCTGGTTTGGATCATTTGAATCTCAAATTCAAAAAGTGGATGGTTTCCCCCACCGCGCGTCCGGCACGGGCATCACGAGCGCCTGGAGTGGAGTTTCGTGTTTCGCTGAAGTTATGCCGAACCCGATCTCACCTCGAACCACACGGACGCGGCAGTGGGCCGCGGATCACGTTTGATCTACCGGCGCACTTCTCCGGAAACACTTCTCCAGCATAGCAAGTGGTGGGTCGTTTGATGGTCTCGTGTCAATTAATCCAGCGCACTGAAACTCCGGCCCCGTGTCTCCGGCCCCAGCCACATCGTTGCGATAACAAGCACACCGGCGACCGCCATACAAACGCCCATCGCGTCTGGCAGCGGCACTCCCCGATCCTGAAGCACACCAATGAAAGTCGGGGTCAGTGAACCCACGGCTGCGCCGGCGTGCCACGCAAAGCCCGGCCCAACGGCACGAGCAGCTGTGGGGAAACGCTCGCTCAAGTAAGCCGGCGCAACCCCAAAAATTCCGATCGCGCAGCTGCCGGTTATAAATCCCCCAAGCAACAGCGTTATGGGTAGGTGCGACGCTACGAATATCGGTATGACCAGTACGCCGATGAGCGCAGCAAGGCTGATAGCTCCTCGCCGTCCCAGTTTTGTTTCCGACGCGCGCCCCCAGAGTACGGTCCCCATGACTCCCCCGAGATTCAGAACGACTAGGTATAGCAGCGGGGGTAGCTTCGCGTCGCGGAGAAATGTCGGATACCAAAAGATGATGGAGTAGTACGAGAACATAAAGGCCGCCATCATCAGTGATGTCTGGATAGTCGTGACTATGAGCTTGCGCTGAAAGATCCCTACAATCGACAAGCGGTCCTTCTGGCTGGTCCCTTTGAGGTTTCCACGGCTCTCTAGCCATACCGGACTCTCTCGAACACGCGCCCGAATCCAGAAAACCAAAAGAACCGGCAGCGAGGCAACCCAGAAAAGTACTCTCCATCCCGCGTACTTCGTTTCTCCAAAGAGCGGATATACGAACTGGAATACCAGAGCCGCGAGTATGTAGCCCCAGTTGAACCCACTCATTAACATCCCTGACACGGCGCCGCGCAGATTCTTGGGCCAGTGCTCGAGCGCAAGAGGCAAAGCCGCCGCCCATACTCCACCCATACCAATGCCAAATAGGGCTCGAAAAGCGAACAGCATGGCATAGTTAGTTGAGAACCCGCTCAAGAGGCTAAACAGAGAGATCCACAGAATAGACAGCATCAATGGGACTTTTCGGCCGAATCGGTCCGCCGCAGTTCCTGCCCCCATTCCACCGACCAGGCGAAACATCAAAGTCACGGTGCCGAGAGCACCCGCCAGAGCTCTGTCAACGGTGAAGCTGTGTTGGATATCGATCAACAGGAAGGTGAGAATGGAGAAGTCGAATCCATCCATGGCCCATCCGAGAAATGCACCGAAGAACGCGTGCCATTGATCAGTCGTAACGTCTCGGAGAGTCAACTTGGACGAAGCTTGGGGTTCCCGTGCAACTGCCTCATACATCGCTGGGCACCTTACCTGGCTCAGTATGGGAATTCGAGTCTGGCTCGAAAACGATGCCACCCGCGATTAATTTATTCGCAGCTCTTTCATCGAGACCCAGAAGATCCTGCAACACCTG
>Ga0209008_1000587_pt1 | contig 11022 bp, 16 predicted proteins | sample JacPin_JW_Ref_O3_FD_187963 | JGI IMG/M metagenome (GOLD analysis project Ga0209008, IMG submission 187963) | Forest soil microbial communities from Algoma, Ontario, Canada - Jack Pine, Ontario site 1_JW_Ref_O3 (SPAdes) (version 2) | ecosystem: Environmental > Terrestrial > Soil > Boreal...
GTTTTCACAGACAACACGACCGGGCAAACGAGTACTTGCACTGTAGCTACTCCAGCGTCTCCGATTCCCTTGCAATGCACATCTGCCGGAGGGCCCATAACTATTCATCCAAGCGACAGTCTGAGTTTGTCCGCTACAGGAATGTTTTTCAACACTCCGAACGGCAATCCGAATCTGGCAATTCCAAGTCTTAATTATTCATTGAATTAGACCTAAAAAGTTTCCTCGCCTTGCGCGGGGATATTGAGCAGTAAATCTAGGAGGCAACACCATGAAGAAGATACACGATGTGAAACACCCGCGCCCACGGAAAGGTGAACGCGGTTTTTCTTTGATCGAGTTGTTGATTGCTATGGCCGTCGTATTGGTTCTAGTCGGCGGGCTCGCGATTGCTGGTGAAAGAAGTTTGCAAGCCAGCCGAGAAACTTCGGCCGCTCAAAGCGTTCAGAGTTTTTCTGCAAATGAGACTACCTATCAAAGAAGTTGGGGTGGTTTCAGTTTGACCGCAGAAGCGATGGGCGGAGCCGGTTCAACTGCGGCGGCAGTGTGTACCGCCGATCAAGAAATGGTTATTCCGACCGGAGCAAACTACGAAACGGGTGTCGTTCAAGGTGGATATAAATTCCTCTATACATCCGGCACGGGTTTTGCAGGTACAGGCGGATGCACTCAGAACGTAGCCCCGACGTATGACATCACTGCTACCGCAGTAGATAGCAAGACTAAAAACTTCTGCGCCGATAGCTCGGGCATCTACTACGCCAACCCAGGCGTGGCGATCACCAACACGGGAATCGGCTGCGAAGCAGATAACGGCAACGCTCTGCTCGCAGTCGGTCAGTAATAGCGCATTTTCGGCCCCATCCGTTTCGCCAGAAGCGGAGGCTAGCCTGTAACACGGAGAGCACGAATATGAGGAACATTATCAATCGGATTGGTCGAGCGGCGTTAGTCGCGGCGATCATTCTACTCGCAGTAGGAACGGTACACGCTCAAACGATCAGCAACACAGCTTCGGTGAATTTGAATTTAAACATTTCGGAAAGTTTGACAGTTTCCGCCTCGGTTCCTTCCGTTGATTTCAGTAGCAGCTACAGCGCCTCGGCGGGAACAGCAACGGCTCCGGTGATTAACGTAACCACATCCGGAAATTTGTTGCCGGGTCACGCTTGGGTTGCAACGTACGCGTATTTGGGCTCCGCTTCGGCCGCGTTGTCCGGGCCTTCAAACATTCCTTCCTCGGATGTGTTTGCAAGCATCAACGGATCGACGCCCCTGCCTTGCACTGGAACAGCAAAAGAACAAGGCGCGGAATTAGGGCAAACGGTTGCCGGCTCAGTTGTGGGCGCTGCTTGCTCATCTTCAAACGGCACTTCGTTCTTCGGAGCTGGCTCGGGCATTATTGGTTTCTCGCAAAGCCCTTCGGCCGGTGCTTACTCACAAGCCGATGCCGTTACATTGACTCTCGCGAATGTGCCGAACCTTATACCCGGCGCGTACGCGGGAACAATCACGTTCGTAGTTCTAGCGTTTTAGTTTCAAATTCCCATTTCAAAATTGGGCGGGGCTTCGGCCCCGCTCTTTTTTAAGAGGACAAATTGAAAAAATACATATTGATAGCCTTCCTAATCTTGGCCCCATTCCTATCCCCGTCTCTCTCCGCTCAGACGATTAGCCCCATCGCGCAGCAAGTGGGAAAGAAATTTTCTGGGTCTTTTTTGGTCAAGAACGACACGTTAGGCCCGATCTCAGTAACGATTGAAACCTACTCAGCGACCTTCAACGAAAAAGGAATTGTTTGGAGTCCGCTAGATCCGAAGGTCCATGTAACGCTTTCCGAAACCAGTTTCAGATTGGGGCCGCAAGCGACTGAAGAAATTATGTTCAAAGGTAAAACGGAAGGAACCGAGCCTGTTTCCTTTTCATTTCTAGCCGAGTTTACGTTGGGACACGTCGCCACAACTTCAAAATCCAACATCATGCAGGTCCGCATGATTTTGCCCGAAACGATCTACTCCTGTTCTAAACGCGTCGATCACTGCCGCGAAACCATGCTAGATCAAGCCCATTTGACGGCGCAAAAATGAAGTGGGCCATCCTCTTTTTCGTTCTAGCCTTTCCACTTCGAGCGCAGGTTTTGGTTCCTCAAGTCGGAGCCTCTGATCTTTATGGGAGCCAAACCGAAGGCGGGGGTGCAACGTTATATCTGCCCAACGGCAATACGATTTATGGGTCTGCCGGAATAGTCGGTGGTCATTTCGTAGGCGGCTTGCTTTACAACTTCAAATACCAGGATTTCATCGTTCACGCCGGCTCGCAGCAATTCGGTGTGGGATTCGCGGGCATAGGAGAAGGGCTTTCGTTGGTGGGTGTTTCAGTGGAGAAAAAAAGAAAAAACTGGAGCGTGGATTTATTCGTCGGATCCTTATCGAATTCGTTTTCCACGCCTTTCATGTTGACCGCATCTCCGCAGGCACAAATAGGCGGCGGAGTTTTCGCGACGTACAAATTCAAGAATATAAAACTGGCCTCTTTGGAATCCGTCGAAAACAACAAAATGACAGCGGCCGAAGGTTTGGACTTCACTTATCACCGAACATTCCAAGCCAACGTAAGCGGGGGAATATTGGAAGGCGCTACTCTTTTTCAAGCATCGGCCGCGTACCAGCCGGTCCCGTGGATCAATTTAAATTTGAATCACAGCGATTACATTCTTCCTTTTAAAGCCACAAGCAATTCAGGAGGTTTGGGCGCTACGGTCGGCCGCTTTACAGCCAACGTTTCCTTAAACGAAGCCGTGTCCAATGGGGTCACAACGACCGGAGAGGGCGTTAGCGGGAGCGTGAAAGCCGGAATCGTTACGGAACAAGTGGGGGTCTATAAATCTCAAGGGGCTTTGAATCGAACTCTCATTAATTCGAATACGTCGGAAAAAATCTCCCGCTTCATATTCACTGAAACAGTTTCCGATAGCGGCGGCCATAAGTCTTTCCAACTAAGCGGGGCTTATCACAACAATCGCATGTCCGTGGCTGTAAACCGATCCGTGACGTTTCTGGTAGATGGGGAGGGCTTCGCCAACACAACTTCGGTGTCCGTAAGTTTGATGAAACTGCCGCACGACACGAGTTTAACTTTTCAAACGATCACAACGCCCTTCCATCAAACGCTTTACTCAACTTCGTCCAACAGCTATGTGCCAATCGGAAATGGAACTATGCCCGGTCAAACGCATCGGGCGGTTAACGGAAAATTTGAAATTGAAGGCGTCTGCCTGGATGGGGATAAAAAACCGCTTTACGGTTGTGCAATCGAAGTGGGCAAAGGAGCTATCGCATTTTCGGATCACTCCGGAAAATGGAGCGTTCGCGAAAAATCAAAGACCTCGCAACCCCTCCTTGTTTTACCCCTGGTGTTCGCGGCTCCGGGAAACTATCGGGTGGTAGATGCTCCGCACGAAGTCCGTCCGGGCGAAACGGTTACGATTGTTGTTTCGAGGGATTAGGCCCGCTTTTTATTTCGCGTGGTCGTCTTTTTGCGAACAGCGCTTCGGCAGGGCTCGCACTTTACTTGATTCTCTTCGGCCCAAAATTCCACGTCACACTTCACGCATTGCTTCAGCGTGAGTAGAACGCCATCGAGCACGACGGACTTTGTTCGCTCTGGCTTCAGAAAAATTACGGACTTGGGATTGGCTGGATTGCGGGTGTACATAGTAATCCGATTATATTAGGACTTTTGTTGACATAACCCAACGATTGGTTATAAAAATAGGTCGGGTGGGAATCGAACCCACGATCCTTCCGCTAGTAGATAGCAGCGGCGTTCTTGGAAAAGTCTCGGGGCCGACCGACATCGGAACCAAAAACTTTTCGCTCCATCGGAACTTATCCGACCTGCCCGTATGGTTGCCAATCGAAGCAAAGGTGTCAAGAAAAAACCGCGTTTGAGCACAAAAATGTTCAGCACGAATCTATTATAATTATAATTAATCACGATATCGGTCTAGACCGTTAACACGCTAGCTGAATTGATTTTGTCCCATGCTAGCGCGATACAAGATTGAGCCGATTCATCTTCCGGCGTGCCAGTGGGACAAAAAGGGATCGGCTAGCCGGCGATATCGCTCAATACGGAGGTCAGCCAAAAACGATATCGGCTCCGCTAACCGCGATTCCACTCTTCCAGAATTTTCGGCAACACATCCAACGCCAGATGCGACAAGAACTGATTGCCGGTATACAGAAGTTTTCGGCAGTGAACGCAGCCCGGTACGATCACGCCGGTTCCGCCCTGCGCGATGGTAAGCGGTTGCGTCGAAAAAGTATCCCAGTGGTGTTTCATAAGCTCGATCTGAGCGGCCGCTAATTTTTCGGAGTCCATATTTTTGAGAATAAACGTCCAACCTCGTAATGGCTAGCCCGAAAGCTGTATTATCGTCGCAATGGCTCATAAACAGCCCCGCAAGACCGGAAAACCCGCCAAGAAAAGCTTATGGCAATGGCTACAGGCTCACAAGGGCGGAGCGATTAGTCTCGCGACGGCCCTGGCGCTCGTCACCTTATACACATCGTACGTTCACACCGGCGAAGAATCGCTTCGTAATGATATTTACCAACCGCTATTTAGCGAGGTGGGAGCGATGGACCGCGCCATTCACGGAAACAACATGGAGACTACTTATTCTACGGACGTTTACCAGAAACTTAATCAGAATGGAAATTTTGGAAGGATTCCCAAATCGCTTCGTACAAAAATCACGCAACTATACGGAGCCGAGGGAGAGGCGCGAGGTTGCATTACTCCAATCGCCCACAAGATTTCGATATTAATGCCGCCCGTGATCGCGAAGATCCGCAATGAGAATGATGACGTGGCATGGGAAGAAAATGCCGTCACAAAGCTAAACGCCGAGGCAGCAAGCGAACTTAGCCAGGGCTCATTTTCGATGGCGACATTTACTATCAGCCACACAGGATTTAGCCCTTCAGTTGATGTGCGTGATCCAGCGCATTTTAAATTCGCGAGCCCCGGAGAAGTGACCTGGGAAGTTGCCGATTGGATGGGGTTTCCTCAAAGCGCTTCCGATGTTGAAAAGATTTGGCGAGGCACCTACTACTTAGGTTTTGACGAAAAAGTCCATACTTGGAATTACCGCATCACTCTGGAAGATTTGTTAAAAAACCACATCTCACTCAGGCAGTTCCTGGAACCTACTTATCAGGTAATTGCGGGCGATCCTCAGTTCCAGCAACTTCTACGGGATAATCGCAGCGCCCTGGAATTATCCGAATCGGTGAAATCATCATTGGAGGATCGCGTGACTCAGCCCAAACAGCTTAAAGATTTAGTAGATTTGTTCTGACATGCGAGCGCGATCTCTGCGTTAATGACCCCAAAAATGAATCAGTCCTCGACCTTCTCCCATCCAATGTAAACTGAAGGCGTCACGGGATATGTTGAGTCAATCCACTTCCATGTTTTTCCTTCGTCGTCAGAGTAAATTGGATTGCCTGTTTTCACATCCTTCGATACCTGGATAGACGAAACTCTCGCGTCATAGTGGCAGTACTTGTCACCGAGCGGGGCCGCTACCCAATTACAATCGTGAGGCATTTTATCCTTTGTAACTTGATTCCAGTTCACCCCACTAGGCAGACCGTACTCTAGGTAGTACCTCGCCTTGCTATACAACACTCCCGTAATGAGCAAATATCCGATGGAGGTTACCGCAAGCGCGATCAACCATTCGCCGCCATTGTCCTTTGCCATTGATTCCTCCCCGTTGGAATAAAGGCGTTTGGGCGGATGATATCATCGTGCGTTCGTTCATAACGTTGCTAGTATTGCATTTGGAATCTACAATGTGGCGGCTGACGAGAGGCAATTACCGTGGTCGTGTTTCTTCTTATTCTGATTTTGGTGGTTCTGCTTCTTCGCCATAAATTATTTTGGAAGAACGTTTTGATGGTCGCAGTCGCAAGTGCTCTCTTGGGTTACTATGCGTTGGTCCTCGCCTTGTTCGGAGTCTTAGTATTTCTTGTTGAATTGACGTTCTGGTTGCTCTTATCTGATCTCGCGTTTACACAATGGTTTTGGAAGTACGCGATTTTCACACTGTGGCTGCCGGCACCGGCACTATTAATTGGGTTTGTTGTTTATAAGCGTAGAGAGTACGCAAAATCGCACCAGGCCTCACTAAAAACAAAAGTGCGAGATTCAGGCTCTGTGTGACTGCCACTTACGAGGGAGATATAAAATGAGATCCGCAATAATCTCAGCAACCCTTTTTCTATCGCTGACGGTTTCCACTCACGCTCAGGCGCTTAAGGTCAATGGCGCAAACCTCTATCTCGGTGAAAGCGAAGCTAAGGCGCGGGCGGATATCAAAGCGAACGGAATGGGGATGAATAGTGGGGGAACGGAGGGAGGATCATACATTCTCACCATAAAACGAGGTGAGATATATGAGTCTTTTGGGTCGGTTACATTCGAGAAAGGCAAGGTGATTTTTATTTCACGGGAGTGGTATCTAGACCAACCAAGTATCGATAAAAATGCTTTGGCAAATATTTTTTACAGCGCTGCGGCATCGCTACTCGAAGGCAAAGAACGAGCAATCTGTTCGATCACCGTAAACAGTAAAGACTTTTCGCCGAGCGAGGGAGTGATGAAGACGACCGAAATTGAATGTTTAAAATCGAATCGCATCCATACTCTTAGTCTGGTGGGTAGCGACTGTTCCGCTGGCTGTTCAATAGGCGATGTTACAGGCTCCGTTATCGAATCCATTAAAGAGGCCGATTAAAAAATATGACGAGGGACGAGGAACCACTGCTCATTGAGCGCAAGCTAGTGGTTGTCTTCGATATTTGCTCTTCGACCACGATCCTTGAGGATCTCAAACGAACTGACAATCTTCCTCTGTGGCGCAATTTTATAATCAATCTGAAGAATAGTTTGTTGCTAGTCAGCTTGGACTTTGACTTTATCCAGTATAATTTTATAGGTGACGGTTGGGTTCTGCTTTTCCCGGACAATGTTCCCACTGACGACCTTTGCCATTCTTTGAGTACAATCTCCTCGCTATTCTCGGAAGATTTTGCGAAATTAATAAGACCTTCACTTTCGCACGAGCCCGCTCCAAATGGGCTGACATTTGGAATCGATTCAGGTGACTTAATTCGTGTGGAAATGAACGAACAACGTGAATATCTGGGACGAGCTATAAACGTGGCCGCACGGCTTCAGGATTATGCGAGAGACCTTCCGGGCGGCCCTAGTTATAAAGCGGTGTTTTCTCCGAACTCATTTTATCGGCCTGCCTTGCCGACTCCGACAGTTGAGGTTGAAAGACATGCTGTAACACTCCGTAACATCACTCCGCCGAATATGGAGTGTTTTGTGTTTCAAACGCTTCAGCCATCAGGAAAGGCAAGCGATGAGCGCGTTCTGAACGATGATGCTTTAGCTGACAAAATTCTTTCGTATGCGAGGTTAATGAAACAAAAGCATCCTAACCGGGTGTTCGAAGAATCGGCGCTTTGTCTGGAACTTGGGGTAACAGCGGAACAAGTCGCAAGGGCAATGGACATTCTATACAAGCGGGGCCGAGCGAAGCATTCAGGTCATCCCGGTGCGTGGTTCATACGCCCCTAATCAATAGGTTGATTTACCCCGGAGAAACGATGGCGGAAACAATCGGGATCAACACACCAAATCCGCACGATATTACACCCGCCGAGGCCGAAGAGATTGCGAACGCGATTCGAGGACTTGATCCCACCTGGGAAGTAAAAGTGGCGGTAACGGAAAGAACGAGCTATGGAATTACGTGGTTCGAGATTTTGCGTATCGGATTGGCGGGAGCGGCTTTCGCAGAGAAGGAAGCACTAAAGGAAGCCGCGAAAAAGATTGCGGATATTGTCGTAGCATGGGCTCGGGAACGTTTCAGGCGGAAAAAACCTGCCGTGAATCCGCGCCCGACGTACGTGCAAATTTATGGGCCTCATGGAACTGTGGTATCCCAAGTGATAAGGAATGCTACTGACGAACCGGAAGATCGTACCGAGCAGGATCAGAAAATAGAACAGGACTTTAAAAATAGGAAGAATAACCCTGCCGATTCCTGAAGCCACACAACGCGAAGTGTTTTTGGCATTTAATTGACCTGTTACGTATTTTGAACTAGCATCACTCGACAATGAGCGAAGAAATCAAGCGCGATATTTTTGAAATTCGCTTTTTCCCCGTGCCGGCCTTCTTTAGCCGGAAATCCGACCTAATCGAGTTACTTTATCGTGATGCCAAAACTAAGCAGAATAATTTCGAGCACTGGCAACTGACCGAGGATCGGGTGACGTTGTTTGATGAAGACAAGAGAAGGCTGTATCAAATCTCTTACAAAAATATTGCTTACTCAATCATTCAACCCGCGACCGAAAATTATGCGCGGGATCAGATTCAGAAATACTTTGGACTAACTGCGGATCATTTTGAAGACAAAATCGAGAAGATACAAAGAGTTGGTTTTAGACAAACGCGCGTAATTACTATTAAGGATTTTGACGAAGTAAAAGATCAAATCGTCAAGAATTTCATAAAAACGGATAACGCGGTTTTCCAAGCAGTAGGAAATCAAATCGCCGATGTGCAAGTATTTCCGACAGTATTCAAGCATGGCGCTAACAGATTTCAAATCACTTTGGGGCCTGCGATGAAAGACCAGTTGAAGATTCTTTGGGGGAGTGACTGGGAATTTCCGGAACAGGCATTGTTTGTAGATGTTGATTATTTCGCCGTTGAACCCCGCATCCCAAACAACGATCTTAAAGGTTACGTCGCCGAATTTATTGCGAAAGCGAAGGATATCCAGTCGAAGGTCTTTCCAGAGGTTTCAGAAACAATTCTGTATAACCCGCGATGAAACAGCGCCGACAAAGTTATTCGGATTCACGCGCTCTTACCGCGCAAACTAGCATAGACGCGTTCGGCAGTGAAGAGACGATTGCCTCCGATACAACCATTCAATACAGCAAGCAAACTTCGGCCCCTGCTGTTGGACATACCGCCATTGATCTTCTTTACGACAAAGGTTTGTCCGGCTCAGTGGCTAAACTCATCGGTAATATGGACGCCATCGAAGTGCTCGCGACAACAAGTTACGTTTTATTGGGACTCTTTAAGTCTGGAAATTTGGTGATGAGATTCTGGGTGTTTTTGGCACTTCTTGCTGGATACCACGTATTTGTCAAACCGGTGGCGAGTCTTTTGACTAGAGCGTTGGATCAAATCAAAAAGCCCCCTATGCAAGGATAAACGCTCAAGAGAAGGAGGTTTTAAAGAAATGGCCGATTCCCCCCAAAATGGACTGGGACAAGGTTCACAAAGAAGATAAAGAACGCACACAGGGCGTTGAGTGGGCCGGGCGGCGAAAGAGATATAGGCCGTGGGTGACGGAATCCTCTATAGAGCAAGACGAGGGTGAAAGTCTGGATCTCGAAGACCCGCTAGCTTCAGAGTCACCAGAAATGAAAGCGCTTCGCGAAGAAGCAATGAAGAGACAGCTTGAAAAGGTACTAGAAGACGCACACCCTAAATGGAAGTCTCCGTTTGAAGGTGAATGATAATCCTTGTACAGAAAGCTCGATTTGATATAGGTTGGGCGCATGAATCTAAACCTCACACCCATTCTAAAAAAGTTGAAAGCCGAAGAACGATCTCTGGCTAAGCAGTTGAAGCACGTCCGCAGCGTTATGCGGACCTTCAGAGCGATGGGTGGGAGTGTATCGTCAGGGCTGGCCGTGAAACACAGTAAGGCGGCTCGCGCAGCGATAGGCCGCGCAACTAAGAAGCGATGGAAGGCCTGGAGAGCCGCAAAGAAGAAGGGCGTCTAGATTCTACTTGTCCTCGATTGTCATCGTTTTTTGTCCTCGAATTGTCATCGAAGTGGTTTCAAAACTAACTACTTTTCGGATGTAGGACCGAAATCATTGAAGTATTGATTCCGCTTATAGAAAAATAAAGAAACGGGCTTCCTTGAAAGGGCCGCGTGCTAACCGTTGCACCATAGCGCCGAGGGTATTTCGCTTTTCAGAGTTTAACGTACTCCCGCGCTTTTACCAATCTCCTCACGAACCAAGTCTCCCCCGCAATTGCGTGCGATACAGCCAAAAAACTCGGCCTCGGTACAAATTCTCCCCCGAAGCATTTACTGCATTCTCCCGATGGTCGCAAAAAGCCAATCGATGCAGAATCTCCTCGATGGACGCCCTGAAATCGTCGCGGTACGCGTAGCGAAGTAACTGATGAGCTCTGATCATTGCTCAGCCAATTCGGGGATTGCGCTAAATCGACGCGCCGATTCCCTCAAAAGGAGCAACCGAAATGTCAGATCAGAATACATGCAGCAAATGCGGAAGAAGCTTCGGTTCAAGCAGTGAAGTGAGAGAGCACGAGAGAAATTGCCAGGGAAAATCGAGATAAACATCCTATTCACAAACTTCATTCCATTCATAAACGGGGTGGCCCAGCGGCTGCCCCTTTTTTTTCGGCCGAGCAGTCCACCCACTCGGCGGCGCTGTCAAACGCAGACTGCGTGGCGCTTTTCCCATTTTCCACCCCGGCCAGATCGCCGCTGTCCCGGATCGGGTTCGCTTGCAGGATCCTGCTCATTTGCGAAGGGCGCCGATTTGGCGTCGGTGTACAATGTGAACTGATTCCAAATTTAAGCGGAAGTCCTGGTGGCCTCAGATGATGAACGAACATCGCAATCTTCTTTCCTTCGTGCGGCTCGGACTTGTTCTTGCCATCCCCGGAAGCCTCTTCGCTCAAGGCGTCCCCAATAAAACTCTGGTTGTAAACGGCAAGACTGTCGAGGCCGCCGTCCGCCAGATCGACGGCCACTCTTACGTTGACGTTGAAACTATCGCCCGGCTCACCGATGGCACTTTCATCGTAGATCCTCATCAAGTTGTGCTCAACATTCCTGTCGCGAAATCTCCGACTGCCGCCGCGGCCACC
>Ga0209008_1000591_pt1 | contig 10951 bp, 8 predicted proteins | sample JacPin_JW_Ref_O3_FD_187963 | JGI IMG/M metagenome (GOLD analysis project Ga0209008, IMG submission 187963) | Forest soil microbial communities from Algoma, Ontario, Canada - Jack Pine, Ontario site 1_JW_Ref_O3 (SPAdes) (version 2) | ecosystem: Environmental > Terrestrial > Soil > Boreal...
TGAATCCAATGCCCCCCGGATAAGCATCGTAGAGGTACAGATTTGGCTCGAAGAATTCTTTCATTTGCGACGGATCTGCGATCGCCGTGGTGAATTCCTGCCAGTCCTCCTCGATCCCGGGACTCGCTGGTCGTTCGCCTACAGCCGTTCCAATGTCGCGCCTGTCGCACATCAGCAAGAGCGTGGCCATGGATTCAAGCGCGTACAGCAAACCGAAAATCCCGCTCTGTCGGTCAGACAGCGCAAAAGGCAATCCCGCAAGCAGCTTGCGTTCGAGTGTGATCCAGAACGACGTTGTATGCATTTCGTTTTCCGGTAATTCGAGCTTCCCGGCGCCCACATTTTCGTTGGTGAAAAATTTGATCTTCTTGAATCCCACAACCTGCGAACGCACCAGCACGTCTCCATGCGCGCGGACCGCTGGGCCCGCCATGCGCTGCTCTTCGGCGATTTCCAGCACACGAACTTGCGTGTAGCGAATCGCATCGGTGAAGTAATCCACATTGACGCGCTTCACGTAAGCCTTGCGCTGCTCGAAATCAAGTCGCTCCACGTGGTACTGCTGTCCCTGATGGATGTAGATTGCTTTCGGATGCACCGTCGTCAGCGCCGAAGAAAAATCAACTTCGCCAATCACTTCGGGCTCGCCTCCGTGCTCTCCAGTAATGTTCTCTCCGGTAAGGTCCCCGGTAGTGTCAATGATCACGAAGTTATCCGACGTCACCGACCGCAGACTGACCGTGTCCGCAGGATAAGCTTGCTGCACCCAATGCCAGTTCCCGCCGCTGCGATGCAGGTATCCCGCTTCCATCAACCGCTCGCACACCTGTTCCAAATCAACGGCTCCAATTCGCTCATCGGGTGAAAGAGGCAACTCAAAAGCCGCGCACTTCAAGTGGTTGATCAAAATTTCAAGATTGTCCGGTTGAACGTAAGCATGCTCCGGGGAGCGTCCGAAGAAATAATCCGGATGCTGCACGATAAATTGGTCGAGCGGCGCGGACGACGCTACCAACACCGCGCACGACGCTCCGCTGCGCCTTCCCGCTCGTCCTGCGCGTTGCCACGTGGAAGCGATTGACCCGGCGTATCCAGCCATCACTGCTGCATCTAGCGAACCGATGTCGATTCCCAACTCGAGTGCGTTCGTTGCTACCACCCCACGTACCCGGCCTTCGCGCAGCCCGCGTTCAATCTCGCGTCTCTCGCCCGGCAAATATCCTCCGCGATAACCACGGACCGGCTCGGGCTGGCCGGGTTGTGGGCGGTTAGCCTGTTGCAGATACGTAAGCAAAACTTCGGTGTGCAGCCGGCTGTTCGCGAAAACGATCGTCTGCAACTTCCGCGCAAGCAGTTCTTTCGCCACTCGCGTGGTCTCATTCAAGTAGCTGCGCCGGATTCCCAGGTTGCGGTTCACCATCGGCGGATTGTAAAAAACGAAAAGCTTTTCCGCCGCGGGCGCTCCGTTTTCTTCCAATACTTCCACTGGGCGTTCGATAAGCTGGGTCGCAAGTTCGCCCGGATTGGCAATTGTCGCCGAACAGCAAATGAACTGCGGCTTCGAACCATAAAACTCGGCGATACGCGCCAGCCGCCTCAGCACGTTGGCCAGATGGCTCCCAAACACTCCCCGATATGTGTGCAGCTCGTCCAGAACCACATACTTCAAATTTTCAAAAACGCGCGTCCATTTCGTGTGGTGCGGCAGAATGCCGGTGTGCAGCATGTCGGGGTTAGTCAGGATTACGTGCCCGCGCTCCCGTATCGCCTTGCGCGCATCGCTCGGAGTATCTCCGTCGTAAGTGAACACCCCCAAGCAGTCGTCCAGCCTGGTAGCCAGATCGTGCAATTCGACGAGTTGGTCCTGCGCCAGCGCCTTGGTGGGGAACAGGTAGAGAGCGCGAGTATCTGTGTCCTCCAGAATCGCGTTTAGCACTGGCAGGTTGTAGCAGAGGGTCTTTCCCGATGCAGTCGGCGTCACCACCACAAAATCCTTGCCCGCACGCGCCAGTTCAGCCGCCGCACCCTGATGAGCGTAAAGGTCCTTGATGCCTTTACAGCGATAAGCCGCAGCCAATTCCGGCCTAACCCACCCCGGCATCGGAACGAACCTTGCCGCGCGCGCCGGAATGTGTTTTACCGCGGTCAGCACTTCATCCGTCCTATATCGCCCGGCAAGCGCGCTTAAGGCCTCCTGGACCGTTTCAATCGTCGCCCGGGCGCTTCGGCCTGATGTCACACCCATCTCGGTCTGTACTGCCAGATCTTTTGCTGCTCCTGCGGTCGTCATGATCTTCGCCCCCCAATAGCCAGAGCTTCGCCCTTCTCCGAAGTTTCGCCTTTTATTCGCTTAAACTAGCACAAGTATTCGAAGGGCACAACTAGTGTCTTGACCAGGTTTTTTAGAACGCTACAAGAGGGCAAGGAAGGCGATGCGCGGCCGTTTCGCGTATCCGAATCATTTGTTCGATCGATACAGAATTACGCGAACTTTCTCCAATGTAACGAGCCCGCCACCAATCATCTGATCGAGTTCCGGCAGCATCTTCTCGATACGCTCCGCGTTTTCGATCACTTCGATCACGATCGGCAAGTCCTGCGAGAGTCGCATGATTTTGTCGGTGTGATAAACGCTGGAAGAACCGAAGCCGCCCACTCCTCGCAGCACGGTAGCGCCGCTGAATTTTTCTGCGCGCAACAATTCCACAATCGCGTCATACAGCGGTTTGCCATGCCAGCGGTCCGATTCGCCGATATGAATGCGCATGAGCGTTCTTTCGCCCTCAAAACGTTCGTGTTCCATGCTCCCCCCTAAATTCGGTCTGCCAAACGCATACCAAGTACGATCGCCAGCATTCCTCCCACCACGCTCGCCAAAATATAAGTCCACCCGCGCCACCACTCTCCATCCTCCATCAGCCGCACGGCTTCGAATGTGAAAGTGGAAAACGTAGTGAAAGCGCCCAGAAAACCTACGGTCATTCCGATGCGCCATTCGGGAGGGACGGACAAATGCCCCATGGCATACTCGGCGATTCCGCCGAGCAGAAAACAGCCAAGCAAATTTACGACCAGGGTTCCGGCGGGGAAACTGGAACCGGCGCGCTCTTGCACCAAGCCTTGCAGTCCATAGCGTGCCAGCGTGCCCAAAGCGCCGAAAACGATTAGCAGTGTAATGCGCACAGTTTCTCCTTCCTCTGCGCGCCGCTCCGTCCAACAAAAAACTCCTGGCGCCGGGCGGCGGCCAGGAGTCATCAGTCCGAGTGCGGACGGTTCAGGCGAACTCCATCGCCTTTTAATTTTCACCTGCATTCTAGCATTCTTCCTTTGCCAGGCTTCAACGTTGTTCGCTCGCCGTTCCTTCGTTATCACTCGACGTGGATGCCGCTTGACACGTGGGGCAGCCTGCCGCTATAGAATATGTATGCCTAGTTCATACTTGATTTTTGATTTCGGTGAAGACGAAGAAGCGGTTCAGCAAGCTCGTCATAAAGTGGAGAGTTGGAAGCAAGGCTTTCGACTCGGCGACAAATTAGCCATCAAGTTCGAGCGCGAGCAGCTTGGCACGGAAGCGGGCGAAAGCGCGGAAGAAGGCGCAGAGGGAGATGCCGAAAGTGCCGGCAGCACGAAGGAATCTTCAAAGAGTTCCGCCAAGCCCGCTCACGGAAAGCATGCGTCTTCGGCAAAGAATCACGCTGCTGAAGGGAAGCACTCCGCGAAGAAAAAGTCATCCGCAAAGAGCGGTGAGTCTTCAGCAACGGAAGATGAGCAAAACGCCGGCGGAAAAGTTCGTCTGATCGTCCGCCTGAATTTCTCGGACCACGAAAAACTCTCTCTTCAGCGCTGGCTTGACCGAATTCCCACAGAAGCGCCCTTTAAGTCTTTACAGCCGAAAATCGTCCGTCACGCCGACCCCGACTTTCGCGAAACGGACCAACTTTTTGAGACCCTGAGTTAACCAAAGGCGGTCCAAACTTAATCGGCGATATCTCAGTACGATGACGGTAGTACGTTGAAGCGAGGCTTCGGCTTGCCTCGGAGGCGGTCTTAGATTGGACTCGGCATATCTTGGACCGTCCATCCTGTGGAAAACCATTGGAAAGCTTGCAAATCGGGGCCAATCAAGTGATTCCCGGTTAGAAATACAGTAAATCTAGTACTCGGCTCCGATTAGCTCTTCGTAGGCCTATAGATTAGAGGGCGTCTTCGTGTAAACTATTAGATATCATCATCTTAGGAGATAGGTCCCACCGCTCATTAAGGGCTTGAAAGTTTGGCCGGGATGGAGTACTATATCCGGGTAAAGACGTGCAACCTGCGGTTGTTTCTCGCATCAAACCAAACTATGAGCGAAAAAGTGAAAGGCAGGGGACGCCTAGTTCCCGCACAAGCAACTGGTGTTGAGTATAAGGTGGAGTTCGGTATCGACATCGTTCCCGAGACTTCGCAATACGGCCGTGGACTGAAGCCGACGCGCTGGGCAAAGTGTTCCGTGCGTTCAGCACATGCGCAGCGGTTCCCGGACGGAACCTATTTCCTGCATGCTGACGATGGCCGGGTGCACCAACTGAAGGCTATCGGCGGCAAGTGGCATTGCCTCGCATTAGCTGCATAGAACGTTCTGGCGCGCCAGGGCGCGAAGGAATCCTTTGCGTCCGGCACGCCGTCAGTTTCTGCCCCGAGTTAATACCCACGCCTAACCTTCTAGATCAGGACCGGCTCAATTCATTGTGCTAGGAGCTTGCTCCTCGGTCGCACGCGTCACGTCCGACAGAGGCATGTTTACCTCAATCGTGGTCCCGGATTCGTTAGATCGAATTTCAAATATTCCGCCTTGTTCTCTCACGCGCTCTTGCATCCCCGCCAAGCCCACGCCTACGTGTGTTCCATCCTTTAGGAAATGATCCAGCGTCGCGCTCGCAATTCCTGGGCCGTAGTCGCGTACGCGAAGCACGGCGCGGTTTTTCGCGATGCGCAGCGAAACGTCCGCCCGGGAACTCTTAGCATGCCGATGGATATTGGTCAGCGATTCCTGCAACACTCGAAACAAGACCAGCTCCACCGCGTGAGGCATGCGCTCGGAGTAATCGGGAATATCCGCGGAAACCTGAATTCCGCTGCGTTTTGAGAAGCCTTCCAAATACCAACGAGCTGCGGAAGCGATTCCGATATCGTCCAGGAGCGGCGGGTGCAGCAAATAAGAAATCGTACGAGCTTCCGCCAGCGACTCATCGATCGATTTCAAGCATTCGTTCAACAGGCTGTCATCCGGATTCATATTCGCCAAGTTGGATAGGGAAAGTTTCGCCGCCACCAGATTCTGTCCCAGACCGTCGTGGAGTTCCCTGGAAAGCCGCCTGCGTTCTTCATCTTGGAGACGCAGAACGCGAGCGCTTAGCCTATGCGCGCTGGCTTCGGCTTGCTCGCGTGCCGAAAGCTCCGCTAAGAGCAACTGGTACTGGACCCAGAAAAAAGCCACAGCAACCCCAAACGCTGTGGCCAAAATAATCAAGAAGCTGACGAAGAGAGTGTTTGAGTGGCGAATGCGTTGGTGTAAGAGGTCGTCCTCCGCCTGCTCCATCTTCTGCATAACTTGATCAATGTCGGTCGCCACCGCGACGTTATCGCGGCTCAACACAGCCTGCTTGGCATCGTCGGTTTGCCCGGACTCGCGCAAGTTGATGCCTTCTCTCAAAATCTCCAATCGACGGTTCGCGAGCTTTTCAAGCCGATCGCAAAAGACCTGCTGCGTGGGGTTATCGCTCGTGAGATGACGAATGTCTTGCACATCTTTCTTAGTTTGTTCGTCTTTGGAATCGAAAACGCGTACGAACGATTCATCCCCCGAATTCACGTAGTTCAGCCGCGCGCGGGCAGCTTCGGAAAGCACAAATTCAATATTGCTGATGGCCAGCTCCACTTGATAAGAGTGGTTTACCCACTTTGCGCTGTTGGAAAGGCGCTCCATGGTAATGGCGGCAGCCAAAATACCGATTAAAACCAGGGATAGGGCTAAGGCCAAAGCCATTCTCGCGCGCTTACGGGGTAGCATGAGGGCCACTGATTCTCGGGGCTGTGTGGATTCTACAGTTACAATTCACTCGAAAACTATAGCATAGCGCTTTAAGCAGTGCCTCTGACTCGCGGATGTGTTGGAACCCTGGCAGTAACTACTGCTGGTGTGCGGGAACGACTCTCGGGCATCTAAACCACCTTGCGGAGGGGGATGACATCTTGTCGGGAACTTCGAGCATCGAAAAATACGATATGGCAAGATGTCTCGGGTAGAGCGCCGATATTTGCATTGCGAGGAATACATGAGACGTTACTTTTGTAGAATCGTGATCTTGTTCGGTTTGCTTTGTGCATTTGGATTGGCTGCTCCGAGAATGCTGAGAGCCCAGGAAACACAGGGACCGCTTCCCGCGACGCCGCCGCAAACGCCTCCGCTTGAGCCGCCGCCTATAACGCACTCAGCCGATGGAGTCCGGAGCAACCCTCTGCCGCCACGAACCAGTATTGTGGGGGCCTGGAGACTTAACGTTGACAACAGTGACGACGGCCGGAAGAAGTTGGAGCAAGCCCAAGCGAAGAGCCAGAATAGCGCCGGACGAAGCGGAAATCCTCGTGTGTCAGGGCCGGGCAGTCCTAGTCCTTATCCCGGCGGAGGGGGAGGAGGCACTGGCAATGGCGGCGGAATGGGTGGCGGCGGACGCCAAAGCGGAGCGAACCAGGTGAGCGATAGCGACCGTGGGATTCTGCGGGAACTGACCGATCCTCCAGAGGGCTTGAACATCATGCAGAAAGACTCGAAAGGTGGCGAAGTGGATCTAACCGACGACATGGCGCGCAAGCGGGTTTTCTTTACCGATGGGCGCAAAACGGAGAAATCCAAGGACGATTCCTACCAGGAGATCGACGCCAAGTGGGACGGAAAAAGCCTGATAAGCGAAGAGAAAACTTCCCGAGGCAAATTTTCACGGACTTTTGAACTAGCGCCCAACGGGCAGCAGCTTTATGAGACCGTGCGTATCGATGGCAGCGTCTACAGCGGAAAGGGCTCGGGTCCGCAAGTCTATATTCAGTACGTGTATGACGCGGATCAAGGAGATTCTCGATAGCCGGACTTTATCTCCTGAAGAGACACACGTACGAAGAATGGAAAGTCGCGGCCTTTTACGGACAGGTGGTTTACGCGATCACGGCACTTTGAGATTGACGTGTGACTACAGCTCTTGTCCGGGGATCGAAAAGAATATAATCGACATCGGAGCTTGCGCAAAGATTCGCGAGGCGTCCGCGGGCTTCTTGAAGTTCCTCAATGTTTTCAACCCAAACAAATCTGTTATCCGAAAGTTTTTTGAAGATCTGATATGGTGCCTGCATGGTCGTTTTGGTCCCCGAGATTTATTTTTTATAAACCAGCACAACACATTTAATTTGCCTGTCCGCGGGCAAAAGCGCCATACGATGTTTCCTGTAGGCCCAGCGGGAAGTTGTATTAAGTAAAGTTCGGTAAGGAGTTTAGAGCAGTTTAGATAGCTGCGGAGTATCCCCCACGGATTCAAACTTAGTGGCAGGTTCAGTCTGCTCGAGTTTGCGTTCGCGCATGTAAAGAAACATCGGAAAAGCGAGAGAAACACCCACCAGTAATAGCGCGACGATCGGCAACCACCGGCCAGTGATGCGCAACCGGGAACTTTCGCTTCGCATGAAAACCACTAGTACCGCCGCGGAAACGAGTACGTCCATGCCAAAAAATGAGCTAATGCGATTGGCGAATAGCTGATGGAAAAACAGCGGCATGCTCAGCCCGTTCTGTGAGACCCAGGGAACAAACTGCCAGTACGGCACCACAGCCCCGATAACGCATAGGATAAGATAGAGCGTCTTAAGCTTCATCATCGCCTCCTAGCGAGCGCTTATTCTCGCCGGAATCTCGCTTGGGCCCGAACGCAGCGAGCGCTATTTCGTATACGAATCGACCGGTTTGAAAGTCTCAAATTTTCTGGTTCGCCGCAGTTTGCAATCAAATGATGCGGGGTACCCTTCGGTGAACAAGCCAGGAGCTCGCTTCTACACCGCACAGCCTGAATGAGTTACGGATGTCGCCGCCAGTGAATCAGGACAGCGCGGCCAGTGTGGTACAATTAATCTCCTTTGCTCTCCGTTAACAACATCTCGATGCGCTTCGGTCCCCGAATACTGTTCGAGGACGTTACTTGCGCGTTCCTCACCGGCCGGCGCTACGCCATCAGCGGCCCGAACGGTGCCGGGAAATCCACGCTCATGAAGATCCTGACCGGCGAGATTGAACCTTCCAAGGGTGACGTTACGCGCCCGAAGAAACTGGGAATTTTGAGCCAGGATCAGTTTGCGTTCGATGAATTTCGCGTGATCGATACGGTGATCATGGGAAATAAAGCGCTGTGGAAAGCGTTGCAAGAACGAGACGCGCTCTACGCAAAACCGCACGAGCAATTGACGGACAAAGATGGCATGCGCCTGGCCGAACTAGAAGGTATTGTTGGAGAAGAGGGCGGCTACACGGCGGAAGCAGATGCAGGAGTTCTGCTCGACGGCTTGGATGTGGACGATACTTTGCACGAGCGAAAAATGGGCGAGCTGCAAGGCGGGCAGAAAGTACGCGTGCTTTTGGCCCAGGCTTTGTTTGGTAATCCACCGGCGTTGCTGCTGGACGAGCCCACCAACCACTTGGACTTGGATTCGGTGCACTGGCTGCAGGACTATTTGTGCGAGTACGAAGGCGTGCTGATCGTGATTTCGCACGACCGCCATTTTCTGAACAGCGTCTGCACCCATACCGCGGACATCGACTACCAAACCGTGATTATGTACAACGGCGGGTACGACGATATGGTGGTGGCCAAGACTTCTATCCGCTCGCGCATCGAATCCGAAAATGCTCAACGCGAAAAGAAAATCCAGCAATTGAATGACTTCATCGCGCGGTTTTCGGCGGGCACGCGTTCGGCGCAGGCCACTTCGCGTAAGAAGGAAGTGGAGCGCTTGCAGACCACGGAGCTGGCGCGGTCGAATATCGCGCGGCCCTACATTCGTTTTCAGATGGATCAGCATTCCGGCCGGCATCCCCTGGAAATAAAGAGCATCGCGAAATCCTATGACGGCGTGAAAGTATTATTGCCGTTTTCCGCTAGCGTGGCGCGCGGAGAAAAAATCGCGCTAACCGGGCGCAACGGCGCGGGCAAGACCACGCTGCTGAAGTCGTTGGTGCGTAACGCGACAGGATATATCGACGACGTGGACCGTCAATTTCCGGTGGATGGCGGAACGGTGGTCTGGGGCCACAACGTTGCTGCCGGCTATTTTGCGCAGGACCACAGTGATTCCATCGTGAAGGGCACCACGGTGGTGGATTGGTTGCACCAGTTCAAGCCGCAAGCGACGCAAGAGGAATTGCGCGGCGTCCTGGGACAGATGCTCTTCAGTGGCGACGACGCACTGAAGCCCACGAAGGCACTATCGGGAGGCGAATCGGCGCGCTTGATTTTTTGCAGATTAATGCTGCAGAGGCCGAACGTGTTGGTGCTGGATGAGCCCACCAACCACTTGGATTTGGAGTCGATCAACGCGCTGAATATCGCGCTGCAAAAGTATGACGGCACGGTGTTGCTCGTCACCCATGACTACGACGTGATTGATGAAGTCGCCACGCGCATCTGGCATTTTGTAGCGGGCGGCAAAGTGGAAGACTTCAAAGGCCCGTACGCGGAATACCTGGTCTACGCCCAAGAGAAAGCCTCCTAGACCCGCAGAAAAAGCATTCCCCCGAAGCGCGAGTTACTTCCTATCCAAGCTTAATTTTTAATCGAATCCGAGTTTTTGAGTAACGTTGCAGCGGTCCTTCTAGGTGTAAACTAGACGCATCGGAGATACATAGATGGCGGGAACAATTTCGGTCGAGCAGGTTCATGCTCGATCTGCCGAGCGCGCTGACGCGGCCACTGCATCGATCCCCTGGTACATCTGGTGCTGCCTCGCGTCTGTGGTTTCCTGTGTGCTCGGAAGCGCCTGGGACATTTCCTGGCACGAAAGCGTTGGCCGCGACTCTTTCTGGACTGCTCCGCACATGCTCATGTATTTGTCCGGCGTGCTGGCCGGAATTTCGTGCGGCTATTTGATCCTTTCCACCACGTTCCGCAAAGACGCGCCGCTCTACGACGTGTCGATTTCGATGTGGGGTTTCCGCGGGCCGCTGGGCGCATTTATATGCGCTTGGGGCGCGGTGGCCATGATCGCTTCGGCGCCGTTCGACAATTGGTGGCACAACTCCTACGGCTTGGACGTAAAAATTCTGAGCCCACCTCACGTCTTGCTGGCTTTGGGAATGATCGGAATCAGATTTGGCTTGCTGGTGATGGTTTTGGCGGAAATGAACCGCGCGGAAGGCATCTATCGCCAGAGGCTCGAGCGCATTTTATTTGTTACCGTTGTTTTTCTGATGGGGATGACTGTCGGAATCGCTCAAGAGTTCACCAACCGTGTATTCATGCACGGATCAAGATTTTACCTCGTGATAATGATTACAGCGCCGATTTGGGTCGCAACCGTAGCATGGGTCGCAAAAAATCGCTGGGCTGCCACCATCATGGCGGCGATGTTCACTGCGCTCCACTTGTTTTTCGTTTGGGGGTTCCCACTGGTCCCTGCGGAACCCAAACTTGGTCCCGTGTACCAGCACATCACGCATCTTGTTCCGCCGGATTTTCCGGTCCTGTTGATTATTCCAGCGATTATCTTTGACCTGTTACGGCAACGCACCGCCGATTGGAGCCGCTGGAAACAAGCCGCTACGTTGGGAGCAGCTTTCCTGGTGAGCTTTGTCGCGGTGCAGTGGCCATTTGCGAACTTCCTTATGTCTCCGGCTTCGCGAAATAGAATTTTCCAGACCACCAATTTTCCCTATTTT
>Ga0209008_1000593_pt1 | contig 10898 bp, 8 predicted proteins | sample JacPin_JW_Ref_O3_FD_187963 | JGI IMG/M metagenome (GOLD analysis project Ga0209008, IMG submission 187963) | Forest soil microbial communities from Algoma, Ontario, Canada - Jack Pine, Ontario site 1_JW_Ref_O3 (SPAdes) (version 2) | ecosystem: Environmental > Terrestrial > Soil > Boreal...
ATGGCGCAATCCCGGCAAACGACACTTTCGAAACAAATTTCACCAACGGCCAGCGCAACATTTTCCGTCAGTCCTGGCAGCGCCGCGCCGACATCTCTTTCGTCAAACTGACCCAGCTTAGCGAACGCTATTCTTTGAAATACACCTTCGACATTTTCAACCTAACCAACACCACCAGCTTCGACATCCCCATCGACGATGTTTCTCAGAACCAGTTCTACAATAACTTCCCGGTGGAAGGTCAGCCTCTCTACAATCCGCCCTCCGGCCTGGGCATAGTCAACAAAGCCATAGGCAGCCCGCGCCAAATCCAGATGACCCTACATCTGGCGTTCTAAGCAAACGAGGGAGGGGCGTTTCCCCAGCCCTGAAAACTCGCGCTGATCGGCGAGTAGATCGTTACTCTTCCCCAATGTCCTCATTCCATAGCGCCGGATTCCGACGAATATATTCCGCCCACAGCGAAGCGCACTCCGAAGAATCCAAATCAGCCACCTGTACTCCGAGCGACCGCAGGCACTCCATCCCCCCTTGAAAATTCCGCCTCTCACCCACCACCAGCTCAGCTGGCACTTGCTTGGCTGCTTGCCGAGAAGCCGTGAAGCGTTCCGATTCCGGGCACCACCAAGCTGCATCGCCGAGAAGAAAACCTCGGAGCCGTGCAGGTCGAACTTACACCTGAAGATCTCCGTGCCATCGAAAGTGCCTCCTCAACCCCCAAGATCGAAGGAGTTCGTACGATGCGATGATGAATACGGTGAATTACAATGCATCCATTGAGCTTTCCGTCGCAGTCATAGACAAATTAGGATGATGCGGACGGCGGAGCCGCGGCGTAGCGCTCGTTAAATTCGAGCATGCCTGCGGGATCTGTTGCGCCACAGCCAGTGCGTTTTGATCGCAACCTTTATGCGCTCCAGGTTTTCTCGGATGTTCGCCGCGGCGGCGATGTTTCTCCTGCTGATGGGAGCAGGCAGTGGGCAGAATACGACTCGAGTCACTCTTGATCAGGCCATTGATCTAGCGCTGGCGCACAACCATTCGCTCAGAGCCACGCGCACCCTGATTCTTCAGAATCAGGCCCAAGAGATCACTGCGAACCTGCGCCCAAATCCAACATTTGGAGCGGATACCCAGTTCGTTCCATTTTTTAGTCCGCAAGACTTCTCCGGAGAGAATCTGAACGAAACTCAGCAGTTCGACGTTGGGATCAGTTACCTCTTCGAACGCGGTCACAAGCGGCAGCGGCGTCTTCAGGCTGCTCGTGATACGACTGCCGTTACACGCGCCCAGGTGGCCGATGCCGAGCGCACACTGGCGTTCAACGTGGGCCAGCAGTTCGTCAGCGTTTTGCTCGCGGAATCGACGCTCGCGTTTGCGCTCGACGATCTCAAAGGATTTCAGCAGACGGTCGATATCAGCGAAGCGCAGCTCAAAGCGGGATACATTGGTGAAGGCGATTATCTGAAGATCAAGCTGCAGCTCCTGCAGTTTCAGACCGACGTCTCTTCCGCTCGCTTGGCAAAAGTGCAGGCGCTGGTCGGCCTGCGTGAGTTCCTGGGCTACAACGCGGTAACGGCCGACTTCGACGTGGTCGGCGAACTCGAGTTTCAACCGCTCAAAGGGAATCTGGAAGACTTGCAGGCGCGGGCACTGCGCGAGCGACCTGATTTCCGCGCCGCTGAATTGGGGATCACTGCGGCGCAGAGCCAAATCTTGCTGGCCAAAGCGAACGCCAAGGTCGATGTCAACGGCACCTATGATTTCACTCACGTTTCCGGCGAGAATACCGCTTCTCTGTTCGCTAATTTTGAGTTGCCGATCTTCAACCGCAATCAAGGGGAGATCGCACGCACCGGCTATGCATTGACGCAGGCACAGGAGCAGCAGCAATCTTCGAGCGATACCGTTCTTTCCGATGTTGCCAATGCCTATGAGGCCGTCCGGAGCAACGAAGAGGTGGTGCAACTTTATACCTCTGGCTACCTCAAGCAAGCGCAGGACTCGCGCGACATCAGTGAGTATGCTTACAAGCGGGGCGCTGCTAGTCTCTTGGATTATCTGGATGCCGAGCGCAGCTACCGCTCGGTGCAGCTGGCTTATCGGCAGGCGTTGGCGTCTTATTTGACAGCGCTCGAGCAATTGAAGGAAGCGGAAGGTACGAGGAACTCGCCATGAGGAAACTCGCATGAATGTTCGCACCGATCGCTGTCGGTGGACGGCTGCACTCGCTGCTGCTTCGGCGATCATCCTTGTATTTGTCGGCTGCCAGGGATCCGGGTCGAACGCCTCCGCGGATTCGAGTAGAGCGAAGAGCTCCGACAATGCGGAACTGTTCACGATCCCCCAGGAGCAGATGGCGCATGTGCAGGTGCTGACGGTGCACCCCACAATGTTGCCTCGAACCCTGCGGCTGACGGGGGCTGTGGCTTACAACAGTTTTCGAACCACGCCCGTCATCACTCAAGTGAGCGGACCGGTCAGCCGAGTAGTGGTCGTGCCCGGTCAGAAAGTACAGAAGGGCGAGCCCATGTTGTACGTGGCGAGTCCGGACTATTCGCAACTTCGCACCAACTATTTGAAGGCCAAGGATGCCTACGCCCTGGCACAAAAGGCCTACGCTCGCGCCCGTGACTTGTATGAGCACAAAGCGATTGCCGAACAAAACCTGGAGCAGGCGCAGTCGGCCGAAGTGCAGGCGAGCGGTGACCTGGCATCGTCGCAAGCCGCATTGAAAGTGATGGGAATCACCGATCCAGACGCGCTCGTGCAAGCTCCTCCGTCTTTTGAAGTCCCGGTGAGAGCGCCGATCGACGGCGAGGTTGTCGAACAGGATGTGTCCGGCGGGCAGCTCATTCAACCCGGCACCACGCAATGTTTCATGATTTCCGATACCGGCAGCGTCTGGGTGCTGGTCAATATCTATCAGAAGGATCTCCCCCACGTGCGCGTTGGCGATGCTGTCACAATTCAGACGGATACTTATCCAGAGGTTTTCCGCGGGCGTATTGCGTACGTCGCGCCCTCGCTCGATCCGAACACGCGTACGCTGCAGGCGCGCATCGAGACGAACAATCCCGGCGAGAAGCTGAAAAAAGATATGTACGTGGTTGCGACCGTAAACGCGGGCACGATTCCAAATGCCATTGCGCTCCCGGACGCCGCTGTCCTGCGCGATACCGAGAATCAGCCTTTTGTTTATGCCGCGGCGGCGGTGAACCAGTTTGGCAGACGCTCGGTTACGCTCGGAGAAAGCCTGAATGGACAGACAGAGATTACCAGTGGTCTGAAAGCTGGCGACCAAGTCATCGGAAATGGCAGCTTGTTCCTGCAGTTTGCAAACTCGCTGCAGCGCTAAGGGAATCGCGTCAGCTTTTGAACTTGCAACAACTCCGGCAACCATGATGCCCAAGGCAAGGATAGTGTCCAACCGCGAATGATCCACCGAATCGTCCAAGCGGCGCTGCGTCAAAGGTTCCTAGTGCTGATGCTGACCGCTTTTATGACGGTCGGGGGCATCCTCTCTTTTGAGCGGATGCCCGTGGACGCCTATCCGGACCTCTCGCCTCCGCAGGTTGAAATCATCACGCAGTGGCCGGACCACGCCGCGGAAGAGGTCGAACGGTTGGTCACCCTTCCGCTGGAATTGGAGATGAATGGCGTTCCACACATGGTGGTGATGCGTTCCATCTCCCTCTACGGTCTCTCCGATCTCATCCTAACCTTCGAGGACAGCACAGACGATTACTTTGCGCGGCAAATCGTCTTTGAAAGGCTCGCTCAAGCCACCTTGCCGACGGGAGTAACCCCGAGTCTGGCGCCCCTGTTTAGCCCCAGTGGGCTGGTGTATCGCTATGTGCTGGAAAGTCCCGACCGCACACCGCAGGAATTAAAGACGTTTGAGGATTGGGTAGTGGAACGGGCCTATCGATCTGTGCATGGTGTAGCCGACGACTCGGGCTTCGGCGGAACCGTGATGCAATATCAGGTGCTCCTCGACCCGGCCCGCATCTACGGATATCACCTCACCATTCCGCAAGTGGTAACAGCGCTCTCGGCCAATAACGCGAATGCCGGCGGCGGATTCTATTCCCAGGGCGGACAGTTCTACTACGTCCGCGGCATCGGACTGGTACGCACCACGGATGACATTGGAAACATCGTGGTCGGCGCCAACAAGGGTGTGCCGATCCGAGTGCGCGATATAGGAGATGTGACGATCGGGCACGCGCCACGCCTTGGCGAATTCGGTTTCCAGAAAAATGACGATGCGGTCGAGGGCGTCATTCTGATGCTGCGTGGCGAGCAGACACAAAACGTCCTGAAAGCGGTGGAAGCGAAAACGGAGGAACTGAACCGCCAGATTCTGCCGCCTGACGTTAAAGTTCATCCTTATTATGACCGCAGTGAACTGGTAGACCTGACCACCGACACGGTGGAAGCAAACCTGCTTCGCGGCATGGTGCTGGTTCTCGTTGTGCTGATCTTCTTCCTGGTCAGTTTCCGGGCTGCGATTATTGTTGCGCTCACCATTCCGCTATCGCTTCTTTTTGCTTTCATCGTGCTTCATGCCCACGACGTGGCCGCGAATTTGCTCTCCATCGGCGCGATTGATTTTGGCATTGTCATCGATGGCACCGTGGTCATGGTGGAAAACATCTACCGCGAGCTGGCACTGCGCGCAGGACAGCAATACAAGCTAAACCAAGTCATTCTTGCCGCTGCGAAAGATGTGGATCGCCCGATTTTCTATTCCGTGGCCGTCATCCTCGCCGGCTATCTGCCGATTTACGCGCTGACCGGGCCCGCGGGTAAACTGTTCCACCCCATGGCTGAGACCATGTCGTTTGCCCTGATCGGCGCGCTCATCCTGACGCTCACGTTGATACCCGTGCTCGCCTCCTACTGGTTCAAGAAGGGTGTGCAGGAGAAGCCGAATCGCGCCTTTGAATGGATGAAGCGGAAATACGCGGTTCAGCTGGATTGGTCGCTCAAACGGCCTAGGACAACCATGCTGATCGCGACCCTGATCTTCGGAGCGACCCTGCTGCTCGTTCCTTTCATCGGTGGAGAGTTCATGCCTCACCTCGACGAAGGCGCGCTCTGGGTCCGGGCCACGATGCCTTACACCATATCCTTTGAGGAAGCCAGTAACATTGCTCCGCAGATACGCGACATTCTGATGGCTTATCCGCAAGTTACCGTGGTGGGTTCAGAGCTGGGACGACCCGACGATGGCACTGATCCCACGGGTTTTTTTAACTGCGAGTTCTACGTTGGTCTGAAGCCATATAAAGACAAATCGTGGACCGGCAAGGTCAGTGACAAGAAACAGCTGATTGCATCGATCAACCAGAAACTCACTGCGTTTCCCGGAATCATTTTCAACTACACCCAGCCCGCGGAAGATGCCGTGGACGAAGCGCTCACCGGCCTCAAGAGTTCCTTGGCGGTAAAGATCTATGGTGAAGAATTGAACGTGCTCCAGGATAAAGCGATCCAGATCAAGAATGCGCTGTCCAATGTGCCCGGTTTCACCGACCTCACTGTGGTGCGCGAACTGGGCCAGCCCAGCCTGCTGGTCGATGTGGACCGGGGCAGGATCGCGCGCTACGGGATCAATGTTGCAGACGTAGAAGCTGTGATCTCGGCCGCAGTCGGCGGCCAGGCGGTCACCCAGGTGATTCAAGGAGAAAAGCTGTTCGATCTGGTAGTGCGAATGCAGCCCCAATTCCGCAGCAGCGCACATGAGATTGGAAATTTATTGGTGGGCACACCCGATGGGCAGCAGATCCCGCTCAGCCAGTTGGCCAATATTACGCAGGGGAACGGCGCATCTTTTATTTATCGCGAAAATAACTCCCGCTACGTCGGCGTGCAGTACAGTATCGAAGGGCGCGACTTAGAGCGCGCGGTCCGAGACGGTCAGGCGGCGGTGAAGAAGGCCGTGACCCTGGCGCCTGGTTACACAATGTCGTGGGGCGGCGAATACAGCCAGTTTCTCGAGGCCAAATCGCAGATGTACTTTATTGGTCCGCTCGCATTAGTGCTGATTTTCATGATCCTGTTCGCGCTCTACGGAAATTTCAAATTCCCGGTGACCATCGCCCTGGGGGTCGTTATGACGGAACCGGTGGGAGCGCTGGTTGCGCTGAAACTCACGCACACACCGTTCAGCGTTTCCTCGGTGCTGGGTCTTTTGGCTTTGCTTGGGGTTTCCGTGGAGACCGCCGTCATTCTTGTTTCCTACATCAACAAGTTACGCCAGGAGGGAATGGGCATTCGCGCCGCCACACGGCAAGCCTCGTTGCTTCGTCTCCGCCCGATCATGATGACGGCTCTTGTCGCCTGCCTGGGATTGTTGCCTGCGGCCCTATCCACTGGCATCGGATCGGATACGCAAAGGCCCTTTGCCATCGTCATTGTTGCCGGTCTCATCTCCCGCCTCTTCATCGGGTTCTTCGTCAATCCTGTGTTATACGAGATGGTCGCCCGTGAGGGCGATGTGCTCCAGGTATAGAAAATAGGGTCTGGATTGGGGAACAGACGCGAGCCTCTCCCGAAGCGATATCGGTCAATCGCCAGAACCCCTTAACGAGGCCTTACTGGTCGAGATGAAGAGCGATGATTCGCCCCCAAAAACGGCGAGTCGTTGCACAAAAGCCCTGCCAAACCTGGTGGTGGGTCAGTTTCCGGTAACGCGACAAACCAGGCACAAAGCAACTTTTGCAACACCGCTATCTGAAAATATCAACGAAGACTCTGCGGTAGAGTTACACGTCGGGCTGCTCGGTGAAGGCACAGGCTGTTCACGACCAACGAAAGCCAGCACCATCGGGGACGGCCGTTCCCAGCCGGATGCACCGAATCTTCGGCTTGCCATGACGCTCGGTTCAAAGTTATTGGATTGATGTTCGAAGACCACGCTGCTCAATCCGAGGCGAAAATGAGAAACGTAATCTACGCAATCAACCTCACCTTGGATGGCCGCTGCGACCATACCAAATTTAATCCCGATGACGAAATGCTTGAGTATTTTACGCACCTCACGCGAGATGCTGACACCTTCGTCTACGGGCGTAAAACTTATCAATTGATGGTTCCTTATTGGCCCGATGTGGCGAAAAACCCTTCCGGGCAGACAAAAGCAGATTACGAATTCGCCAAGGCATTTGACGCCATCAACAAAATTATTGTTTTTTCACAATCATTAGCCAGCCCTGAAGGGGAAAAAACGAGAATTGTTCGTACCAGCCTTCACGACGAAATACTTAAATTGAAACGAGAACCAGGCAAAAATATTTTTACCGGTGGTGTAACCATTCCTTCGCAACTTGCCGAGCTTGGTCTGATTGATGAATATCACTTTGTGGTTCACCCGATAGTTTTGGGAGAAGGGAGACGGTTGTTTGAAGGTATCAACCTGCAAGAGAAATTACGATTAGAACTGGTTGAGTCAAAGACTTTTAAATCAGGATGTGTTGCGCTTCGTTACTTGAAACAGTGACAGGAAAACCGGGTTGATATCCGCCCGGCGAGTCGTTGCACAAAAGCCCCGCACGGCCTACGAATAGATCCCAGGCGCCTCATGTCCGAGCTTCTGCACGTACTCAACGTATGACCCAGGGTAGACAGTGGGATGACGGTCCGTGCCGCTCTCACCGCCTAGTTCCAACACACGTGAGCCAAGACCGCGAAGGAACATGCGGTCATGCGATACGAAGATCATGGTGCCTTCAAAGTCCTTCAGCGCGTCCACCAGCATCTCCTTGGTCGCAAGATCCAGGTGATTCGTCGGTTCGTCGAGCACCAGGAAGTTCGGCGGGTTGTAGAGCATGCGCGCTATCGCCAGCCGCGACTTTTCCCCGCCCGAGAGTGCGCGGATCTTCTTGTCCACGTCTTCGCCGGAGAACTGGAATGCTCCCGCCAGGTTCCGCAGCGCCCCGAGACCGTCCTGGGGAAAATCTTGTTGCAACTGTTCGATGACGGTGAGATCGGGCTTGAGCACGTCCAGCGATTGTTGCGCGAAGTAGCCGATATAGAGGCTGGCGCCGAGCCGCACGCTTCCCGCATCTGGAGCACTGGCTCCGGCAATCATCTTGAGCAGCGTGGTCTTGCCCGCACCGTTTCTCCCCATGACGGCCCAGCGTTCTCCGCGGCGGATGGTGAGATTGAACCCTTCGTAAATCACACGCGGGCCGTAACTCTTGTGCAGATTCTCAAGCACGGCCACCTGTTCGCCAGATCGCGGGGGAACGCGAAACTCAAACTTCACCACTTGGCGTTTCTTCGGTAGTTCAATCTTCTCGATCTTATCCAAGGCCTTAAGTCGGCTCTGCACCTGGGCCGCTTTGGCGGCGTGCGTCCGGAAACGATCAATGAAGCGCTGCTCCTTGGCAAGCATGGCCTGCTGCCGGGCAAACGCTGCCAGCTGATTGCTCTCTCGCACCGCCCTTTCGCGCTCGTAGAAGTCGTAGTCACCCGAGTAGGTTATGATTTCGCCGCCATCAATCTCTGCAATCTTTGAGACCAGACGATTCATGAACTCGCGGTCGTGCGAGGTCATGAGCAGCGCGCCAGGAAATGACTTGAGAAACTGCTCCAGCCAGATGATGGATTCGATGTCGAGGTGGTTCGTCGGTTCGTCCATCAGCAATACATCCGGCATTCCGAGCAGGACCCGTGCCAGTGCAACCCGCATCTTCCATCCGCCCGAGAGAGCGCCCACGTCGCCGTCAATCTGATCGTCCTTGAATCCCAGACCGTGGAGCACTTCACGGGCTTGCGATTCGAGCGCGTAACCGCCCAAATGCTCGTACTCCTCCTGCACGTGACCGAAGCGATCAAGGATGCGGTCCATGTCATCGGCCTTGTCGGGGTCGGACATCTCCCGCTGCAAGGCTTCGAGTTCGTGGTGTAGATCGCCAACGCGTCCGCTCCCTGCGATCGCTTCATCCAGGACCGAACGTCCCTGCATTTCCTCGACGTCCTGGCGAAAGTAGCCGATCGTCAACCTCTTGGGGACTGAGACGGCGCCCTCGTCGGGAGTTTCCTCGCCGACCACCATCCGGAAGAGCGTTGTCTTGCCCGCCCCGTTGGGACCGACCAGTCCGACTTTTTCGCCAGGATTCAACTGAAAGGAAGCATCCACGAAGAGCAACTGCTTGCCATACTGTTTATTGATGTTTGCGAAAGAGATCATTTTGAAGGAGCAACCCGCGTCACGCTTTCCTCCAGTGTAGCCCGGCCGGAAACTTGCCTGCCAACGCTGGCACATTGGATTATTGAAGCTTTGTCCGTTAATCAGGACTTGTGCGCACTCCAAGAAAGTTCGCGGTAAGTCACCGAGAAGATATAATTTCGAGTTCATCCACTGGCAAGGCGGACCCGAGTCGATCCGCCAGAATTCTCTCTTCAAGGACTTTTACGAGAGGGCGGAGCACGAAACCCACAAGGGAGGATACATGTACGTGCTCGGCACAGGACATGCCGTCAGGTTCTTAAGCGGCGGGCGGTCCATGTCGAGTGTGCTGAGCCGCAATGAGGCGTTGCGAAAAAAGTTTACTGAGAAATTTGGGGATCGCTGCCGCATGACATTGTGCCGTATTGGGTGGCGTCTCGAAGCTGCCGGAAGTAATTGACTTAGTTACGCAGTGGCTTCCCAAGCAGATCGGTTTGGATGCTCGGCCTCAGGCCGCAAATCGGTAGCGTCCCCTAGGCAGGAAGGTCTTTGAACAAGTTCAAAGCCTCTGCGCCTAAACGCGCCAGAACGGGGACGCCAGACTTCTTGCGGGTAAGTCCGACGGTGTTTCCCATCCAGTCCACATCCTCACTGGATTCGCGCTGGAAGGACTATGAGATGCGGAAAGGGTCTACGAGAAAACCACAAAGGGACGAGCCCGCGACGCAAGGCAAGAACTACATAACGCGGAGCGGGCTGGAGCGCCTCAAAGATGAACACCGGTTTCTGCTCACCAGGGAACGCCCAGCCGTGACGGAGGTGGTGGCGTGGGCTGCCGGCAACGGCGATCGCAGTGAGAACGCCGACTATCAGTACGGCAAGCGGCGGCTGCGGCAGATCGATGGGCGGATTCGCTTTCTCACGAAGCGAATCGAAGCCGCGGAAGTGGTGGACCCGGAAGCTCGGAGAGCGGGGCAGGCGGCGACGAGGGCGTTCTTCGGCGCGACCGTGCGCTATGCCAATGCCGCGGGAGCGGAGCGAGTGGTGAGCATCGTCGGCACCGACGAGGTCGATCTCAACCGCAACCACATCAGTTGGGTGTCACCTCTGGGGCGCGCGTTGATGAAGTCGGCAGCGGGTGACAGCATAGTTCTCCAAGCGCCCGGCGGGACAGAATACCTGACCGTGCTGGAAGTGTGTTACGAGCGCATTTCTGTGGAACCGTTCCGTGAACCACCTGGATCCGAGGCCTCGGCAAAGGGACTCACTCGCCGACGCTCACCTGACGAAGAAGAGTAGTGGAATGCAGCCATCGACGGTCGGAGCGCGAACAAGTGTTCTGGGCGATAGTCACCCTCAAGCGATTTCACGGTCGTGCTGCGCGTTGACGAGGCACACCTCTAGCCCGCGGGACTCGAGGATCTGATACACGGGAATCCAGTACACGCTGGTTGACTCCATTGCTACTGAGCGAATCCCGCATTGCTGAAGCCAGTCCGCAAGCGCATTGAGATCGCGAGTGAAGGTTCGGAAACTGCGGACAGGTTGGGGATCACGATCAGCGCTGACTGCGACAAACAACTGGCTTGCACTTACATTGATGCCGGCTGCATCTGGGCGCAAGATAGGCAATTGCTCGCGCCGTTTCTTGGATCTCTTCGCCATTGGCTCCTCCGAGGACCGGCCGGATGCCCAAGGCGCGAATCAAAAGCAAACT
>Ga0209008_1000597_pt1 | contig 10856 bp, 10 predicted proteins | sample JacPin_JW_Ref_O3_FD_187963 | JGI IMG/M metagenome (GOLD analysis project Ga0209008, IMG submission 187963) | Forest soil microbial communities from Algoma, Ontario, Canada - Jack Pine, Ontario site 1_JW_Ref_O3 (SPAdes) (version 2) | ecosystem: Environmental > Terrestrial > Soil > Boreal...
CGACGATTTTCCGGGGTATGGGCCGCTGGCGGGGATTGCGACCGCTCTTCACATTTCCGAAAAGCCGTGGAATCTGGTGATTGCTTGCGACCTCCCGTACTTGACCAAACCATGGCTGAAATATCTGATCGAGCGGGCGTTGAAATCGGAAGCGGACGCGGTGGTGCCTATGAACGTGCGGGGGCCAGAGCCGCTTTGCGCGATGTATCACAAGAATGCCGAAAAGCGAATCCGCACGGGAGTGGAAGGCGGGATTCGCAAGGTGACGGATTCGTTTGCCAACCTTCATGTGGAGCATGTGGAACCGGACGAATGGAAAGGCTTTGCTTCCGGGAGGCCACTATTCAAGAATGTAAATTCGCCGGCGGACTATAAGGAAGCGAAGGCGCGGTTGAGCGCGCAGAAAAATTCATGAGCGAACATTATTTTGAATTTCGCAACGTGAGCAAATCGTTCGACGAGAACGATGTGCTGAAAGACGTGAGCTTCTACGTGGACCAGGGCGAGACGGCCGTAATCATGGGGCGTAGCGGAGTGGGGAAATCGGTTTCACTGAAACTTCTTCTCGGTTTTCTGCAACCGGATTCCGGGCAGATCATCGTGGCGGGAAAAGATGTGGCGGGGTGGACCGAAAAACAATTTTCCGAGATCCGGCGCCGGGTGACGATGGTGTTTCAGTCAGGCGCGCTTTTTGATTCGCTGACAGTAGAAGAAAATATCGCGTTCCCGGTGGAAACGCGCGGGGCGCACGAAGAGCAGCAGAAAGCCGGCGAAACTGTAACCGAGCTGATGAAAATGCTGGAGGTTTCAGAATTTGCGGAACAGTTGCCGGCGGATTTAGCCACGGGGACAAAACGCGCGGTGGCTATTGCGCGCGCGCTGGCTGAAAATCCGGATGCAATTCTTTACGACGAACCAACGACCATGGTGGACCCGCTTATGGCCGCGCATGTGGGCGACTTAATCGTCAAATTGAAAAAGCAATTCAAGAAGACTTCGATTGTGGTTACGCATGATACGCACCTGGCCAGAAAACTGGCGGACCGCTTGATTTTTCTGGTGGAAGGACGCGTAGCTTTCTTCGGAACCTGGCAAGAGCTAGAGAATTCGCAGGACGCGTTTCTGCGGAATTTTCTGGCGCAGGATGAGTTGATTCCTGCTTTGGACGCCACGGCGTGAGCGAGCTTTCCGCAGAGAACTCCAAGCCAAGACTCCCGCGCGTGATGGGTTTTTGGGACGTTCTGCTGTTCAATATCGTGACGGTGCTTGGGCCGCGGTGGATTGCGGCGGCGGCGCACAACGGCACTTCTTCCATAAGTTTGTGGTTTCTCGCGGCGTTCTTATTTTTTGTCCCGACAGCACTGGTGATTGCGGAGCTTTCCACACGCTTTCCACAAGAAGGAGGGCTGTACGCCTGGGCCAAAGACGCATTCGGAGAATTTCACGGGTTCGTGGCGGGTTGGACTTACTGGATCTATACGTTGTTTTATTTTCCGGCGCTGCTATTTGCCAGCGCAGCGATGGCAGCTTATATCGGTGGGATTGGATACGCGCCGATGGCGCAGAACCGTTCGTTTTTGCTAGTTGTGTCATTCATGCTTTTTTTTGTGGCCGTTTTCATGAACATCATCGGGCTGCGCATAGGGAAGTGGCTGCAGAACGCCGGCGCGGTAGGCACGTTCGTTCCGCTGGTGATGTTGATCGTGGCGGCGGCAGTGGTATGGATGCGCTACGGTTCGGTTACGGAGTTCACGTGGAGCAATATGCAGCCGCACTGGAATTGGGACACGGTGAATTTCTGGCCGCAGATCGCGTTTGCATTCGGTGGGCTGGAACTTGTGTCGTCGATGAGCGAGGAAGTGAAAAATCCGAGAAAGACATTTCCTCGCGCGATTCTTGGCTCCGGGATCGTGATTGCGGTGATCTATATTATGGGAACGATCGCGGTGCTGTCGTTAATGAGCAGCGTGCGAGTGGATCCGAAAAGCGGCGTGTTTCAGGCGCTGACGATTGCGTCCGCTACTTTGAAGATCAGCGCGCTGGGAATTATTGCAGCAATTCTGGTGACGGTGGGGAATGCGGGCGGGGTAGGTTCTACGGTTGCGGGGATTTCGCGCGTTCCGTTTGCTGTGGGCGTGGACCGCTACCTGCCGACCGCGTTTGCGAAAGTGCATCCGAAGTGGGAGACACCGTATGTTTCAATTCTGGTGCAAGCTGGAATTTCCGGAGCGATTTTGCTGTTGAGCCAGATCAGCGAAACGACGGTGGGCGCTTATCAAATTTTGGTGGACGCGACGAACATTCTTTACTTCATCCCGTTTCTTTACATGTATGCGGCGGTGATCAAATTGGCGTATCGGCCGGATCGGAAAGATTCGACAGCTGCTCTAATTCCTGGCGGGAAAATCGGCGTATGGATTGCGGGAGGCATCGGATTTCTGATCGTGCTGGGGAGCATTATCCTTTCCGTGATTCCGCCTGGGGAGAGCACGCACAAGTGGATTTTCGAGGTGAAATTGATTGGCGGGACGGGGCTGGCGCTCCTGTTTGGCGTGATGCTTTTTGTGCGCGGAGCGCGGACGAAGGCGCGGGAAATTGCGCGGTGATCGCTGTGTTTGTCCTATGAGATTGATGCCGCGCTAAAGGCCCTTCGGCTGGGCTCAGGACAAGCCGGGGCGCTACATTGAGACCTTAGTGCACGGAGCGGTTTTGGGTGGATTGTTTTGTCGCGAGAGAGAAGCGCGGCTCGGGTTTCACGGCTCCTGAGCCACCTTTTTGCAGCACTTGCGCTGCAACGTATTCTCCTAGCGATGGGCCGTGCTTGAAGCCGTGGCCGGAGCCGCCGCCTACCAGCCACACGTTGTCGAAATCCGGATGGCGATCAATTAAGAAATCTCCGTTGGAGGTGTTTTCGTACTGGCAGACGCGCGTTTCGACCACGGGTGCGTCCTTCAGGCCGGGGAAGCGGCGCGCGATGTAATGTTTTACGGCTTCTAAAGATTCGCCTGTTGCGATTCGGGATTGTGTGTCGGGATCCGCTTTCTCTCCGTGATTGTCGTCGGCAATTTTGAATCCACGGCTTTCGAGGTCGGGCATGCCATAAAATCCGTCCTTCATATCGATCCATGTGGGCATCGCTGGGGCGGAGAATTGGGAATTTCCGGGGGGAATGCCAAGAAAGAAGACTTCCTGGCGCGAAGGGAAAATACGGCTGCCGAGGAGGTCGGGAAAAACTTTTGGAAGCCAGGGCCCGCAGGCGAAGACGAAAGTGTCGGCCGAGATTGTTTTTCCGCTTGCGGTCTTTATCGCCGGGAGGTTTCCGCGGCCGGTCGGAGTAAGAGCCGCTTCGCGAACGTAGGTTACGCCGAGTTTCTGCGCCTGCTCTGCCACGGCTTGCACGGCTCTGCGCGCCATCAATACTCCGCTATCGGGCTCGAAAATTCCCCAGGCGCCGTCTTCGAAAAAGATCTGCGGAAATCGGCGGCGAAGATCATCGAGCGCAAGCTTTTCGAATTTCACGCCGGACTGCTGCATGGTGGCTACGCTCGCGAGCGAATAAGGATCCTGATCGCGCGCGATCCAGAGAACTCCGGTGGGCTGGAAAAGCGCCGGCTGGCCTGCTTCGGCAAAAAGCTTTTGCCACAGCGGCAAAGCATGCATGGACCAGCGCGTATAAATTTCGTCCGCGCCGTATCCCATGCGGATGATGCGCGATTCGCCGCCGGAGCTTGCGCGGGCATTGGCGGGGCCATATTCATCGAGGAGCAAAACTTTCACGCCGGATTTTTGTAGGGAGTAGGCGGTCCAAGAGCCGAAAACTCCGGCTCCGATGACGGCTACGTCCACAGAATACGACCTGAATTCGCTCATGCGTTTCTCTCCTGATTTTTTCGGCAGGCCTTCCCAGTTGTTACCCACAACGGTTGCCGCTCCCAGAGTCTTTAGGAATTGTCGCCGCTCGATCTTCATCTAGATTTTGTCCACGATCCTTAGAAACCTTCCTCGATTAACCTACTCATGGATAGGTGCGTGCTTGCGGGCGATTTTTGTTTTGCGACAAGGCTTTCCACATATTTTGCGAGGATGTCGGTTTCGATGTTCACGGCGTCGTGCGGGCTCATGGCGCGGACATTTGTGTGCGCGTGGGTGAAAGGAATGATGGCGACGTGGGCGATTCCTTCCTGCCAGCGCGCGACGGTGAGGCTGATGCCGTCGATGGCGATGGAGCCTTTTTCGGCGACGTAGCGGCGCTGGTCTTCGGGGATGCGGACGGAGAGCCACCAGTTGTCGCCTTCGGGCAATAGGCGCGTGACGCGGCCGATGCAGTCAACATGACCTTGCACGAAATGTCCGCCGAGGCGGGCGTTGGCGGCGAGGGGTCGTTCTAAATTTACGAGATCGCCCGATTTTTTTTCGCCGAACGACGTGCGGCGAAGGGTTTCGCCAGAAAGATCGGCGGAGAAATGATCTTTGTCGAATTCTACGACGGTGAGACAGCAACCGTTGACGGAGATGCTGTCGCCGAGTTTCATGGACGCGGCGAGTTCGCCGGAGCCCGACAGGCTTACGCGGAGGCGGCCACCGTCTTTGCCATGTTCGAGCGATTCAATTTTTCCGACGTGCTCGGTGATTCCTGTAAACATCGTGAAAATATCCTTGAACTACGAAATCGGGGCCGCAGGTTTTTACGGATATGTTTTTCAGCGGCGGCGACTTTGAGAACCAGTTCGATGGAATGTGCGCCATGGGGACTCCGCCGGTACCCATGACCTTGGGAGCATAGAAGAGAATCATTTTGTCCACAATTCCGGATTGGAGGGCGGCGCCGTTTAGCTCGGCTCCGGCTTCGAGCAAGACGTTTAGCATTTCGCGGCGGCCTAGTTCGCGAATTACGGCGAGCAGGTCCACATGGCCGTTGCGGGGGCGCACTTGGAAAATTTCGACACCAGCGCGGGCTAGGGCGCGAGCTCTTGGCGAATCGACGCGTTGGGTGGTGAAGATCACGACGTCGTCTTCGGCGGATTTCACTAGCTTGGAACGCAGCGGAGTGCGCAAGCGCGAATCGACTATGGCGCGCAGAAGTCTGCGGCGGCGCGGCTTGCCGGTGCGGTCGGACATGCGCGGGTCGTCGGCAAGAACAGTGCCGATGCCGGTTAACAGCGCGTCAGCTTGGTGGCGCAGGCGCTGGACTTCTTTGAGCGATTGAGCGGAAGTGATCCATGTGGCGCTGCCGGCGCGGGAGGCGATTTGGCCGTCGAGGGTGAGGGCGGTTTTTAGGGTGACGAAGGGAAGACGCGTGCGAATCCATTTGGCGAAGTCTTCGTTCAGGGCTTCGGCGCGTTCTCTGAAATTTTCCGAGAGAAGAACTTTAATTCCGGCGCGTTTTAGTTCCGCGAAACCGCGTCCGGCTACTGCCGGATTTGGATCTTCCATGACAGCGTAAACATTTTTTATTCCGGCGGCGATGATGGTTTTGGTGCACGGGCCGGTGCGGCCGGTGGTGCAGCAAGGTTCCAGCGTGACGTAGAGGTTCGCGCCTTGCGCTTGCTTGCCGGCTTTTTTTAGGGCGACAATTTCGGCGTGGTCGCGGCGGTCGTAGGCGTGGAATCCTTCACCGATTACACGGCCATTTTTTACCAGGACTGCGCCGACCGTGGGATTCGGGTGTGCGAGGGCAATACCTCTCTGTGCCAAATCCAGAGCACGTTTTAAAAATGCGTCGTGCGACGCAACGGCGGGGCTAGTCGAAGAGGGAATTGACATAGGTTTGGGCGTCGAAGGGGACTAGGTCGTCGATTTTTTCGCCGGTGCCGACGAAACGGATGGGGAGATTCAGTTCGCGAGCGATGGCGATGACGATGCCGCCTTTGGCGGTGCCGTCGAGCTTGGTTAGCACGATTCCGGTGACGCCTGAGTGGCCCCAAAATTCGCGGGCTTGGTTGAGGCCGTTCTGGCCGGTGGTGGCGTCGAGAACCAGGAGGACATCGTGAGGCGCGCCGGGAACAATTTTTGCCGCGGTGCGCTTCATTTTTTCCAGCTCGGCCATGAGATTTGATTTGGTGTGCAGGCGGCCGGCGGTGTCAACGATCACGACGTCGGCGGTGCGCGCTTTTGCGGCGGAAATTGCGTCGAAGACGACGGCGGAAGGATCTGCGCCGGGCTTTTGTTTTACGAGCTCAACGCCGGAGCGGCGTGCCCAAATTTCCAGTTGTTCGATGGCGGCGGCGCGGAAGGTGTCGGCGGCGCAGAGGACGATGCTGGCTCCTTCTTTTTTCAGGCGATTGGTGAGCTTGCCGATGGTGGTGGTTTTGCCGGTGCCGTTCACGCCGACGACAAAAATTACGCGCGGAGAAATTTTCGCTGTGTCGGACGACGGGCCGGCGCCATTGCCGTCTGCATGCGCGGCCGGCGCTTGCAGAATTTTTACAATTTGGCGCTTAAGTTCTTTTTTTAGCTCGGCGGTTTCGGTGAGCTTGTGTTCGTTTACTTGCTGTCGCAACGCGCCGAGGACTTCTTTGGTGGTGCGTACGCCAATGTCAGCGCTGAGGAGGGCCGTTTCGAGCTGCTTCAACAATTCCGGATCGACGGGGCGATTGCCAGTGAGAACTTTTTCAACTTGCGCTGCGAGCTCTGTCCGCGTTTTGCTGACGGAGTCTTTCAGGCGCTCGAGAAGAGTGGGTTCGGGTGGCCCGAAAAGAGAAATCATGGAGGAAACAGGCTAGCACAATGATGGAATTTTGGCTCGGCGGGGAGTTTGTTAACCGATGAGGAGTAAAGGAAAAAGCGTGGAGAAGAACTTTAGTTGTGCAAGTTTTTAGAAGATAGATTTGCCGATGATGCTTGCGCTGGAATTTTATGAATGGTCTGCAAGATGCGATTGATATCCGGTTGCGAGATTATTGTCGAACCGTTTGGTTTCTGGCCAAAAATAAAATCGAGAGAACCGCTGTCCGAATACAGCTCAACACTCACGCCGCTATACGAGCTTTGCGGCCTTCCGAACTGAAAGCCACTAAAATCGCCTGCTCTTACCGCAAAGATGCCTGAATCGGCACCTCTTGGGGCGGAAATCGTCTTCATTAGAAGCAACATGCTGCGACGGATTGCTTGTCTCTTTGGAACAAGCGGCGTTATTTGGTCCGGCGTCGTCTCCAGCATCATGCGATGAAAGAAATAGTCTGACTGCAGGGCTTGATCGCCATATATCTGCCGAAACGTGTCTCGTTCTATTTTTCCGTTTGATAAGATCGCGTTTACAAAGTCGTGAGGTGATCCGCTCCATACAGAGAGAACATTGCCGGAACGGAATACGATAACCGCCTTATTTCCACCGATTGTTTTACTTCTCGCGTCATCGACATCGTCCCACGGAACCTCGAATTGATAACCAAAGTAGGAGAGCCTTTTGCCTACCGTCTGCGAGGCTGACAAATCCGGAAGTTCGACAGGGGTGATCTCCGCGACTGGGCTTTTTCGTGCAATGTTGCGCGCTTCCAGAGTAAAGATGGTCTGAACACCGAAAAAACATAGATAAGTGCCGCACACGACGACTGCGACTCCCAGGCCCGTTAATATGCGATTTCGTTTAGACATGTTTAGACTTCGACGAGGGCTACGTTTAGGCGGAGGCGGCCGGCGGCTACGGCGGCGTCGAGGGCGGCTACTACGGCGGGATCGAACTTGGAGATGGCCAGGGAGCGGATGCGGCCGAGGGCGAATTCAAGGTCCATGGCGGACTGGTAAGGGCGGTTGGTGGTCATGGCGTCGAAGGTGTCGGCTACGGCGATGATGCGGGCCATCATGGGGATTTGGTCGCCGGGGAGGCCGTAGGGGTAGCCGGCGCCGTCCATGCGTTCGTGGTGAAGCTCGATGCCCGGGAGCATTTCTTTCAGTTGCGCGACGGGGCGCATGATGTTGGCGCCTTTTACCGGGTGCTGCTTCATCAGCGCGAATTCAGATCGGACAAGCTTGCCGGGCTTTTTGAGGACGCGATCGTCCACGCCGATTTTGCCGACGTCGTGAAGCAGCGCGGAGATGCGCAGGTTGTCGAGGTCTTCCGCGTTCAAGCCCATATATTCGCCGATGATGGTGGAGTATTTTGCGACGCGGCCGGAATGACCTCGCGTGTAGGGATCCTTTTCGTCGATGGCGGCGGCGAGCATGCGTATGGAGCCCAAGAACAAGTCGCGATTTTCGGCGGCGGCTTGCTTCAGGCGCTCGACGTACTGCTCGATGTCGCCAGCCATGTGATTGAAAGTTTCGGCGAGCTCACGGATTTCGGCAGCGCCACGGACTTCCACGCGCTCGTGAAATTCGGCGCGGCTCATGGCGTGAACGGAAAAGACAAGTCCGCGAATCGGACGGGTGATTCCGACGGCGAAGAGGTATCCGATGAGTAGAGCGAAGATTGTTACGCCGACGACGAAGCGCAAGGCTTGCGCGGTAAGTTCGTGGACGCCGGCGTCGATGCGCGCTTCGTCAAGACTACGCTGAGCGATAACGGCCCAACGCAGCTCGGGAATCGTGCTGTAGGTGCCAATCATTTCAACGGGATGCTTCTTGTCCGGTCCGGGCACGAAGAAACGCATGGTTTCGGTGGTGCGCAATTCCTGCGGCAGCTCGCGCAGATGATTGACGACCGGAGAATTGATGGAGACGTCGCGGCCGGGAACCATTTCACGGGTGTCAGGGTGAGCGACGATGTGGCCGTGGCCATCAACGATAAAGACGACACGGTCGCGCACGCTGGCGTCTCGAATTCTGGCGAGCAGGCCGTCGATTGAAACCACCGAAGCAAGCATTCCGGTGAATTGGCCGCTGGAAGAAAGCGGCACGGAGACAATCAAAGCAGGGCGGCTTCCTTCACCCAACGCGAAAGGCTCGCTGACAAAATTCAAACCTTGAATGCTGGCAGTGAATGCGTGTTTGAGCGCGACTTGCACGAACGGGTCGCTATCGGCGCGGAAGCTTCCAGCCGACTGGCCTCTGGCCTGTTTGTTCACGGCGGTGACGTAAAGAATATTTTGATTATTTTCGACGAAGCTTTGAAGCAGGCGCGCGAGTTGAGGTGCGTGGGCAGTGTCGTCCACGTCGGTGATCCAGCCGGTTAGGGCGAGGACTTGGCGCTGGCTGAGAAGTTGTTCGCTGAGATTTTGTTCGAACTCGAGCGTTTCGCTGGCGAGCGAACGGGTGATTTCGCTCTGCTGCACGCGCTCGGTGTCCTGCAACTTCTGTTCGCTCATACCGATGACCTGGCGATGATAGAGCCAGAGAGGAGTAACGCTGACGAGCAAAAGGGCGCCCAGCACGATCCAGAGGATGCGGAGGCGCTTGTTCGTGAGCTGCTTGATGTGGTCGGCGATGGGCACAGGGATTTCCGCATTAAAATGCTAGCGAACGGAAACGCGGTGTACAACGGGACGAAAGTACTGGGGTTGGCTGATAAGGTACAGAACTGTTGGCACTTACGCACAGATTGCAGGTGAGTGCCGGGTCGCGGAAACGAGCAAAAATACGCGGATTAATACAATTATGTTGATAAAGACCACTACATCAGCGCGGGAAGTTGATGCGGGGCTCGTTGCCGGCGATGAGGCGCTCGACGTTGGCGCGGTGTTTGAACAGAATCAGCATGGAGATGAACACGGTGCCCAAGGTAACGAAAAGGGGAGGAGCGTGGCGCGGCGCGTACAGTAGGTAAACAAAAACGGGCAGCGCGACTGCTGATACGATCGAGCCGAGCGAAGAATAACGCCAGAAAATCACGACTGCCAGCCATAGAACGAAAGCTGCGGCCACTCCTTCAGGGCAAATTGGAATAAAAACTCCCAAACCGGTGGCCACGCCTTTGCCGCCGCGAAATCCCAGCCAGATTGGAAACATGTGGCCGATTACTGCGAGAACTGCGGCGGCGATCATCCAGCGCATGTTGCCGTTGGTCCAACGGGCTGCTAACCACACAGCGGCGTAACCCTTTGCTGCGTCTAGTGCCAGCGTGAGGATGCCGGGAAGAAATCCGGCGGTGCGGGTGACGTTTGCTGCGCCGATGTTTCCGCTGCCCGTGGTGCGAATATCCGGGCCTCCGATGGCTTTCACAATTAAGAGGCCAAACGGGATCGAGCCCAGCAAGTAGGCGGTGATGGGAATGAGCCAGTTTGCGTTATCGATCACGCTACGCTTTCTCCACGATTGGAAATGTTGCGAGCCGGGTGTATTCGGCGCCACCGCGCTTCAGAACACTTTGGTATAGATAAAATTCAGATTGGCGCGCGGAGCCGAAGTCGTAAGACTTCAGATTATTAGCTGCGCGCACCAGAGTGTCGAGACCTTTGTGCGAGTCGAAACGCGCGAGGGTGAGATGCGGCGAGAATTCGCGCGATTCGGGCGAAAAACCTAATGGCTGGAGCGCTGCGTCAACGGAAGCGGCCAAGGTGACAAGATTCGAGGAGCCTTTTACGCCGCACCAAATTACGCGCGGATGAAACTCGTTGGGGAAAAATCCCAGGCCGCGAAAATCTAAATCCACGGGCCCAGAATGTTCGGGAGAAAGCGCGGCTTTGATCGAATCGAGTTTGGCTCCGTCCGTCTCGCCCAGAAATTTCAGAGTGACGTGCATGCCTTCCGGACGAACCCAGCGAGCGTCGTCGCATTCGGGTTTCAGGCGCGCTATCAATTCGCGAAGGGCGCGGCGGACTGCATCGGGAATATCGAGCGCGACGAAGAGACGCATAGGTTATGTGCGTCCAAGCGCGGGGTAGAGGAAATATCGGCGAACGGTGTCGAGCGCTTGTTGCGTGGCCTGAAAGCGTATGCGCTCGCGATCGCCGGGGAAGCGAGTGGCGCGCTCGCGGGTGCCG
>Ga0209008_1000598_pt1 | contig 10850 bp, 9 predicted proteins | sample JacPin_JW_Ref_O3_FD_187963 | JGI IMG/M metagenome (GOLD analysis project Ga0209008, IMG submission 187963) | Forest soil microbial communities from Algoma, Ontario, Canada - Jack Pine, Ontario site 1_JW_Ref_O3 (SPAdes) (version 2) | ecosystem: Environmental > Terrestrial > Soil > Boreal...
TAGTACGTGACTTGTCCGGTTATCCGACTAATCGGGACTCATGAACACATCGGCAACCAACACGTTCCGTTGAAGAAATTTAAGTGGAGTTTTTAGTGGGGCTTCGCGGGTTTCGTGGCAACAGCCTTCTTTTTCTCTCGCGCCTCTGCCAACTTCCTCTCAGCGTCCCGGCTCTCAATCAAGTAGAGAGACGTAGTGGCTCGGCGACGGCTTCCTTTTAGTGCCATATTGAAGTGTGCCACGAGCCATTGCACAAACCGTTGCACAAAATTTCCCAATGCGAGCCAACGGCTGCCGACTACCGCACGCCTAACCTTCTGATTCTGCGTAGGCCAGACGTTGGCATACCGCCTGTCACGGCAGAGGTCGAAATTACAGAACGAAGCCGACCAAGCCTCTCAGTGATACAGTATTCGGCATATGAGAGTTTGTATTTTGATCGTAGTGATTGTCCTTTCTGGTTTTCAGCAAACTTCTACCCAATCCTTCTACACCTCATTCAAAACGCCCGAAGGCTTTCTGGTTATTCTTGGGGTGATAACCTGCATCGTGATCATGTGGCAGGCTTGGGAGACGAGAAAAGCCGCCGAATCCGCCAAAAGAAGCGTCAAGCTGCAAGAAATCATGCAGCAACAGTGGATTCAGGTGTCGGGCTGGCGCATAGAAGATCGCAGTTCTGCTGAGGAGAGCCCTCCGCGCTTCACCATCGTAATGGATATTTGTAATCCAACCAGTGCTCCACTCACCCTTCAATCCATCAGTATGAGGGGAGCTGGAAAATCTGTTGGTGTTGGTGGTGGGGGCATACAAAATATACTTGCACCAAAAGAGTGCTTCAAGTTTGGATACAAGCCAGCCCTTAAACCAGAAGACGTCGCTCGCTATCGCACTTCCGAACTCGTCTTAGAGTTGAAAGGTTCCATTTTCTATGTTGACGCCTTTGGGAATAGGAAGGAACAGCCCTTTAGCCAGAGTTGCGTTTGCGGATTAGGGTCTGCCGAATTCAGCCCGTTCCAGATAGCCAGTGCTTGAATGGTACGTGGTTTTCAATCTTCAAAAACCATCGTTTTTATTGGGAAAACAACGCGGTGCGGTCGCTGACTCACTTCCGGACAGGCCCGAAAGGTTAGATAGAGGTTAGACGTAAGACAGCTTTATCGGCCTAACGTAAAGAGTTATCTTTTTTGCAAATGAATTTGGTGGACGTGGGGGGGCTCGAACCCCCGGCCTCATCGTTGCGAACGATGCGCTCTCCCAACTGAGCTACACGCCCACCGCGCGTTTATTCTAACAAACGAGCGGAGAGTCGCCAAACGTGTGAGAAATAAGTTTCGTAGCGCTGGACGGGGATTCAGACTCGGCCACAAGCAAAGGGCGGGGCAAGATTCCAAACGGGCTTCCAGCGCGAGCGCCGCGGCTTAGCTATTTTCTCCACGCGCCGATGATCAGGCCCATCAGTACGAACGCGATCGTGACGTAGCCGCCGTTGATAAAAATGTGCTTCCAGGTTCGGCGTTCGAACAATCCGATCATCGCGATTGAGAGCGTCACCCACCCAAAGCCCGCCAGAAAGCCCGCCGTGGCGCCCCACGAAGCTGTCGTTTTCGGGTCGTTCAAAAACATGGCGAGATTGATCGCCATCACCAACGAAAAGACAAACGATAGTCCGAATATTCTTGCAGCGTTGCCGCGCTTTAAATCTTCTTCAGTTAGGCCGCAAGCAGTCATCCACGCCTTTCCAAAGAGGCCTTTCGAATACCACAACCCGCCTAGAACGAACATCGACAACGCAGCGGCTACAATCGCCAGCCAATTCAAGTTTGCGAGAGGCATCAGCGCTCCTTTGTTTCGAAAATCGAAATAAGGCCTTCTTCAGCCGGTCCCTATTTGCGCAGGTACTTAACCGTCAGCACCGACTTATCGCTCCCTTCCTGGAAGACATTGAAGGTGTAGGCATCTTCTCCCTCGCGCTGAATGGTCGAAGAAAATGTTTTCGTTCCTTCCGCGTTAGAGATCTGAAAATCCTGCTGCAGAGTAGTAGCGGACGAAGTGGTATGTCCGGACGTGAATTCCCCGTCGGCGGAAGTGTAAAAAAACTTGATCTGTTTGGCGGCGGGATCGTAAACGTAAATACCGTAATAGTGGGGCTGGCCATTGAATCGCGTGAGGAAAGAGATCGCAGTGCCAGTGTCGGCCCAGCGGATCTCGTTCTGAATCAAGAATGGTTTGCCGTCCGGCGTCTTGAATTCCGCGGTCCAGGTGCCTCCAGTGAGCCAAGCGATGGGCTGTAGATTCGGGTCGTGATTCGGCGCAGGATTAGCCTGGAACCCGGACAGCAGTAAGAGCGACACGGCTAGGCAAGCAGCGGCGAGTATTTTCATGTCAAAAAGGCTCCTGTGAGAAGTTCCCAGGCGGGTATATTCGCAAAATTAGGCGGCCGAAGTATTGTAAAAAATTTCCCTGGGCTCAATCGAGGTAAATGTAGTCGGGAAACTCCGTCCGCCGGCGAGCATATTCAGCCGCGGTCATTCCCGCGAATTCCTGAAATTCGTGGATGAAATGGGACTGGTCGTAATACCCGCAATGCTGCGCAAGCTCCGCCCAGTCGTGGTCTTTCGCGCGGTAGGCCACTTCCAGCGCTCGTTGAAAGCGAAAGATGCGTGCGGCCAGCTTCGGCGTGCAACCCACGCGAGAGTCAAAACGCGCAATCATCTTCTTCTGGCTGACGCCGATCCGAGCGGCCAATTCGCGAAGCGGCAAAACCGGCCAGCGTCTCAGCGCGGACAGCGCCACTTCTACGGTGCTATCGCCATCCAGGTTGCCGCGCGATTTCGCCAAAAGAAATTTCTCGAGAATATCGAATTTACGCGAGATGTCCGCTTCTTCCAGCAGCTGGTCGCGCAGCGCGTACACTTCCCTTTTCCATATAAGGTCGAGCTCGATAACCGACGCAGTGAGCTCAGACATGGGAAAGCCGAAAAATGGCGCTGCTCCACCGGTGCGGAAATGCACACCCATCATGGACGAACCACGTTCAGCGCCGATCACGATGTAGCGGCGCTGCATGCCCGAAATCCAAGCGCGGCGGTAGGTGGTGAAGCGTGTGAGATCGAGCGGGTCGTAAAGTTTTTTCGGCGTGGGAGACAGATCGATAATCAGTTCGATGGCGCCGTTGGGTAGAAGTTTTTCCTTGGTGTGCTCGACCGCGAGGTCTTGATAGAACCAGTAGCCGTCGATGAACTTCGACAAAGGCGCACAGGGCTGGCGTTGACGAAAAATCATTTGCCGCCAATTCTATAGCGCCACTTTTTAGCCTACAAGCGATTTTGGCAAGGGCACCTGCGGCACCGCGTTTTCTGTCGGATAGAACACAATCGTACGCTACGTTGTTGGCTCGTCCGCCTTGACCGAAGCGCCTGCCGGTGGCGGCAGCCAATAGCTTGCGAGCACGGGAATAACAAATAAAATTGCCAGCGGCGATGTGACCATCCCGCCCACGACGACGCGAGCGAGAGGTTGCTGCGCCTGAACGCCAATCCCAGACGCGAGCGCGGCAGGCAACAATCCCAAACCAGCGGCAGCGCAAGCCATTACTACTGGCCGCATTTCAGCCAGACCTCCTGTTTCGATAGCGCCGAGCATGGTCACGCAGTGTTGTTCTTTTCGGCGAATTCCGGAAATGAAGACAACGCCGCCGAGCGTACAAACTCCAATGACCGAGGCGAAACCGACCGCAGCGGAAATGCTGAAAGGCGTGTGTGTAATGAGGAGGGACAGAATTCCTCCAGTAAGACCGAACGGCAGCATGGCCAATACCAACAGAGCATGGCGCAACGAGTTGAACGCGGTGAAAAGTAATCCGAAAATTACAAGCAAGCTGAGTGGAAGAATAACGGCGAGGCGGCGTTGCTCTTTCTGCAGGCTGTCATATTCCCCGGCCCATTCGATGTGGTAACCCTCGGCGAGATGAATCTGGCGATTGAGGCGAGATTGGACATCCTGGATCGTCCCGGCGAGGTCGCGGCCGCGAACGCTGAACTTTACCGGTATGTAGCGCTCCCCGTTTTCGCGATAGATGGTGAACGCGCCTTCACGCAACGACACATCGGCGACTTGTCCGAGGGGAACACGATTGCCGTCCGGTGTGGGAAGGAGGATGTTGCGAATTGCTTCCGGCGTGCTGCGATATTCCGGCCTATAGCGGAGCACAAAATCGAAGCGGCGGTCGCCCTGTAATATCTCAGTAGAGGCCAGTCCACCAATGGCGGCCTGCACAGCCGTGTTTACGTCTGCGGCCATCAAACCGTGACGCGCGCTGGCGGCGCGATCGATCGAAACGATCATCTCAGGCTGGCCGGTTTCCTGGAAAACGCCTAAATCAGCGACACCGGGAACTTTGGCCATGATGTCCCGAATCTCGCCAGCTCGTTCAACCAGGACATCGATATCGTCGCCGAAAAGTTTTAAGGAATTTTCCCCTTTCACTCCGGACATGGCTTCCTCGACGTTATCCTGAATATTTTGGGAAAAGTTGAAATCGATTCCGGGGAATTTTTCGAGCTGCGCATCCATGTTATGAATCAAGCCTTCCTTAGTCAGCCCTCCAGGCCAATCCGACGGATGTTTTAGCGAAACCATGAACTCTATATTGTTGAAAGTGGTGACGTCCGTGCCGTCGTCGGGCCGGCCCATCTGCGAGACGACTTGCGTTACCACGGGATAGCTGAGGAGGATTTCGCGAATATCGTGCGCCATCTTGGCGGAGGATTCGTAGGACACGTCTTGAGGAAGCGTGGCGCGAACCCACAAATTCCCTTCTTCGAGCTTGGGCATGAATTCACCGCCCATTAGAGTTCCCAGAGCCAGTGTGGCGACGAGCGCGCAGCACGCTATCAGCAGAGTCGTCTTCCGATGCTTCAAGGTCCATTTGAGCGATGAAGCGTAGTGCGTGCCGAGCCAGCGGACGAGCCGCGTGTGATGCCCGCGTACTTTTTCCGGACGTGTCCAGGAAGCCAGCACCGGCGCGAGCAATATCGCGAACAGCAGCGCGCCGACCAGAGCGAACCCGTAGGTTTCCGACATCGGCGCAAAAATCTTGCCGGGGACGCCTTCCATGGTAAAAAGCGGAATCAGCGCTACGATAATCACCAGAACAGAAAACAAAACTGGTCGAACAGCTTCGGCGGTAGCTTCCGCGATCAAATCAAATGTGGAATCTTTGGAGCCAGCCGACTGAAAACGCCGGTAAATATTTTCGAGGACAATGACAGACGCGTCCACCAGAATGCCGAAATCGATCGCTCCGATGGAAATCAGATTGGCGGAACCTCCGGTAAGAACCATCACGGCAAACGCGAACAGCAGCGAACACGGAATGGTAAGCGCCGCGATCAAGGAAATCGGGATGTCGCCGAGGAAAATGATCAGAATTAACGTAACCAGCGTCAATCCCATGATTACCACGTGACGTACGGTGTTAGTGGTGAGATGAATCAAGTCTGTGCGGTCGTAGAGCGTGACCAACTTCATGCCATGCGGCAGACGCCCGCTGTTCAAGTATTTTATTTTCTGTTCGAGCTGGCGAAGGGCCGGCAGGGATTTCTCGCCGCGTTGCAATAGGACGATCCCTTCGATGGCATCGTCGTCGTGATTTAAGCCAACTTGTCCGAGCCGCGGGCGCGAGCCTTCGCGAACGTCCGCAACATCGCGCAGATACACGGGCACGCCGTTGCGTTCGACGATCAGGATATTCTGCATCTCCGGTATCGAGCGAAGCAGGCCCAGGCCGCGGATGTTGATGCTCTGCTCGCCCATGGTCAGATAATTGCCGCCGACATTCGCGTTGCTCGATTGCACGGCGGAAACGACCTGAGGCAGGGTCACATTGTATTGAAGCAATTTTTGCGGATCGACTTCAGCGATGTACTCGCGAGTGCTCCCGCCGAACGATGTGACGTCGATAATTCCAGATACCTGCTTGATTTCGCGCTCGACGAACCAATCTTCCGTGGCCTTTAACTCGTTCAGCGTGTACTCAGGACCCACCAAACGGTAACGATAAATTTCTCCGACTGGAGACCACGGAGAAAGCTGCGGCGAAAGATTCGCGGGGAGCGTAACCAATTGCAACCGGTTGAGGGCTTCCTGGCGGTCCCAGAAATAATCGCTGTCATAGCTGAAATAAAGTTTCACATCGCTCAAACCAAAAATTGTGATCGAACGCACATACTGCAGATGGGGAATCCCGAAAAGCACAGTCTCGATTGGAACAGTGACCTGGCGTTCCATTTCCTCCGCCGACCAGGAAGGATTTTGCGTGATTACTTCAACCAGAGGCGGAGAAGGGTCCGGATAAGCTTCGATGTCGAGCTGCAGGAAAAATGCGATGCCGCCCGCAATCCACGCCAGCAACAACACGACCATGAGAGGCCGGTAGCGCAATAGCGAGGCTATGAAATTGCGCATGATCGATCAGCTCTGGCCGGCGTTACGCAGAAGCAGAGCGCCTTCCGAAACAACCGAATCACCGGGATTTACTCCCGAAAGGATTTCCAACGAACTATCGAATGCGCGGCCTAACTTCACGGAGCGGCGTTCGAAATGGCCGGAGCCTTTGTCCACGAAGATATGCGCCTCGTTCCCTTCCCTGACCACCGCAGAGGCCGGAACCACGATTCCTTGCGAAGAAGAACGCAAAACGCGTATGGAACCGAACATGGCGGGCTTTATGCGCCCATCTGGATTCGAAAGAACCACGCGCAAATGTAGGGTGCGAGTAGTGGGGTCAACGGCGTCGGACAGCACGCCGACTCGCCCTGGCCACTTTTGATTGGGGTACGCGTCCAGCGAAACTTGCGCTTGTTCACCCATTTTGAGGCTGGCGAAATCTCGTTCGTAAATATCGCCAAGAGCCCAGACGCTTGAGATATCCGCGATAGTACAAAGCGGCTGGGGAGCGTCCAGAGACTTTGAATACTCGCCACTGGCCGCGCCGATATCCAGAACTACTCCGGAACGAGGTGCGACCACGCGCAGTTCGGTCGAGGCATGCTCAGGATCGAGACCGTACACACGAATCTGCTGTGCAGTGGCTGCCATTTCGGCCTGGGCCATTTGGGCGTCGCCCTCTGCTTGCTGAAGATCTTTTTCAGCGATGGCGTGATGGGCGAGCAGATCCTGAGCGCGCGTGTACGCCCGTTGTTTCACCTCTGCATCGACCTTCGCTTTGTGGTAATCCGCAACGGCTCGTGAAACATCGTTGCTCTCAAGCAACGCTATTAACTGGCCTTTCTCCACACGATCGGAAGGCCGAACTTTCATCTCCACAATTCGCCCGCCTGCCGGAGGAAATACGTGAACGACGCGCGTGGGGTCCGCTTCGATATGCGCGGGAAGTTCCAGGTATTCAGGGATGGAGGAAGTTTTCACGGTGATGGTCTGGATTCCCTTGGCGTCGGAGGCGACGTATTCATTGCCGGCGGAATTCGCGGACCCAGCCGCTTGAGCTTCGGCGCTCGCCTGGCCGGGACCGGCGTCCTGCCGGCTGCACCCGCCGGTTATCGTCAAGAACAAGAAACAAAATACAGAAACCGCTCGCTTCATTTTATTCGCCTGTTGCAACTGTGACATTTTTACACGCAATATGTCGAAGATTGCTTCGAACAACGCGACCGCTCACAAAAAGCCCGCGCAAGCCTTCCGATAAGCCGATTGTCTTTGTTTCATGATTGACGGTAACGGCCGGAGATAACAAGGGCCGTTTAAGAGGAAACCGTAGGGGGAGAACGATCGCCGATACGAATGCACAAATTAATAAATGACGGCACAAATTCTTCGGTTCGTAGCAACCGGCCGAAATATCGAGGCGGATCAAGTGACGCATCATACTGCTGCTTCGGCACACTCGCGGAAAACGCGAAGGTTGGATGGGGTGGCCCATCGTGTGGCCGAACCAGAGCAAGCGAGTGGCGGCGGCTGGCGCTGCATTCATCGAAAATAACCAATTCCGAATGAAGGTCGTCGGTAAGCGAAACGACAAAAAAAAGCAGAACCAGAGCGCAGGCAAACGCGGTCCATTCGCGCAGAGGGTCGCGTCGGCGTTCGGAACGGTCGTGCAGCCAGCGCGTCCGCCAGAAGCCAAAGGCTACGGCAGCGATCGCCACCCACAGTAGGTTGAGAAAAGACTCCATCGCCCTCTTAACTCCGCACTTCTATTGTCGACTCGCCTGCAAGCCCGCGAATCCGCTGCTCTAGACAATTTACTATGCTGGGGATATACAGGCAAACAATTGAAGGCGGACTCGTGCCCTATATAGATGCGCCTCAATCCCAACGGCCCGCGCTACTGGGCCGCTTGTGGCAAGTCAAGCAACTACGCGGTTACCACGATAGAATACCGCCTGTGGCGATCAAATTAATCGCGATGGATATTGACGGCACGTTGCTCGGCAGCAACGGCCAAGTTCCAGAAAAGAATGTCCGAGCGGTGGTGGAAGCAGCACGGCGCGGGATTGAGATTGTGCTGGTTACCGGCCGAAGATTTGATTTCGCACGGCCCATCGCGGACGCGCTACCCTGCGATTTGCACTTGATTGTAAGCAATGGCGCGCTCATCAAAAGCAAGAGCGGAGAAACCCATCAGCAGCTTTTGCTTCCCAGCGGCACGGCGCGGCAAGTCATCGAGGCGACCGCGGAATTCCGCGCGAACGCCGCAGTCGTTTTCGACCGCCCGCTCGCACGCCAAATCATCCTGGAGAAAGTGGAGTGGGACGACCCGTTTCGCGGAGGGTATTTTCGCAAGAATCGCGAATACATAGCGGAGGTCTCTCCCTTGGCCGATTGCCTGAATGGCGAGGACCCCATTCAGGTCTTGTTCACCGGCGCATGCCAGCCAATCCGAAAGGCCATGCGCGAGCTTGCGAACCTTCCCATTGCGAGTGACTTTACGCTTGCACTCACCGAGTACGAGGCGCGCGACTTCTCGATTCTCGACGTTCTGCGGCCCGGCGTAACCAAAGGGGTGACTCTAAAAGAATGGGCGCGCCGCAGGGGAATTGCCCGCGAAGAAATAATGGCCATTGGAGACAATTGGAACGATCGCGAAATGCTGGAGTTTGCGGGTTTGCCCGTGGTGATGGCAAATAGCGTCGCCGAGCTGAAATCGCTGGGATGGGCTATAACGTTATCGAATGACGAAAGCGGAGTAGCTGCAGCCATTAATGCCTACGCCCTGAAAAAGATATGACGTCGCAAGCAGCAAACAGTCCGCGGTATAATGGTCGGTAATCAATAGTGCGACACTGCGAACACAAGGCGAAGTGAATTCAAGGTCCAGAATGCGCCGTCTCACAACACCGATTACGATATTTGCAACGCTGAGTCTGGTAGCCGCCGCTGCGCCTTCAGCGCGCGCCGACTATGCGGTGCTGCGTTCCGGTGTACGGCTCCACATTACCGGTTATGAGCGCACCGGCGACAGCGTGCGGTTGACCATGTCCGGCGGCAGCGTGAATGTGCCGGCCGATGAACTTGTTTCCGTTGAGCCTGAAGATCAATTCGCTTCGCTACCCCCTGCGCCGCTAGCCGACGGACCGTACGGCAATCTAATCCGCGCGGCGGCCTTGAAGCACGGATTGGACGAGAAGCTAATCACCGGCGTGATTGCGGTGGAATCAAATTTCAATCCGCGCGCGGTGTCTCGTAAGAAAGCGCAAGGCCTGATGCAATTAATTCCGCAGACCGCAGCGCACTATTCGGTGGCCAACATATTCGATCCCGCGCAGAATATTGAAGCCGGCACTCACTACTTGAAGGACCTTCTTGAGAAATATCGCGGCAATCTGTCGTTGGCGCTAGCCGCTTACAACGCCGGGCCGGAAATGGTAGAGCGTTACGGCGGCATTCCTCCCTTCCCTGAAACGCAGAAGTATGTGCGCCAGATTACGGCTCGTCTGTCATCGACTCCCACTTTTTAAATCGTCAAGTAACCTGCCTGCTGGGGATTTTCCAATCCAATCGTCATTAAACCGATACGAGCGCGAGTGAATTTTATCGGTAAAACACGCGAGCCAGGTGGAGCGAGGAAATCATTCCGACGAGATTTTGCGGCAGAATTTCTACTGCGGCTGCGGTTGGCTGGGTTGTTGCTGGACGGGTTGCTGCCCTCCCGTAGAACCTGGGCCCAGGGAGGAACTTCCAAACGTATTCGAGAAGTTACTCCCGCCCAAGCCCCCGGGCGTTGCTGAGGCTTGACCGAGTCCAGGCGCACCTTGCTGGCCGCCGCCGGGCTGCTGCGCCGCTACCAGCGCATCTTCCAGCGGATTCCATATGAACTCCCACTCCTTGTACTTTTTGCCGCGGCGGTAGTATTTAACGGATTTAACATCCGTGGTGCAGCCCACTCCGGTAAAAAATGCGCCGAGGACCGGACCCTCCACCGCGCCCGTTGGCTTCAATTGTAGAAGCGGGTTTAACGCCAAGGGATCCTGTGAAGGCGTACCAAAAGTCAAATTCCCCGACGGTGAGGACGAGCTCCCAAATCCCGGCTGTCCAGGCGACGTTCCAAAACCTGGCTGCCCCGGCGTCGTTCCGAAGCCCGGCTGCCCCGGTTGTGCCGGGTTCTGCGGGTTTTGAGAGTTATCCGAATTTAGAGGAACTTGCGCGGTCTGCAAATTTTGAACGTACTGCATCACTTGTTGCTGCGTAACTCCCGGCGGCAACTGTACATTTTGAATGTACTGAGCAACCTGGTCGACCGTGATGCCGGGCGGGAGTTGCCCATTCTGCACGTACTGGGAAATTTGGTCCGCTGAAATGCCGGCGGGAAGCTGTCCATTCGCTGGAAGAATTCC
>Ga0209008_1000599_pt1 | contig 10846 bp, 4 predicted proteins | sample JacPin_JW_Ref_O3_FD_187963 | JGI IMG/M metagenome (GOLD analysis project Ga0209008, IMG submission 187963) | Forest soil microbial communities from Algoma, Ontario, Canada - Jack Pine, Ontario site 1_JW_Ref_O3 (SPAdes) (version 2) | ecosystem: Environmental > Terrestrial > Soil > Boreal...
CTGCAAGGCGTGACGCTGATTCCAGCTTCAGCGATTCAACAAAATGGTCAAGCGTCGTTCGTCTACGTGATTCAAGACAATGTCGCGCATAACCGCGGCGTTAAGCCCGGCGTGACGGAAGCCGGCATGACTCAGGTGGACGGCATCAATCCCGGCGATGTTGTCGCCAACAGCAGCTTTGACAAGCTTCAGGAAAACACCAAGGTCGTCATCCAAAATAATCCGCCTCCCACAAATACGGGCGGAGGCAACTCCAGCGACGGCAAGTCGACAGACAGCAAATCAAAAGGCGGCAAATCTAAAGGCAGCAAATCGAGCGGGGGCAACGCGCCGTGAGTCCGTCTCGTCCGTTTATTTTACGGCCGGTGGCGACTTCGTTGCTGATGGCCGCCATTCTCCTCGTCGGCCTTGTCGGCTACACGCAGCTGCCCGTCTCCGCGCTGCCGGAAGTCGACTATCCAACTATCCAAGTGCTTACGTTTTATCCGGGCGCCAGCCCGACAGTGATGGCCACCACGGTGACCGCGCCGCTCGAGCGTCAGTTTGGCGAATTGCAGGGCCTCAGCCAAATGACTTCCACCAGTTCCGGTGGAACGTCCGTCATCGTGCTGCAATTCAATCTGACGCTGGCCATCGACGTAGCCGAGCAAGAAGTGCAGTCCGCGATCAACGCATCGCAAAGTTTATTGCCATCCATCCTTCCGGCGCCGCCCACCTACAGCAAGACGAATCCCGCGGATGCACCGGTGCTCACGCTGGCGATCACTTCGAGCTCCATGCCGCTTTCGCAAGTGGAAGATCTCGTGGACACGCGCTTGGCCCCGAAAATTTCGCAGCTCAATGGCGTCGGCCTGGTAAGCATCAGCGGCGGTCAAAAGCCGGCCGTCCGCATTCAAGCTAATCCAACCGCGCTTTCCTCCTATGGCATTGATCTCGAGAACCTGCGCTCGGCGCTGACCAACGCCAGCGTCAACGCCGCCAAAGGAAACTTCGACGGGCCCCGCCAGGATTACCAGATTGATGCCAACGATCAACTCGTCAGCAATGTGGATTATCGAAATGTAGTCGTCGCCTACCGCAACGGCGCGCCGGTGATGCTCCCCGACGTGGCCCGCATCGTGAATGGCGTGGAGAACAACAATCAGGCTGCGTGGATGAATCAGACTCCCGCGGTGATCCTCAATGTGCAACGCCAGCCCGGAGCCAACACCGTCAGCGTCGTAAAAAGCATCAAGAAATTGATTCCGCAGTTGGAAGCCAACCTGCCCACGGGCATTCAGGTCACCACGCTCACCGATCTGACCACGGCCATCGAAGCGTCGGTCTCCGACGTCGAGTTCGAATTGATGCTCACCATCGGTCTCGTCGTGCTGGTGATTTTTCTTTTCCTGCGCAGTCTGAAGGCCACCGTTATTCCCAGCGTGGCCGTGCCGCTTTCCCTCGTGGGCACTTTCGCCGCGATGTACGCCCTCGGTTATAGCCTCGACAACTTATCGCTGATGGCGCTGACCATCTCCACCGGCTTCGTGGTGGACGACGCCATCGTGATGATCGAGAACATCGCGCGATACATCGAAATGGGCGATCCGCCCATGAAAGCCGCACTCAAGGGCGCGGAGCAAATTGGCTTCACCATTCTTTCTCTCACCGTCTCGCTGATCGCCGTGCTAATTCCGCTTCTATTTATGGGCGATGTGGTGGGGCGGCTCTTCCGCGAATTCGCCGTGACTCTGGCGGTAACCATCGTTGTATCCGCGGTGGTCTCGCTAACACTCACGCCGATGATGAGCGCGCGCATTTTGACGCATACTCCGAAATCTCAACAGGGGCGCTTCTATAAAGCATCGGAGCGCGTTTTCGAAGACATGATCGCCTTCTATGGGCGCACTCTGAAATTCGTGCTGCGCTACCAGACGATTACGCTGCTGGTAGCAGTAGGTACGCTGCTGCTCACGATTTTTCTCTACATCATCATTCCCAAAGGTTTTTTCCCGGTGCAAGACACCGGCGTAATCCAGGGCATCTCGCAAGCCCCGCCAACGATCAGCTCAAAGGCCATGGCTGAGAAACAACAGGAGCTTGCGAAGGCCGTGATGGCGGACCCCGCAGTTGAAAGCGTTTCATCCTTTATAGGCGCGGATGGCACGAACACCACCACCAACAGCGGCCGCATGTCCATCAACTTGAAACCAATCGCCGATCGGAAAATCAGCGCGGCAGATTTAATTCGTAGGCTCAAACCGAGATTGGACAAAGTTCAGGGAATTCAACTGTTCATGGAGCCGGTGCAGAATATTACGGTGGATGATCGCGTGAGCCGCACTCAATACCAGTACACGCTCGAAGATTCCGACGCGAATGAACTGAATCTGTGGGCCAATAAATTCGTTGATCGCTTGAAGCAGTTGCCGGACCTCGAAGACGTAGCCACCGATCAGCAAGCGGGAGGCCTCGCCGTATTTCTGAACATCGACCGCGTCACGGCCTCGCGGCTAGGCATCGCGCCTGCCACAATCGATAACACTTTTTACGACGCATTCGGACAACGCCAGATCAGCACTATGTACACGCAGGTGAATCAGTATCACGTGGTGCTAGAGAGCGAGCCGCAATTTCAGACCGATCCGAACAAGCTGAATCATCTCTACATTCAATCCAACGCCTCGTCCGGCGCAACTGGAGCCGGCGCTTCTTCATCCTTTGCATCCTCCGGATCATCTTCCGCCGGATCGAATGCACTGAGCGCCTCCACGCTCTTCACTCCTTCGCCAAATACTCTCGCTCCTCCGGGAAACGCGCTTTCGCCGAACCCGAATTCGACGCCGAACATCGGAGTAAATTCCGCAGGGGCCACGAGTTCGAGCATGAGTAATGCGGTGCCGCTGAGCGCCTTCTCGCACTTCGAGAACACTACGGAACCGCTGGTGATTACTCACCAGGGTCAATTCCCCGCGATCACCGCATCATTTAATCTCGCGTCGAATGCCTCGCTGGGCGACGCCATTACCGCCATCAATAAAGTGCAAAAAGACTTGAACATGCCGCCGAGCCTTCAGGCCGGCTTTCAAGGAACAGCCGCGTCGTTCACCAATTCACTTTCCAATGAGCCGCTGCTGATTCTTGCCGCGCTCGTGACCGTGTACATCGTCCTGGGCGTGTTGTACGAGAGCTTCGTCCATCCGATCACGATTCTTTCTACGCTTCCATCCGCTGGAGTCGGCGCATTCCTCGCGTTACTTCTCTTTCATGAAGATTTAAGCGTGGTCGCGATCATCGGAATCGTGTTGCTCATCGGCATCGTAAAAAAGAACGGCATCATGATGGTGGACTTCGCTCTGGAAGCGGAACGACAGCACGGGAAAAGCGCGACAGATGCGATTTACGAAGCCTGCCTGCTCCGCTTCCGCCCCATCATGATGACCACCATGGCCGCGCTGCTCGCCGGACTACCGCTCGCTCTCGGGACCGGATTCGGTTCCGAGTTGCGCAGGCCGCTGGGCATCGCCATGGTCGGCGGACTGCTGCTCAGCCAGGCACTCACGCTCTACACCACGCCGGTGATTTACATTTTCTTCGACAATCTGGCGCATCGCTTCGCGCCCAATTCCAAGCGCGCAGAATCCAGAAACGGGCGGGAACCGGCGGTGCAAACGTGAACATTTCCGAACCGTTCATTCGCCGGCCGGTAGCTACAACTCTGATCACCGTCGGCATTGCTCTTGCCGGGGCGATTGCGTTCAAGGTGTTGCCAGTGTCTCCGCTGCCGGCCGTGGACTTTCCGACCATTTCAGTCAGCAGTAGTTTGCCCGGAGCCAGCGCCGCAATCATGGCTTCCTCCGTAGCCACTCCTCTCGAGCGCCAGTTCGGACATATTGCGGGCGTGACGGAAATGACGTCCTCGAGCAGCCTTGGCAGCACCTCGATCACTATTCAATTTGACCTCAGCCGCGACATCGACGGCGCCGCCCGCGACGTGGAAGCCGGGATCAATGCCGCTCGTACCTATCTCCCCGCCAACCTCCCGTCGAATCCCACCTACCGCAAGGTTAATCCTTCCGACGCGCCCATCATGATTCTCGGCCTCACGTCGGACAAATATGGTCCCGCGAAACTCTATGACGAAGCCTCCACAGTGATGGAGCAGAAGTTGTCGCAGATTCAGGGCGTAGGGCAGGTCACGGTTGGGGGCGGCGCTTTGCCATCCGTCCGTGTGGACGCAAACCCGACGCAATTAGCCAGCTACGGGCTCACGCTGTCGGATTTGAAATCCGTCTTGAGCCTGCAGAATTCCGACCTGGCCAAAGGCCAAATCTCTGACGGCGTTGTCACCGCAGACATTCTTTCCAACGATCAGATCTCAAGTGCAGACGACTACAAGCCTCTCGTCGTCGGGTTTCACAACGGCACTGCGGTGCACCTCTCCGACGTTGCGACGGTCACTGACTCCGTACAGAACATCCGCGCCGCCGGCTATCTCAACGGCAAGCGCTCGGTGACGGTAATTATTTTTCGTCAACCAGGCGCAAATATAATTAACACAGTTGACCGCGTACGCACGCAACTTCCGTTTATCCAGGCCTCGATTCCGCTCGGCATCGAAACCAGTGTCGTTCTGGATCGCACTACCACCATTCGCGCCTCCGTCAATGACGTCGAACGAACGCTGCTCATTTCCATCGGCCTCGTAATCGTGGTGGTGTTTCTTTTCCTGCGCAATGGCCGCGCTACCCTCATTCCTGCCGTCGCAGTACCGGTCTCGCTCATCGGTACGTGCGCGGTGATGTATCTGTTCGGATATAGCATCGACAATCTGTCGCTAATGGCCCTTACGATTTCTACCGGCTTTGTGGTCGACGACGCCATCGTGGTAATGGAAAATATCGCGCGGCATTTGGAAAACGGAGTGAAGCCTTTCGCCGCCGCCCTCAAGGGCGCCGCGGAAATCGGTTTTACCGTCCTTTCCATCAGCTTTTCCCTAATTGCCGTTTTCATTCCTCTTCTGTTGATGGGCGGCATCGTTGGCCGTCTCTTCCGCGAATTCGCGATCACCCTCTCAACCGCCATCGTCGTATCCATGCTGATCTCGCTCACCACCACTCCCATGATGTGCGCTTATTTGCTGCGGGACGAGCACAAGAAAAAGCACGGCCGCGTTTACATGGCGAGTGAAAAGTTCTTTGACGGAATGTTGTCCTTGTATCGCCGCACCCTGCACTGGGTGCTCGACAATCCGCTCCCCACGCTCATCGTGCTCTTCGTCACCATCGTGCTGAATATTGTGCTGATCATCAAAATCCCCAAGGGTTTTTTCCCGCAGCAGGACACTGGCGCGCTCTCCGGCTCGGTGCGAGGCCCGCAGGATTCCTCGTTCCCAGCCATGGACGATTCCGTTCGCCAGATCGTCGCCGTCGTCAAGAAAGATCCGGCAGTCGCGAACGTAATTGGCTTCACTGGCGGTGGCGGAGCCACGAATACCGGCTCGCTTTTCATTGCTCTGAAACCGTTGGCGGAGCGCAAAATCAGCGCCGCTCAAATCATCGATCGCTTGCGACCGCAACTAAATCGTCTGCCCGTGGCTTCTTCATTCCTACAGGCGGTGCAGGATTTGCGCTTCGGCGGACGTTCCAGCAACGCGATGTACCAATACACTCTGCAATCCGATAACGTCCAGGACCTCACCAAGTGGGGACCGATACTTCTCGATCAAATGAAGCGCCTACCCGGCTTCCAGGACGTGAGCTCGGACCAACAGAACGGCGGCCTCAACGAATTGCTGACCTATGATCGCGTTAGCGCGGCAAAGCTCGGCCTCACCGCACAATCGCTCGACTCTGAGCTCTACAGCGCTTTCGGTCAATCCGAAGTCTCCATCATCTACACGCAATTAAACCAGTATTACGTCGTCCTCGAAGTCGCGCCGCAATATTGGCAAAGCCCCGAAGGATTGAAAGCCATCTATTTTCAGAGCTCTGCCAATGGCAATATTCCGTTGCTCACGATGGCCAAGGGTCAAGCCAGCACCACGCCGCTGGCCATCAATCACACAGGCCTGTTTCCTTCTGTCACCGTATCTTTCAACTTAGCCTCGAACAAGTCTCTGAGCGATGCCACCCAAAGCATCAGTCAAATGCAGACGCGGCTGGGCACGCCTTCCACGCTTCAGGGTTTTTATGCCGGCACTCTTCTCGCCTATCAGCAATCGCTCGGCACTGAGCCTGTTTTGGTTCTGACGGCACTCTTGGCCGTGTATATCGTTCTCGGAATTTTGTACGAAAGCCTCGTTCATCCGCTGACGATCATTTCCACGCTGCCATCGGCCAGCGTGGGTGCCATGCTTGCATTGATGCTCTTTAAAGCCGATCTGAACGTTATCTCCATCATTGGGATCGTCCTGCTGATCGGCATCGTAAAAAAGAACGCCATCATGATGATCGATTTCGCGCTGCAGGCGGAGCGCGAGCAAGGAAAGAGCACTTACGACTCGATTTTTGAAGCATGCATGTTGCGATTCCGTCCTATCCTGATGACCACCATGGCCGCGTTGTTGGGCGCTCTTCCGTTGGCGCTAGGGACGGGCACGGGCTATGAACTCCGCCGGCCACTGGGCATCACCATTGTGGGAGGACTGATCTTGAGTCAGTTGCTCACGCTCTATACGACGCCAGTAGTCTATTTGGAATTTGATCGGCTGCGATTACGGATGCAGAAGAGGAAGCGCCGTCCCGTTCCGTCCCCAGCACCAGAGGCCGGCTAGCGCGGTGAAATGAGATGAATCGCTTGGAAGAAAAATATCCTATCGCAACCGTCGATCGGAAATTCGCGCATAGCGCGCAGTGGCTAACTGCTGCGCTGCTTGCATTATTCTTGTCAGGCTGCGTCGTTGGCCCCAAATATCACGCGCCGGCCCCCGACGCGTCCGCGCCCGCCTATAAAGAAACACCCAGCGAATCCAAGGAGGCGGGAGACTGGCAGGTTGCGCAGCCTTCCGACGCCATGCTGCGCGGCAAGTGGTGGGAAATTTTCAACGATCCGGAATTGAACGCCCTCGAAGAACAACTCGACATCAACAATCAGAACATCAAACAGTTCTTCGAAAACTTTATGGAAGCCCGCGCAATTGTCCGCGAGGCTCGCTCGCAATACTATCCGACGCTTTCTATCGGCCCGGCGATTACCGAGTCGCGGACCTCAGCAAACTTGAGAGGATCGTCGAACAGCACTACGGGAAACAGTGGAACAGGAACGGGCTCAGGCTCGGGCACCACCACCTCCACCAATCTTCAAAGCACTCTCTATACGCTCCCGCTCGAAGCATCCTGGATGCCCGATCTGTGGGGCAAAGTCCGCAACACCGTGCGCCAAGCTCAGTATGCCGCGCAAGTCAGCGCCGCAGATCTCGAGAACGAGCGTCTTACAGAGCAAACCAGCCTGGCGGTATTTTTCTTCGAGATTCGCGGCCAGGACCAGCTCCAAAAAATCCTGAACGACACGGTCGAAGCAGATCAGAAAACCTACGACCTAACCCGCGGCCTCTACGAAGACGGCATCGACGACAAAATATCAGTGGTTGCGGCAGAAACCACTTTGCGCGGCGCGCAAGCGAGCGCCTCAAATGTAGGAATCGCGCGAGCCCAGTTCGAGCACGCCATTGCCGTGCTCGTAGGCAAGCAAGCGACCAGCTTCTCGATTCCCGTCAAGCCCATGACCGTCGCGCCGCCGCCGATCCCGGTCGGCGTGCCGTCGCAACTTCTCGAGCGCCGCCCCGATATCGCCGCAGCTGAACGCACCATGGCGGAAGCCAATGCCGCGATCGGCATCGCGTACGCCGCCTACTATCCCGCACTTACGTTGAACGCCGAAGGCGGTTTCGAAAGTTCGTCCTTCACGAAATGGCTTTCGTGGCCTAGCCGTTTCTGGTCCGTCGGGCCGTCCGTCTCCGAAACCATTTTCGATGGCGGCCTGCGTCGGGCCACCGTCCATCAATTCGTTGCCGCCTACAATGCTGATCTAGCCAGCTACCGTCAGACCGTGCTCACCGGGTTCCAGCAGGTAGAAGACGGTCTGGCCGAAGTCCGCATATTATCGAAGGAGGTCCAGCAGGAGCAGCAGGCGGTAACTCTAGCTCAAGAATTCGTAAAATTAGAACTGGGCCGCTACGAAGACGGCATCGATCCCTACATCGATGTACTAACCGCGCAAAACACGCTACTGGCGGACGAACAAACCCTGAATGCTCTTCAAGTCCAAGAGATGACCTCGGCCGTAGCCTTGGTCGAAGCTCTGGGCGGAGGGTGGGACCGCTCGCAATTGCCGAGCCCCAAACAAGTCACCGAAAAACCGCCCAAGTCCGACACGACCATTCAACAATAGCTCCGAGTAAAAAACACTACCGGACAGAGGAATCAGGCTGAGCGCTTCGCGTTACGCTCGCCGCTATTTCTTGCTCTGGCCTTCGGTGATCGTCATGTAGCGATCGATCTCGAGGTCCGAAAATCGCTCGACCAAGCCGCTGGGTTGCGGCCATTTAATTTCCAGCCAATCAATTTTGGTGCGCGAGCCGAGGCCTAGAACTATTCGAGGGTCGTGCGCGGAAAGAAAACTGCCGCCGGCAACTTTCAAATGGCTGCGTTTCAGATCGCCGGCTTGGTAGGTAATACGGGCGCCAACGGCGTCGATATTTGCTTTCCGTCCTATGAGGCGTAAGCCCAGCCAATGGTTTTGCCGGCCGGCTTCGTTTTGCAGCAAGACCGGAGCCTCATCGTTATTCGACAGCAGCACATCGATCGCACCGTCGTTATTGAAATCGCCGAGCGCCATACCGCGGCCGGACATCGGCCGGCTGAAAATAGGACCACTTTCCTGGCTGACATTTTTGAATTCCGTGCCGGTATTTTGGAATAGTAGGAGCGGCTCCCGATAGCTCACCGACGGAACGATCTTGTCGATCAAGTCATCGGGATGACCATTGACGATGAACAAGTCCAGGTTGCCATCGTTATCGTAGTCGAAAAATTTCATGGCCCAGCCGCTCATTAGCAAAGTCGCTTTTGCGATGCCTGTGGCCACGGATTTGTCTTCGAAGGTCTCATCGTGCTTATTTTGGTAGAGCGAGTAGGTTTCATGGTCGAGGTTCGTGACCGTCAGGTCCATCCAACCATCCTGGTTGAAATCGGCTGAGTCCACACCCATCCCTGACCGAACTTTTCCGTGCTGGCCGTAGGCGACTCCGGCAGTAAAGCCGATTTCTTCGAAATGGCGCCCATCTCGATTGGCGTAGAGAAAATTGGCCACCGCATCGTTCGAGACGAACAGGTCCATGCGGCCGTCGTTGTTGATGTCCGTGGCCACTACGCCCCAGGCCTTGCCTGGATTCGCGGCGATGCCGCTTTCCTGACTTACGTCGGTGAAGGTGCCGTCGCCATTGTTGTGAAAAAGCCAGCTGGGCATGGGCGCAAAAACTTTCGGATAACAATATTCCGCCATACCCACAATTCCCGGAATGTTCGGGGTGAGGCAATTGTGGTGTTTGGATTTATCGAAATCGCAGAACCGGCAAACGAATAAATCTAGCCGGCCGTCATTGTCGTAATCGAACCAGACGGCGCTGGCGGCCCAGCCGGGAGCGGCCACGCGAGCTTTTTCGGTGACGTCGGTGAATGTGCCGTCGCCATTATTGCGATAGAGAATGCTGCGGCCGTACTGCGTGACGTAAAGATCGGGAAAGCCGTCGCCATTGTAATCGCCGACGGCTACGCCCATTCCGTAACCGCCGCCAACGACGCCGGCTCTTTCGGTGACATCGGTGAATGTGCCGTCGCGATTATTGCGATAGAGCGCGTTGCGTAGTGGGCGCGGCGGAGTATAGAAATCGCATGGGCCGCTGTTTACGAGGTAGATGTCCATCCAGCCGTCGTTGTCGTAATCGAGGAATGCGCATCCGGGCCCTGCCGATTCGGGAAGATATTTCTGCGGGGATTTGCCCGAAGTGTGCGTCCAGGTGATGCCGCTCTTCGAAGCGGGAATTTCAGAGAATGGAAATGCGTCACCGGAGGCCATGGCGAAAGGCGCAAGTCCGCCAAATGCCGCTGTTCCCACCAGCATGCGCAAAAAATCACGCCGGCGCACAAACTCAGCTGTCTCGCACGCCGTTGGCCCTCTGCTTTTCGGCATGGCAGACAGTTTCTCACCTTCGTTCAGTGGTTTTCAAGAATCGAAGAAGCATCGGCGAGTGAGGATGGCGCGAGCGTGGTGCCGATTTACAAACCGGACCATGCGATGGTTGATCCGAGAATTGCTGTATAATCCGGTGCTTCAGGACATCTAAACGGAACGAAGTGTGAGAAAAAGATCCTCGGCGATTCGCAGAATTCTATACTTGGTCGGTGGATTTTCTTTGCTCCCCGTGGCGCTTTCGTTGCTGAGCCACGCCTCCATCCAGTCTCGCCCCAAGATTCGAAACTTTCCTGATCCTGACGTTGGCGTGGATTCGCTTGCCGCGCGGAAGCAGGCGCAACTGGCTACAGTGAGCCAGTTCAAAGTTTTCCATCAGTTCCATTTCACTGACAAAGTCGCTGAAAGCGGCATCACCTTCGTCGCTCGCGGCGTGGAGGATACAGGAAGGCACTACAAAGCCGTCCACTACGATCACGGCACCGGCATTGCAGTTGCCGACGTCGATGGCGACGGCCTCTACGATATTTATTTCGTGAACCAGGTGGGCGGCAACGAGCTGTGGAAAAATCTGGGCGGCGGGAAATTCAAGAACATCACCAACGAAGCAGGCGTGGGGATGGCGGGCCGCATCAGCGTCACCGCGTCCTTCGCGGATATCGATAATGACGGCGAT
>Ga0209008_1000602_pt1 | contig 10791 bp, 7 predicted proteins | sample JacPin_JW_Ref_O3_FD_187963 | JGI IMG/M metagenome (GOLD analysis project Ga0209008, IMG submission 187963) | Forest soil microbial communities from Algoma, Ontario, Canada - Jack Pine, Ontario site 1_JW_Ref_O3 (SPAdes) (version 2) | ecosystem: Environmental > Terrestrial > Soil > Boreal...
CGTCGCCATGGCGACGCGCCACATGCGCGTGGGTTCGGGCGGCATCATGCTGCCGAATCACGCGCCGCTAAAAGTCGCCGAGACGTTTCGCGTGCTGGAAGCGCTGCATCCCGGACGCATTGATCTGGGCCTGGGGCGCGCGCCGGGAACCGATTCGCTCACCGCTCTTGCTTTGCGCCGGTCGCGCGAAGCGGTTTACTCCGACGATTTTCCCGCGCAGCTCGCCGAGCTGATGGCCTTCTTCGACGACGATTTTCCCGCGAATCATCCGTACCAGCGCGTGAAGGCCATGCCCGACGACGTGGCCGCTCCGGAAATTTGGCTGCTCGGTTCGAGTGACTTCAGCGCGCAGCTGGCCGCTTCCGCCGGACTGCGTTTTGCTTTCGCGCATCACATTCAGCCCGAGCCGGCGATCAGCGCGCTGCGTTTCTATCGCGATAATTTCAAGCCCTCGCGCTATCTGGATAAGCCGCAATCGCTCATCGCCGTTTCGGTGATTTGCGCCGAGACCGACAAAAAAGCGCGCGAACTAGCCGCGCCGGCGGAATTAACGATGCTGCGTTTTCGCCAGGGCGGACGCATGGGCAAACTGCCGTCAGTCGCCGAGGCGCTGGCATATCCGTACACCGACGAAGAGCGCCTCGCCATTCGCATGAACGCCACGCGTCTAAACGTAGGCTCGCCGGCCACGGTGCGCGAAAAACTTCTAACCCTGGCAGGGCAGGGTGCCGCGGACGAAATCATGGTGACCACCATCACGCACGATCGTCAAGACCGCCGCCGTTCCTACGAACTGCTTGCCGAAGCCTTCGGCCTCGCCTCGAACAAATCGGAAGCGCGCGACACCAGCACGGCAACCCGTTGAGTTCTACGCGATTTCCTCTTCTTGCCGCCAAACAAAAACGCCAAGCCGGCCGCCCCATTTTTCGTTTCTCAGAAAGTTGGGCTCGAAAAGGTCGAACCGTGTGACCGAGGCTCCGCGTTTTGGGCGGCAAGTTTGCCTGTAGCAAAGCGCTGCGCTAGAATCCGTCTCCAATGTCCGACGCTTCCTCGATGCTTGGCCGTAACATCTCGCATTACACCGTCCTCGACAAACTCGGCGGCGGTGGAATGGGCGTGGTCTACAAAGCCAAGGACACCCGCCTGGGCCGCAACGTTGCGCTGAAATTCCTCCCCGACGACATTTCGCAGGATCCGCAGGCCGTCGAACGATTCCGGCGCGAAGCGCGCGCCGCCTCCTCGCTGAATCATCCGAATATTTGCACCATCTACGACATCGGCGAATTCGAAGGCCGTCCGTTCATCGCCATGGAACTGCTGGAGGGCCAGACCCTCAAACACGCCATCGCCGGCAAACCCGGCGAAATCGCCAAGCTGCTCGAGATCGGCATTCAGATCGCCGGCGGCCTGGATGCGGCTCACTCCAAAGGCATCGTGCATCGCGACATCAAGCCCGCGAACATTTTTCTGGTCGAACGCGGGCCAGCCAAAATTCTGGATTTTGGCCTGGCAAAATTAGCGCCGGTCAGCGCGTTGGCCGTCGAATCCGCCGGCGCCACTTCCATGCGCACCCAGCCGAACCTGGATCATGCCAACCAGCTGACCAGTCCGGGCAGCTCCATGGGCACCATCGCCTACATGTCGCCGGAGCAGGCCCGCGGCGAAGAACTCGACGCGCGCTCCGATTTATTTTCGCTGGGCGTGGTGCTCTACGAAATGGCTACCGGCACGTTACCATTTCCGGGAACCACCGCCGCGCTGATTTTCGACGGCATTCTGCATGACGTTCCGGTATCCGCCAAAGAGTTGAACACCGCGCTGCCTCTCGCCTTCGAAAATATTCTGGGAAAAGCGCTCGAAAAAGATCCCGACCTGCGCTGCCAGACCGCTGCCGAACTGCGCGCCGACCTGAAGCGCTTGAGCCGCGACATCGAATCGAGCCGAAAGCCCGGCGCCGAAAAAAGCGGCAGCGGTTCCGGTGCCCACCCGGCTGCAGCAACCAAGCAACGATCGGTTGCGGTACTTTACTTTGAGAACCAGAGTGGTTCGAAAGAAGACGAATACTTCCGCGACGGAATTACCGAAGACATCGTCACCGAGCTTTCCAAGATCGCCCAACTTCAAATCTTCCCTCGGTCCGAAATGCTCGCCTTTCGCGACAAAGCCGTCACCGCGCAGCAGGTCGGCCAGCAACTCAACGCCTCCTACGTGCTGGAAGGCTCGATTCGCCGGTCCGGCACCCGCGTGCGCATCACCGCTCAACTCGTCGAGGCCTCCACCCGGCATTCCGTGTGGGCCGAGCGTTTCGACCGCCAACTGGAGGACGTGTTCGCCATCCAGGAGGAAATCGCCCGCAGCATCGCCCAGGCGCTGCGCATTACGCTAACTCCGCAGGAAGAAAAAACCATCGCCCGCAAACCCACCGAAAATCCGCAGGCCTACGATTTTTATCTGCGCGGCAGGAGTTACACCCGCCGCCTTAACCTGGACTACGCCCTTCAGATGTTCGAGCAGGCCATTCAGCTGGACCCGAATTTCGCATTGGCTCACGCTGGAATTGCGCACCTGTGTGGGCTGATTTATGAAATTCGCGAGCAAAGCCCGAAATGGATCGAACGAGGGCTGGCCGCTTGCGATCGGGCCACGGCTCTGGCGCCGGACCTGCCCGAAGTGTTAGTGGCGCACGCGCGCATCTGCTACGCCGAAAAGAAATATGAACAATCCGCGCTGCTGGCTCACCGCGCCATCGAACGCAAACCGGACTGCGAGGGATCCTGGGACGTTCTCGGCCGGGCGTATTTCGCCTCCGGCCGTTTCGAGGAAGCCGCCGCGCTGACCGAGCGGGCCATCGAAGCCAATGGCGACGACTACAATACTTTTATTCCCTACGGCCGGGCTCTGCGAAGTCTTGGACGCAAACACGACGCCGAGCACGTTACCCAGCGATTCATCAAGGCTCTTCGTCAGCAACTCGAGATTGTGCCGGAAGACGTGCGCGCCCGCATCCTGCTGGCTACTCAGCTGGCCTCTTTCAAAGAACACGAAGACGAAACCATCCGGCACTTGCAGACCGCTATGGCGCTTCGCCCCGGCGATCCCAGCACGCTCTACAATGCTGCTTGCACCTACGGCGTCCTGGAGAAAAAAGCCGAAGCCCTCGAGACCCTCAAGAAATGTTTTGCCGCCGGCTACAGCAACCGGGATTGGGCCGCCAGAGATACCGATCTCGTTTGTCTCCACGACGACCCGGAATTCAGAAGACTGGTCGGCCTTGACGCCGGAGCCGCTTAGCGCTCCCGCCCTTTGCCATCGTCCTTTAGTACGTTGTCATTCCGAGCGTCGCGAGGAATCTCTCTTCGATGTCATCCGCGCCAATGCCCTCGTTTGCGTCGTCATCCGGAGGAGCGCAGCGACGAAGGATCTCTCTTGGATGCGATCTTCTTGTCCCCCAACAAAAATACCAAGCCGGGTGCCCCGTCTTTCGTTTCTCAGAAAGGCGGAGGTGTTGTAGAAGCTGGACCAACTAAACGTTCAGTGTTTTTGGACCGTGGTGGCTGGAACTGACTAGGAATTCTGCGCGGGAGGCGGCCGCCGCGCCGCCATGCGCGCTTCGAGCTTCACCGCGGCTTCCGTCAGCTTCGCCGAAGCTTCCCGCAGAAAAGACGCGGTGCGGCGTTCCGTTTCCGGCGCCACTTCTTCCTCGACGTAATGGCGCAGCCGCTTGATCTCCTCATCCAGCCGACGCCCAATTTCCTCAAATTTGTCCATGCCTACCTCCGAATCCCGCCCGGGCGCATGCTTTACGCCTTTGCGGGTGCCGCACCCTTCGATTTGTGAAGGGTGCGGATTTTGAGTTGCGCGCATCTCAATTTACCGCATCCGCAGGAAGGATAGTACAGCTTCGCCAGAACCGCAGCGGCCGAGAAGGACCTCGCTAGTTAATTTCAGGTTTACGATACAGGCCTATGATCTCTGTCCAACGAAGAGTCCCTTCGAAATCGCTTCCAGCCGAATGCAAAAGCAACCGTGAGGGCTAAAAGGAAAAGGTAACGTAATTCCCAAAAGTCCAAACTTCAGCCACAAGTAACGGCCGGCGTCGGAAATTGCCGGGAGAAATTTGTTCTCGTGTGCATATGCCAAGCTCCGATTGCGGAACGCAGTAGGGAACCTGGCGCCCAGGTTGATCGCCTGATCATAATCTGCAATCGCACGGTCGTAATCGTCCAACTCGGCGTACGCTAAGCCTCGGTTAAGCAGAGCTTCCACATTCGTTGGATTGGACAATAGGACCTGATCATAGGCTTTGATAGCTGGGCCATGCTTACGATCCTGTCCCAATGCGAATGCTCGTCCGTACAAGGCGTCGGCATCTCCGGGTTTTAGTCGCAGCGACTCATCAAAGTCTTGAACCGCGCGGTCATAGTTGCCTTCGTGCAGGTAAGCCAGCGCCCGGTTATAGAAGCCATCGGCAGAATTGGGATTGAGCCGGAGTCCATCATCGTAATCCTGAATAGCCAGATCGTAATTTCCGTTCTGAGTCTGCGCCAAGCCTCGCATGATGAGCGCGTCAGCAAAGTTGGGATTCAGGCGTAACGCTTGGTCGTAGTCTTGAATGGCGCGGCTATAGTCGCCCTTGTGTGCATAAGCGCGGCCCAGATCGTAGAATCCTGCCCAAGAGTTTGGATTGAGCCGAGTCTCCTGACTGAAGTCCTGGATGGCACCGTCGTAATTTTTCTTGGCCCAATACGCCGATCCTCGATACCTGTACGCTTGAGCCAGATTTAGACCCGTTTCTTGTCCGGAGTCGATGATGGCAGAGCATGCGACAACGCTAAGATCTGGATCGGCACCCTTACACTGCTTCGAATTCTCGTTTTGCGATTGGTCCTGGGGAGCGGTCGACGCTCCCAGCGCACTTACGAGCATAATCGCAGCCGGAACCCATTTCATCAGCAGCATGGAGAGTAGTCTGTCCTCTAACGAGTTTTTTCCCTAGAAATTCTGTAGAGTGCGATGTCTGCGGAGTGACCATTCCGCTCTGTGGCGCCGGCGTTGACTGCAACCGACGCGCGGTGATTTTTCGAACTCCGCACATCCATTCCCATTTGCATACGCGTACGACTTTCGGCCCACCGCAATTTTCGCGATAATCATCTTGATGGTAACTCCTGTGCCGATTTATCCCTGGGGCTTTGTAAAATAAGCTTCCAGCCAGAACTCCAACGTTGAGTCGTGCCGCGCCTGCGGACCAATTAAGTTCGGAGTCAATTCTTTGTATCGCTCGCGCAACACGGCTGCATCGAGGTGCTGCGATCTCGCCAAGTATTCAACGTCTTGCCGGTCGCGTTCGATGTTCCGGGTCAGTTTCGATAGAACGAGATCGTACGGGTCGGGAATGAAGAGACGGAGATTCTTAAAGTGTTCGGGAAAAAGTTCCCTGAGGCGATCCTCGTAGTTCTCAGGTATGGAATCAACGGCGGTGTGTTGAAGATGAACACCGTACTGTTTCGCGAGTGCGGACGCTGGACCGGCGATCCGTTGCAAGTCATTTATGCGATTGTAGGGATCAAGCGTCCGATAATCCAAGTCGTTTGTCGCACGCGGGAGACCGTAACCCATCACAGCAGCGAATCCGCCAATGCAATCCAGTCGAACGGGTTCTTCAAGCAACTTGTCCAATTTTTCCAGGAACCCTTTCCACGGCGCTGGAATGTCATTCAACATAACGAACCGTTTCGGGCCGCATGTCGCTTAGCAGATTCCACTGCCTGGCCTCCGCCGAACTATTCGTGCGCAGCCATCGACGCTCGGCCTCATTCAACTCTTTGCAGAATGAATCTTCTTTCTCCAGCTTGCTATCGGCAAGTGTTTGCTCTAATGGGCGCAGATCATCCCTCCCACCTGCCAGTCTTCCGAGAGTCACCACGAAACCCAGGCGGTTCTGAAGAACTCTCGCGCGTGACTCTCGAACCAGCCACTCGCGCGGCATGTCCGGGTATCGTAGAACTAGCCACGGAAGACCTTCAGCCACGCGGGCTTCCAGGTTGCGCTGGAACAAAGCCGTAAGCAAAAAATCAGCAGGATTGGCTTTCTTCGTTTTTCGGAGATGGGCAAAACCAGGGTATCCCAGCGACGCCAGCTCATGGGCCAAGAAGCTAGGGGTCGCCCTTTCCTTTACTTCTTGAACCGGCAGCACCGTAGGCGACAGGCGGTAAACCTGCATTAGCTTGCGAGAAAGATGGGCAGTACTTCTTCGCCCGCTCTCCAGCATCGAGAGGTAGGCCTGCGTCACACCCAGGCGCTTCGCAGCTTCCTGCTGGTTCCAGCCACGCTCCATTCTGGCGCTTTTGAGCTGTTCAGAATTCATAGTTATTTATAACACATCGTGTTATAATTGTCCATAGCCGGTGACAGTTGTGCGGCTATGTTATCTCGCGTAGTAGTATTATCTTTTTCCCGATTCGTTAGTCATATCGATGGAAAGGGCAGGCCGCCCGGCCCCTGCAGATTCGGGGCACGGACAAGCCTCTTGAGTTTTGAATAATCGTGAAAACGATTCCAATTAACGCAAACGAATACCCAGATATCGAAAGTGAGCTTGTCGCTTTGCTCAAACAAGTCCTCGCCTCGCTGCCGTCCAATCGTGCTTCGCTTGAGGTCAAGCGCGCCAGACGAAATGGTGAGGGGATGATAGCTGTGTTGAAACCCAAAAAGTCAGGAGCTGCCTCGATTGTCGCTCATGCGGAGAACGGGCTTCCTTTGGTCGATTTTAGTTTTGGAGATTATGAGCCAACCTGGGAATTGCCAATTGAGGGCCATAATCCGAAAGCCAACAGAAAGGAGTTGCTACAAGAGGTTGAGGAAATGTGCAGGGCAGTGATAGCGGGGAATTGCGAACATAAGCGGGGCCTGCTCAGCATCCGTGGACGCATTCAAGTTGGCGACCGGCAGTATAGAGTAACTGACATGCTTGTCTTTCGTCCGACGCCGCCGTTGCATGGAATACGAAAATATGAACCATACTGACTTTGACTTCCCGTATGTCGAGTTTGGCGAGGTCACGCAGACCACGTTCCCTTGACGTGCACGCCCTTGAATTTATCGCATCGGCAGGACAGTACAGTTTCGCCGCAACTGAATCCGCCCGGACTTCATCAAATTTTGGAACTCCGCACATCCATTCCCATTTGCATACGCGTACTACCTTGGACCGACCGCTAATTCCCGCGCAAACGCTATAATGCTCCCATGACCGATTCGCCGGCGCAGCACATGACCTGTATGGAAGTTTGGGGCGGCAGCCAGCTCACCTCGAGCGGCGTCGAACTGAGCGGCCTGGACGTGTGGGTTTACAGCAAGCCTTTTGGCGAAGCGCAGCGCGGCGGCGACGTGTATTACGTTTCGAGCTGCGCCACCGGCCGCATCAGTCGTGTGCTGCTCGCCGATGTTTCCGGCCACGGCACCGCCGTCGCTTCTACCGCCGCGGATCTGCGCACCTTGATGCGCCGCTTCGTGAATCGCCTGGACCACAAAGAATTTGTACGCCTGCTGAACGATCAATTCACCGAAATGTCGGGACATGGCACTTTCGCCACTGCGGTTGTCACCACTTTTTTCGCGCCGAGCCGCCGTCTTTCGTTGTGCAACGCCGGCCATCCGCGTCCGCTGCTCTATCGCGCCACCGACAAGCGCTGGACTCTGCTGGGCCACGACGAACATCCCGAAAAAAAGGGACTGAGCAATATTCCGCTAGGCATGTTTCAGGTCGCCGATTACGAGCAGTTCGACGTGGAACTCGATCCTGGCGATTGCGTCATCAGCTACACCGACGCGCTGATCGAATCTTGCGACGCCGACGGGGAAATGCTCGGCGAAAAGGGCGTGCTGCGCATTGCGAATCTGCTGGGTGATGTTCCGGCGGAGAAACTTATTCCGGCGATGCTCAAGGAAATCGGCGAACGCTACCCGGAAAATTTGGCGGCTGACGACGTGACGCTGTTGGTGGTGCGGGCCAACGGACGCTCGCTGAATTTCAGTTTCCGTGAAAAGCTCGACGCGGTGGGGCGTTTCTTCAAAACTTTTATTCGCTCGCTCGATCCGCGCGCCGATCGCGCGCCATTTCCCGACGCCAGCCTGGCCAATCTTGGCGGCGCCATAATTCCAGCGCTGGGCCGCCGCTGGCGTGCGCCGCGTCCAACCACCCAGAAATAATTTCCAACACAACCACGCGTCTACTGCCGGTAGGCAGTCCACATGTCGTCTATGAATGTGTATTGCGGAAATTCGCCTTGCAGCCAGAAACGGGTTTGGCCCTGGCGCTCCCAGTTTGCGCTGTAGTCGAAACCGCTTTGCGCTTTGATTTCGGCCACAGCCTGGGTATCGTCTTCGGTCATCCAGCGATCGGCGTAATCCAGAAACGGCGGATAGTTCCACACACTTTCGGCATGCATCAGGTGCACCGCGAGCGCTTCGCCAACCCACGAAACCGAAGTGCAGCAACGGCGATACGCTTCTCCGAGTTGCTCGTTGCCATTGAGCAACGGCCACGCGGAAGGCTGCAATTGTTCGTAGGGTCCGTACACGCCCGGGCTGACGATCGAACCATCGGCGTTCACGCCGTAGTGCCCGCCGTAGATCACTGTCGCGCCCTGCCAGGCCTGCTGAACGCTTCCCGCGGGAGGCAGGTTCTTCACGTAAACCGTCTGCATGTCCTCGCCGAATTTATTCGGGAAAGTCGCCGACACATTTTTCATGCCCGAATTGTTCAGCAAAATTCCGGCAAAAATAATCGGCAGTTTCCTGCCGCTGCGGTGCCCGCCAAACGCCGGCCAGCCGTAGCCCGCCTGCACGCAGCCGTACAGGTCAATTCCGTACTGCACGAAATAATTAGTGAGATTCACTTTCTGGTCGGGCGTGAAATTCAGCATCAGCAGCAGGGACGCGTAAGAATCGGCGAACGCGACGTGCTGGCCGTAACTCGGCATGTACTCGGCCGGCGCGTCGAACAGGAACGCATTCGTATCAATCCATGGCCGGCGGTACCAGTCCTCGAATTGCGAAAGCGGCGGCGTGTTCGAAGGATTGGGAGGCGCGAGCGAAGGCAATAAATTCCGCTGCAGCGAATTCGCGTAATAAATCGCCTGACTGCGATCGCAGTAGGATGGCCGGAACGCGTCATCCGCTGGCGCCGCCGCAAGAACGGTCAGCACCGAAACCGAAGCCACCGGGCTTGCGCTCATATCTGAAGCGCGCATCACTTCCGGAACCGAATGAATCGTCGCCAGGCTGATCGAAGAAGCTAGCGAATCGCCGGGCTTCAGCGAAATCGGAGGATAGGATCGCAACGACGCATCGAACCACCACGATTCGTCCGTGCCATCGTTCAGCCGCGAGTCGAAACCGCTCTTGCCGTTTGCGGTCGGCAGATTTTTCACCGATCCGTTTTCGTACGGCGTCGAAGTCGTCGGCGCCGGATCAATGGCCGTGATGGTGACCGGCCCCACCACGTAGTAGTCCCCGTTCACAAATTGTCCCACCGGTACCGGCTGGCTGAAGGTCCAGGTGATGCCGTCCTTCGAAATGCTGGACGCGGTTCCAGGCGCGGCATTCGAAGTAATCGTCACCGTGGCCTTCGCGGTCTTGGAAGTTTCGGCCACGCTGGTCGCGGTCACGCTGTAGGTTCCGGCGGTGTTTCCGGCGGTGTACATTCCGCTCGACGAAATTGTGCCGCCGGTCGCGGTCCAGGTCACTCCGCTGTTCGATGTTCCGGTGACCGTCGCCGAAAATCCCTGGGTGTTACCGGCTGCGAGCGACGCCGACGTAGGATTGATGCTAATGGTAATGACCGGCGCGGCCGCGGTTACCGTTACCGTCGCTTTTGCTGACTTCGATGTATCGGCCATGCTGGTCGCCGTTACACTGAAAGTTCCCGCCGTGGTGCCCGCGGTGTAGACCCCGCTCGACGTGATCGAGCCGCCGGTCGCCGTCCACGTCACTCCGGTGTTCGATGAGCCGGTAACCTTTGCCGAAAAAGTCTGGGTGCTGCCGGTTTGCAGTGACGCGGAAGTCGGAGTGATGCTGACCGCCACGGCTGCTGCAGTGGCGACCGTCACACTGGCTGTGGCTGTTTTCGAAGTATCGGCGACGCTCGTCGCGGTCACATCAAAAGTTCCCGCGGTGCTGCCTGCCGTGTACATCCCCGCAGATGAAATCGTTCCGCCGGTCGCGCTCCAGGTCACAGTGGTGTTCGATGTTCCGGTCACCGCTGCCGAAAATTGCTGCTTGGCGTCAGTCTGAATCGAAGCAGAAGTTGGATTAACGGAAATGGCCACCATTCCGGTGCCGGGATTCGAAGGCGAACCGGTCGTGCCGCTGCAATTGGCCATGCTCAGCGACAAAGCCAGAAAGGAGACCAGCGTGAACATTCGACGCCAGCTCGTGCTATTTCCCTGGATCATAGAGACGGAATTCGAGAGGAGTGTGCGCGCGGAAGCAGTCATAAGGTCTTCATCTCCAGACCTATAGGCTAGATTCGCGCCAAGGCACCGTGTACTGGCCAAAAGGCCGGATTTGGGACACTGCACCTCTGCTTTGAAACAGGTCGAGGCCAATTTTTCGTTCACCGCAGTGCTTCGCCCAAAAACTTCGAACCATTCAGCAACAGGAGTGAAGTAGACTCACCGGCTCAAGGAGACCTTCATGCGAATGCGCGGAAGCGCTGTGGCGGTGACGTTGACGCTGACGATGTTGCTGATGACGCTGTGTGGCCCGAGCCCACTGCTGGCGCAAACC
>Ga0209008_1000603_pt1 | contig 10771 bp, 12 predicted proteins | sample JacPin_JW_Ref_O3_FD_187963 | JGI IMG/M metagenome (GOLD analysis project Ga0209008, IMG submission 187963) | Forest soil microbial communities from Algoma, Ontario, Canada - Jack Pine, Ontario site 1_JW_Ref_O3 (SPAdes) (version 2) | ecosystem: Environmental > Terrestrial > Soil > Boreal...
AATCCAGCACAACCCGCTGGATTTCCACTTTTCCCACAGCCCCGACTACTGCTGGTATCTCTCAAACAACATCGGGAAATCTAATTGTCGTTGACCGGAAAGAATGCTTGACGCCGGACAGGGTCCCAAGTTCTTTGCGGAATCGGCACCAAGCATAAATGCCGCCGTGCCGACACCGATGCCGGCTCTCACGCCCGGAGACTTGAGCAGCGTCAGTTTCCAAGGTGCCATGATGCGGGAAGTATAGCCAAATGAGGCTAAGAATGACTTCGGAAGTTCGGAGAAGCCGATGAAAGCCTCACTGCAATTGCTTGCGGTTGCGACGTTGTTCTTGTCCCATGCCTGGGCACAACGTAACCCTCCACTCCTCCCTCCGCACATCCCCATTGTATCGAGAGGAGGATCGTCTTTCACTTTTCGAGGTTGTTGAATAGCCTAGGCGATTACGTTTTCAATCGCCGAGACCGTTAGGGACGAGTTTTCCGCTGTCTGGAATTAACGCGCGATGGATTCCGGAAGCGCCTCTTCCAGCTTTCGTGATAGCCACTCTTGTAGCTCGGACTTGCGTTCCCGCGGAACAGACACAAAGCGGACTCCGTAGTGGACCGTTTTCAGCCAGCAGATTTTCGATTCCGCCAAGAATGGCTCTTTGTGATCCGGCATGGTGAACTGAACCTGCACCGGCTCTCCGTCGTCGAGAGGAACTGATGTACTTACAGCCATTCCCCCTTCGCTGATGTTCACGCTGCGGCAGCGAACTTCGGGCATGTTTCGTCTGAGGATGGTGACTGGGTGAGAAATGGGACACCGGAAGTAGCGCCGCCGTTCTCTCAATATCAGTCCGTAAGCAGGCTTGAGTATGTTGCGGATTGCCTGCGGAGAAAGAGGTCTCCCAAAGAGAAAACCTGTCCTTCTGCGGAAGACGGCTGTAGTATCTTCCTCACCGCCACTGATGGCAAACGTAACCGCTGTTCGGTTCGACGAGGAGCGATGCACCTCATCCAAAATCAGCCCGCACTGTTCCCCTAGCTCGAGATCAACGATAACGGCATCGAACTTTCGGCGGTTCAAGAGCGGAACCACGCCTGCCGCCTCCTGACATATATCGGGTGAAACAGACAATTCTCGCAGGGCGAGGCTGAACTTTCCGATTGTCACTGGATCAGCAGATACCAAGAGTGCAAATGCCATTGTCATGATGAGGTAACTTCAGAATCGGCTCGTGGCTCACAAACGTTTCTCTCCCAATTTGACCATACTCCGGTTCGGACGGTCGCCATAGTTACGAGGGGGCCAGTCGGCCAATCCGAGGCACTTCGTTTGTGGGCTTTGTGTCCATAACCCAACCTTAAGGGCTTGCGGAACAAAGCGACCGATGCGCGAGTGATCTTCCGTGCGAAATCGCACCCTGGGTTGTGCAGTCAAAGCATGCATCTTTTCGAAGTATTGAACTCGACAGCGATCAAATGCACAGAAGATACCGTCGACGCAGGTCGAGATCTTAAAAATGATTAGCCTTGATGATCACCGATGTAATATCGTCGTCCTGGAGATCGCCTTGCGCGAACTCCCTAGTGGCATAGTAGATACCATTCGCGATATTCGAAGCCGACTCGTGGCTCAGGGACCGAATCTGATCAAGCACACGCTGGCAGCCGAATTGGTGACCGTTCGGCGTCGTCGACTCGATGACACCATCGGTTAGGAACACCGCGATTTCTCCCGCATCGAGGTTAATTGCCTGCTGCAGGGAATATTTGCTTGTGGGAAAGATCCCGAGCGGTGGTCCGGTGCTCTCCAGCTTGCACTTTACATCGCCGGAGTCGAGGAATATAAGGCCGGGTACGTGGCCGGCGCTGGCGTATGACAGAGTCCGATGACTTGAATTCAATCGAGCGAGAAAGAGGGTAACGAAATCGCCGTGTTCGAGGTCTTTCAGCAGCATCTCGTTGACATGAGCCAACATTTCATCCAACTCTAAATGCATGGCGGCAAAGCATCGCACATAGGCCCGAGTAAGTGCCACGACCAATGCGGAGCTGAAGCCATGCCCTTTGGCATCGGCCACGGCGATCACAAGAGAACCGTCGGCCATAGGAATGAAGTCGAAGTAGTCACCGCCAGTTTCGTCCGCGGGATGGGTGGATGCACCGATGTCAAAACCCGATACCAGGGGTGGGGCTGCGTAGAAGCGTTGCTGCACATTGCGCGCCAGCTGCAATTGGAACTCTTGATCCTCCTTCTTCCGCAATTCGGTGATGTCTTGGGACACTGAGACAAAGTGGGCCAGATGTCCAGACTCATCCCACATAGAGGTAATGGTCTGTTGTGCCCAGTAGAGTTCGCCAGTTTTCTTGCGATTGATGACCATTCCTTTGAAGGGGAGCCCCTGAGCAAATTTCGCCCACATCTGCCGGTAGAACTCCGGATCGTGTAGGCCCGACTTGAGGATTCGGGGGGTCTTGCCTATGGCTTCATCTCGGCCGTACCCGGACGTTGCCTCAAAGGCTGGATTCACATACTGGATGACGCCTTGCGTATCGGTGAGTATTACACTGTCGGCTATTTGCTCCACCACCCGAGAAAGCAGCATGAAGGGCTCAACAATAGCCTGCAATGCGTCGGACTGCGCGCGCACTTCAGATCTGTACTCCATTACTGCTTTCATGGTCACATCTTTCGTTTCTCTTTGATTCGCGTCACTTTCGAATGCGGGTGATCAGGAACTGAAGCCAAAGAGCCTCCAAGGCGAGATGCTGTGCTTTCGGCCAGGCGATATCACCCAAGGCAGCACGATACAGCGCGAACTCCAAGGGCGCACTTCTCTGGCCCACTGGCTTGAGGCAGAGTTTTCTGTTAGTTGGGAATATTTTCTGTATTTTCCAGCCGACGGCTGCAAGCTATCAAATCGCATGGCCATTCTCGAAGCGGATTTATGAAGACTGCCAAGAGCATAGCTGCAAAGACACGGACCGCAATCCTTCGCCGAGGTCGTCCGCAACTGTCTCGGCCTCTTCACTGCGCCCGGTTCTCGCTTACGACTGCAGAGCTGCTCCTAGCCCCGTATTCGACAAGGTCGCGCGAATCGCATCCATTAATTCGTGGTTGTCCACCGGCTTTTGGAAGAACACCGTTGCCCCCGCTTGCAACGTTCTTTGTTCGTTGAATTGGGAATCGCGAGCGGTCAACACAATCACGGGAATCCTGGATAGGGCGTCATTCTCTTGCAGTCGCTCTAGAACGTCAAAGCCGTCCCCAGTTCGTAAGCCCAGGTCAAGAATAATAAGACCCGGTTTCTCCTCTTGCGCCATTGCAATCGCAGAGTCGCAGTCCGATGCCTGCACGGTGTCGTAGTGGCTGGCGCGCAGACGTATTTTCAGTGCCCGTCTGAGGTTAGGGTCGTCGTCGACGATCAGGATTTTCGCTCTCTCCATTTGAATTCTCTGTTTCTAAAATCGCACCCCGGGGGCGTAAAGATTCCCCGTGCTCATGGCAGGTTGGGAAGAAACCGCGTCTGGCTGAACTCGTCGTCACGGGGAAGAAGAAGAGCATGATCGACGGCTTGCAGCAAAACGTCTAAGTCTTCCAAGTTCGACTTCTGCAGATAGCTTACCGCGCCGTCTCTCCTAAGTCTGGCGTCGTTGCTGCTGGGCAGACCGCTCAGGGCAATCACTGGAATTTTCTTTGTTGCATTATTTTTCTTCAAGGTGAGAAGGACATCCAAACCACTAATCTTGGGCAGCATCATATCGAGCAGGATGACATCCGGCCTTGCGCTGCCCGCCAGTTGCAAACCCTCCTCACCGTCGCTGGCGAGTTCAACTTTATACCCAGCGGAAGTCAGAATCTTTTTGAACGCGATTTGAAGTTGAACGTTATCGTCGATTACAAGAATCTTCAACATAGGAGTAAGTTTCCTCGTTTGAGCAAAGATCTCTGAGTTCGGTGCCCCATATTAACTAATCGTCAAATCGTAGTTCGCCACGGGAAACATCAAGCGCCTTGCGAATGGCAAAGAGCAGAGTGCCATCGTCCACGGGCTTTTGAAAGAAGGCCGCCGCTCCCGCGTGCAGAGCTCGGTCCCGGTTACCGGCCAATTCACGGCCTGTCAGCACAATCACTGGGATGTTCGCCAGACGGTCATTCCTCTGCAATCGCTCCATCACGACGAATCCATCTCCGGCAGGAAGTCCCAGATCAAGGATCATCAGGTCGGGCCTTTCCGTCACCAAAGCGGCTGTAGCTGAAATGGCATCCTCGGCAAACAAAACCTCGTAGCCGTTCGCTTGCAGCCGGACGCTCAATCCTTTTCTTATCGTGGGGTTGTCGTCGACAACCAATATTTTCGTCCTATCCATTAGGTCTCCAGTTTAAAAACACGTTCGATTTTGTTCGTACCTTTCCCAAGCGGGTCTTGGACCCCGTCCAGAGCGCCGTCCAACACACTGCGAATCCTCGAAGCATTCTCCAGCATGATCCCGATATACTCGCGTTGTTCGCCAGACAATTCACCCGCCAGCCCATCGATCAGGATGTTTCCAAATTGCTGGATACAGGCAAGTGCATTACGCAATTCATGAGACAGATAAGCGGTGAGTTCTGGCGTGCGCCGGGTGGTTTCTGTCATACGGATCCCTGGTCATCAAGAGTAGGTTCCTTCGTCCGAGTGGGTTCTCCCAGTGCCTGACGGATGACCGCCAATAATTCGGCATCATTCACGGGCTTCTGAAGAAATGCTTTCGCTCCTGCCTCATACGCTCGCTTTTGGTTTCCGAGACCGTCGCGAGCGGAGACGACGATGACTGGAATTACAGCGAGAAAGGGAATCTGCCTGAGTCTTTCCATCACAGTAAAGCCGTCGCCCGCGGGGAGACCGAGATCGAGGATAATTAAGTCCGGCCGGTGCTTCCGTGCCTCAGCCACACCGGAGAACGCATCGGCGGCAAAGAAGGTCTCGTATTGGTTGGCCTTGAGGCGCAAGTGCATGCCTAGGCGTATATCCGCATTGTCATCGACGATGAGAATTTTCCTGCTATCCATTTCTAACCTGCCTCGCCGAAATTTCCTCGTTCATGAGTTCCTCAATGTCAGTGGTCAATCTCTCCAGAAAATCTTCCTTCGATTCGGAGGGGTTTCGTTTCGTCGCCTCAAGTGACCGGTAAGAAGCTGAATGGGTCAAACCTGCTTGCCGGATACGTTCGGAGCTGTCCAATTGTTTCCGGATTCGCTTACAAATCGCCGCGCCGCCAATTCCGTCGGTGATAGCCACAATGAAGAAGACTTCTGCTGGCCCCGCGGAGTCCATCTTGAGCAAGAGAACATCCAGATCGGAATACAAACACCCGCGCAGGAGGTCGCGGATCCCGCGACACTGCTCCGCGCGCACCTCGTTAGAAAGCCAGCCGGTTTGCGAGCCTATCTCTGTCACCACAAGTGTGATCGAGCGTTCGGTTTGTCTTTCCTCGGTGAAGGCCGGTGCGAGTAGCTTGGGTAGAGAAAAAATGGGAAATGTAAGGGAAAAGATTGAACCTCGTCCCAGCTCGCTCTTAGCCCAAATTTTTCCACTCTGTCGTGTAACCAAGTCTTTGCAGATGTATAAGCCCAAGCCGAGGCCGTTATGATCTGCTGCATCCGGATCTGAAGCTTGGAAGAGCCGTTCAAAAATCCGATCGGTCATCTCCGGATCTATCCCGCATCCCGAGTCCGTGACCTCCAGAAGCAGAGAATCCGGATCTTCCTCGGATATGCGAGCTTCAATCGTCACCGTGCCGTTTTGCGGAGTGAACTTGATGGCGTTATCAACCAGAATAATGAGGATTTGTCGAAGGCGTGCTGGGTCAGCGCAAACTGATGGCACCTTGCGCGCAATATCTGAGGAGAGGACGATTCCTTTTGCTGCAGCTGCCCCCTGGAGGGTGTTGACGGTGTAGACGATGGCGTCGGAAACCGAAGTAGATTGCAGATCGATCTTCAATTTACCCGCTTGCACACCAGAAACTTCGAATAAGTCATTAATCATCGAGTGTAACTGCTTAACATTCCTCAGAACGATTTCCAGGTACTGACGCTGTTCCAGATTCAATTCGCCGGCCAATCCGTCCAGGAGAATAGTCACGAACTGGCGGACCGCGGTCAGCGGTGAACGAAGCTCGTGCGACACATGGGAGAGGAACTCATCCTTAAACTGCATCTGATTTGTCCGGATGAGATCGGTTTCGGTCTGCATGCGGTGGCGCTCGACGGCATGGCGAAGAGCTCGAGGGAGGGCCCGATTTTCGATCTGGCCCTTGATCAGGTAGTCCTGCGCCCCAGCGTTCATTGCCTCGGCAGCCAGAGCCTCATCGTCCAAGCCGGTCAACACGATTACTGGGACTTCTGGGGCCGCAGCATGTGCCCGGCGCACGGTATCGAGACCATGTCCGTCCGGCAATCCCAGATCCAACAGGACGATATCCACTCCACCCTTGGCAAGATGGGTCTCGGCTTCACTCATACGCAAGAGATGCGTCAACTGAAAAGCATCGCGTTTCTCTTTACTGAACATTTCGCGGAGCAAGCGGACATCTCCCGCGTTATCCTCAACCAGAAGGACCTGGAGCGGCTTTTCCTTCATGAGCGCGCTTCGCGTGGCAACTTGACCACGGACAGCCAGAAATTGTCGATGCTTTTCACGACTTTGAGAAACCCATCGAGGCCCACGGGCTTAGTGATGTAGCAGTTGGCATGTAGCAGGTAACTCCGCAGGATATCTGCCTCTGACGAAGAAGTAGTCAGGATCACTACAGGAATGCTTTTCAGCGTGGGACTTTCCTTGATCTCCTCCAAGACTTCCCGGCCATCTTTCTTGGGCAGGTTCAGGTCGAGCAAGACAAGGTCCGGGCGCGGCGCATTGGCGTACTCGCCCTCGCGCTTCAGGAAAGCCATAGCTTTTGCTCCATCCGAAGCCACGTGCAAGTTGATGTGCACCTTGGCGTCCTTAAACGCTTCCCGCGTTAGCCGGACATCACCGGGACTGTCTTCCACCAGAAGAACTTCGATAGCTGTGGCGTTCATTCCAATCGATTCCATCATTTCTCCATTGTTTCCGGCAGGGCAAAGTAGAAGGTTGAGCCCTTCTCCGGTTGCGACTCGACCCAGATCCTGCCGCCTAGACGCTCCAAGATTTTCTTGCAAATTGCCAATCCGATTCCAGTGCCCTCGAACTCATCACGCCCGTGCAACCGTTGGAAAATAATGAAGATTCTGTCAAAGTACTGAGGGTCAATCCCCAGGCCGTTGTCGCGCACGGAAAAGGTCCATTCATTGCCGCCGTTTTTCGTGGCGGAGACGTGCACGTGAGGGACTTCGGTACCGTGGTACTTGATCGCATTCCCGACAAGGTTCTGAAATACCTGAGTCAACTGCGTTTCATCCGCCCAGATGGCTGGCAGCGCATCGTGAGTCACAACCGCACTGCTTTGGTCGATCGTCGCTCGCAAGTTTGCAAGCGCTCCTTTCAAAGCGTTCTCAGCGGAAATCTCGCAGAGCCCCATTCCATTTGTTCCCGCGCGCGAGTAGGCCAGCAGATCCTTGATCAATCCCTGCATACGGTTGCACCCGTCTACCGCAAAGGCGATGAACTCATCGGCATCCGAGCCCAAGCGCCCTTTGTAGCGCCCGGCCAGGAGTTGTGTATAACTGGTTACCATGCGTAACGGCTCCTGCAGATCGTGCGACGAGACGTAGGCAAATTGCTGTAGTTCGTCATTGGAGCGCTTCAATTCCCCCACCGTCTTTACAAGGTGCTCTTCGGATTTCTTGCGTTCGGTGATGTTTCGGATAGCCGCCGTCACCAGAACCCCCTCGGCGCTTTCAAGCGGGCTGAGCATGATCTCAATCGGAAACTCGGTTCCATCCTTCCGCCGCCCGTTGAGTTCAATCCCGGTTCCGATCTGCTGTGCCAGTGCCTCGGCTGCGCTTCGGGTACCGTCGGCGATCAGGCGTTCTGCGAAGCCCTCGGGAATGATGTTCTTCACCTTCTGTCCCACCAGTTCATCACGGTGGTAGCCGAACTGTTTCTCAGCCTGGACATTCAGCAGAACGATCTCCCCGGCCGGGTTCACCACCACCATCGCATCCGGAGCCGCTTCCAATAGCCCGCGGTATCTGCCTTCCATCTGGGCCAAGTGCGCTTCCGCATCCCTGCGGGTTGTGATGTTGCGGATGGCCGCCGTCACCAGAACCCCGTCGGCGCTTTCAAGCGGGCTGAGCATGATTTCAATCGGAAACTCAGTTCCATCCCTCCGTCGCCCGTTGAGTTCGATCCCCGTTCCGATCTGTTGCGCCAGCGCTTCCGCCGCGCTCCGGGTACCGTCCGCGATCAGGCGTTCTGCGAAGCCCTCGGGAATGATGTTCCTTACTTGCTGCCCTACCAGTTCATCGCGACTATATCCAAACTGCTTCTCCGCCTGGACGTTCAGCAGAACGATCTCCCCGGCCGGGTTCACCACCACCATCGCGTCCGGAGCCGCCTCCAATAGCCCACGGTATCTGCCCTCCATCTGGGCCAAGTGCGTTTCCGAATCCTTGCGCATGCTGATGTCGCGGATCGCCGCCGTCACCAGGATTCCCTCAGCGCTTCCGAGCGGGCTTAGCATGATTTCGATGGGAAACTCGCTTCCATCCTTCCGCCTTGCAATGAGTTCAATCCCTGTTCCGATCTGCTGTGCCAGCGCCTCGGCTGCGCTCCGGGTACCATCCGCGATTAGCCGTTCCGCGAAGCCCTCGGGGATGATGTTCTTTACTTGCTGCCCTATGAGTTCATCGCGGCTATATCCGAACTGTTTTTCCGCGCGAACGTTCAGCAGCACGATCTCTCCAGCCTGGTTTACCACCACCATTGCATCCGGGGCCGCCTCTAACAGGCCGCGGTACTTCGCCCCCGACTCTTTGCTCTCACTGAGATCATGGCTAAACTCAGAAAATCCGCGCAGATTTCCAGCCGGGTCGCGCAGCGCAGTGAAGGTGACACTGGCTAAAAATCGTGAGCCGTCTTTCCGCATGCGCATGCCTTGTTCTTCGTGCCGTCCACTGGCAGCGGTTATTCGGAGCACCTCCTCCGGCCTTCCACGCTTGATGTCTTCCGGCGGAAAGAAGCAGGAAAAGTTATGACCGATAATCTGATCGGATGAGTAACCTTTGATTCGTTCGGCCCCGACATTCCAACTGAGAATCCGGCCCTCGGTGTCCATCATAAAAATGGCATAGTTCTGGACTCCATCGAGGAGCATCTGATATCGTTCTTCGCTTTCTCGGAGCGCCTCTGCCAGTTCGCGTCCGGAGCTGCCACGCCGGGGCGCAGCGGCGGAGGCAGCAGTCGAGGAAACCGAACTTAGAACCGTGAACAGTTTGTCAGTCGTATGGGCCTCTCTAGAATCTTGGAGAAATTTAAAGGAGCCGAAAACCCTAATCAGCGGGCCCCCTAAGAACGGTTAGCAACGCATCACTATGCGGTTGACGCCGGCGTCCTCAAACGCAAAAAAGGCGGGGTGTTGATCGATCACTGCTGCCGCTTGCGTGCGACAGTCACCATTCGTGCTGTTGAAATCAACGGCCCGTGACACTATGTTCGTAATAACGAGGTGCATTTGAATGCGGGGTTGTCATACGTCGGAGTGGATGTGTCATATCTCACACCTTCACTGTAGCCCCTTTTGCCTGTCCAAGTTTGGGGCAATAGGTGCGCAACCTTAGAGCAGAAAGCGCGTTTGATCGCAGAATGCGTCGCTGGTCCGGGCTTGACTTGTGGGGAGCCGCGCACGACGAAAGGGACAATGCGTAATAATGCTGAGCGTGAGCATTGCGGGTAACTGTGGAATATAAAGCGCACCAAGCGAAATGGGTTCGGCCACCCAATTCTGAGCTTGCCGCATTTCAGCCAGAGCCAAGTGCCACCCTACGACACTCGCTATCAGCCAATACACGAGCCACATCTGTCTGAGAACCAGACCTAACTCGTTATTCAGATTACGGTCTGGCCCTTGTCTGGGACGCCGGGAGCATAGCGCTATAAGGGAGCATCCAGATCGAGGCGTTTCTGTTCGTAGAGTAGCGCAGCCCCGGCAGAGGCTAAGGGCTTTGCAATGCTTCCAATCCAGAACTTTGTCTCGGGGTCGCCGGAACACACTGTTTCAAATCTGCAAGCCCAAATCCCTCAGCCCACACGAGGTTGCCATCGACTGCCACCGCAACAGACATTCCGGGGGACCGTCCGACCTTGTTGTCTATGGCGGAGCCGGAATTCCCCAAGAAACCGCGGTCGTATATCTCAAAGGCCTCCTGTCTCGCCAGCAGAATTTGTTCGGAATACTCACAGCCATGGCGGTTTCCCGCGGTCGCAGCCAGTTCCACTCCGCACTCCATTCTGGCCCGGAGGTTCAACAAACTCAGATAGACGGACGTTCTTGTGAACGAGCTACATGCGAGGGACAGGCACGAGTTCAGCAATTTGGCGCATTGTTCTATCCTTGCGTCTTTGGATTCACATCCCGCTACTTTCACACGCCAGAGTCAACGCAGGCGTAGACCCTTGAGCGAGGCGCGAGCCGCCCCTCCGCTGATGTCGGGCACAATGACCAATTCCAGAACGTTGACCCCTGACAGGTCAACCCGATAGTCCTCGACCTCGCGTATTGAGTTAGGGGGACTGAAATTCCACTGCTGGCGCACAATCTCTTGAAACGAGCCCCCGTAGTCCCCAGACCATCGCAAAACAAACTCTTGCGTACGCGTT
>Ga0209008_1000605_pt1 | contig 10704 bp, 4 predicted proteins | sample JacPin_JW_Ref_O3_FD_187963 | JGI IMG/M metagenome (GOLD analysis project Ga0209008, IMG submission 187963) | Forest soil microbial communities from Algoma, Ontario, Canada - Jack Pine, Ontario site 1_JW_Ref_O3 (SPAdes) (version 2) | ecosystem: Environmental > Terrestrial > Soil > Boreal...
TTCGGGGTTTTCATGTTTTTTCACGCTTGCGGAACTGTGATAAGACTTAACAGGTTAAATAAAGGTCTTCTTATATTTAAAAGAAAAGATTAAACTAATAATAATAATACAAATAAATGACTATGAATAAAAGAATATTTAAGGAGGTTAATTATAATATAATATTTGCTTGTTTTGCTAGAAGTTTTGATGATTCACATATTAAAAACAAAAAAATTCATTTAGTTAGTAGTGTGGTGAATAGTACATATGGATTTAATATTGGTTATACTAATTTTAGTTTCTTACGTGAAAAAATAGAAAAGGGTATGTATAGATCTACTTATTATATTTTCAATGTATTTTGTGGTGGAGGTATGGATATATGTGATAGTTTACGTGTTGAAGGTGATTATTTTGGTTGTGTTAGAGTAATAAATGTGAGTATATTTACTTTAATAAAATGTATAGAAAATAACGGTAAAATGTTAGATTTAAGCGAAAATTTAATTACTGAAATATTTGGAGGTATAGATTCTACAAAAAAGGATTTTGATAGTATATTACAAGATTCTGTTTTTTTATTTTATAATATTAAATGGGATTCAATTGTTCTATTTTTTAAATTGAGAGGTATAGAAATTAGTGGTGGTACTATTTCAAGGCGTCATATATTAGATACTGTTTCAAGTACATTAAAAGAATTTTTAGATCTTATTTATGATTATAATACAAATTTTATAAATAAAAAAATAATTTATAATAGTTTTAAAAATAAGGATGGTATATTATCTAGTTTTGTAAATTTTGATTATAAAAAAAATATTGATTATGGTATAGAAGTTAAAAATATCTTAATTAAAGATAGTATATGGAGTCAATTTAACAATATTGTTGATATTGTTAAAAAGATTAAAGAAGATAAAAAAAATTTTAATATACAAATTTTTGTTGTAGAAGATTATTTAAAAAGTTTTCAATTCTTAGTAAATTTGTGAAAAAGATCTATTTGTAGAAAGGAAATTAAAGAAAATATAATTGAAGTTGGTGAAAATGAAAAAAAATTAAAATTGTATGATGATAAAATTAAAGAAAATATAAAAATAGTTGAACATTCAAAAGCATCAAAAGATGATATTGGGGTAGAAATGTATGAAAAAGAAGTATCTAACTATTATGATCTTAAAACTAATCTCGAAAAACAAAATACAATTTTAAGAAATGAAATTTTAAAAGAAAATAATAGATTAAATGATATGATAAAGGATAAAAATATTACTGAATTATATAGTATGGTAGATAATTTAATAAATGTTGAACAAAACCCTAAGTTTAGAGGTACGGATAATTTTAAAAAGAAATATCCTAGACGAACTAAAAAACAAAATTTAAATTTTATTAAAAATAGATTTAATCCTAGGTTTTATTCTACTGATAATTCAATGAATAAAATTAATTTTAATATAAATTCTCCTATTTATATGGAATTACAACGTATTCTTAATAATTCGTCATTAGATGAAAATACTCAAATTAAAATAGAAAATTTTTTAAATAATCAAGGGAAATTAATATTAAAAGCTAAAATGGATGAAATCTCAGATATTAATTATTTTAAATTAAATCCATACTTGTTAGAATTTATTGTTAAATCAAAAGAGGAATTAAATAAATTAATAGATAATTATAGAATTAATATTAAAAATAATGATAAAGAATATAGTTCTGTTGAAATTTTATTAATCTCTAATTTAAGTAATGAAGATATAATTTCTTACTTATTAGGTAGAGTTTTAAAAATTATTAGTAATAATAATTTATGTAATAAAAATACTAATTGTACAAATCTTGCTTTGGATTTAGTAGATTCTTTACTTTTTCATTTTTATGGAATAGAATATCAAAATTATATAAATAAATCTAATATTAGTTATAAGGAATATCGTTTAAGTAGTTTTATAAATGATAATTATTCTGAAATGAGTAATAAAATTGATGATGTTGTAAAACTTAAGTTAGGTTTAAAGCTCTTTTATTTATTAGAAGAGGTAAAGATAATTCATACCAATATTTACATTGTTAGTAAAGATCAGACAAATTTAGTTTATGTAGCTAATGACGTAATTTTAGATAAGATAGGTAAATCTTTTGAATTATTAAACTTATCATATAAAATTCCTATGATAGTTCCGCCTAAACCTTTTGGTAGAAATCCACATACGGGTGAAGATATTTTAGGTGGTTATTTACTTAATGATAGAAAATTTATATATTCTTTAATAATTAAAAATCCGGAGCTGAAAGAACAATCTTATATTAAGGATGATAAATCTTTATTTAATACGGCGAATCGTTTGAGTAATGTTGGTTTTAAAATTAATATTGAAATGTTAGAGTTTATATTGGAAAAAGGATTAGATTATGAATTAATTATAGATCCTAATTTCAACCATCCATTGGGAATTAAAAAAAATAATAAAATTAAGTTAACTTTAGTAGAGAGTAGAGAATTAGATGCTTTTTTAAGTAAAAAACAATTAGAAATGAATATATTAGGTTTAGCTCTAACATTTAAAAACGTTCCTGAGTTTTATATTCCAATAAGATTAGATAATAGAGGTAGAATATATTGTATGGTAGATTATTTAAATTATCAAAGTATTGAACTAGCTAAATCTTTATTATTATTTAGTAAAGGGGATATTGTTAATAAATGTGATAAGTTTAGTATAAACTACTTAAAAATATTTGGTGCTAATTGTTATGGTAATGGTATAGATAAAAAATCATTTGAGGATAGAGTAAATTGAGTTGACAATAATGAAGATAATATTTTAAATTTTAAAAATGGTAAATTAATTAAGGAAGCAGATTCTAAATTATTATTTATTGCTTTCTGCTTTGAATATAAAAAATATTATAATTCTTTATTTTCTAATGATTTAACATATACTTCTTATTTCCCTATTCAATTAGATGCTACTTGTAATGGTTATCAACATTTAAGTTTATTAACTGGTGATGAACCTTTAGCTTATCAATTAAATTTAACTTCTGGTGATTTTAGTTCTTTACCTAAGGATTTTTATAGTTATATAGGATTAAAAATAAATGATTATTTAAATAAAGAAATACAAAATGCTGAAGAAACTATAAAATTACATTATAAATATAAAGATAAAGATAAAGATAATAAATATTATTTGAATGATGTAAAATATAAACAAAAAATAGAAGTTATTGGATCTTGTAATAGGTTAATAAAGTTAAAAATAAATAGAATTATAGTGAAATTACCTATTATGGTAAAAATTTATAATGCTAGTATTTACCAAATGGTAAATTATTTTAAAGAACATTTTTATAGTGTTTATTCAGATGAGGTTCTAGAATATGAGAATGAGTATTTAAGTTATATGGTGAAGTCTGAAGAGACTTTAGATAATACTAAGGAAAAAAAGAAAAGAGAGATATTTATAGCTAAATCTGATAATCAAGTAAAACTTAATAATCATGATTTATATTTTTTTATAAAAATTTTGGAAAAAGTTATTTATAATGAATTTCCTAAACTTAAAGAATTTAGTAAATATTTAGAAGAAATAGCTAAGATTTGTAATACTTTAAATTTATCTATAATTTGAGCTTTACCTAGTGGGTTAATTGTAAATCAATATTATGAAGATAGTGTAGCTATTAGATTAAAACCATTTAGATTTAAAAAAAATAGTTATAAAATTAAAGTTAAGACTAAAGAAATAAAAATAAATAAAAATAAACAAATTAGAGCTTTAATGCCTAATTTAATTCATTCATTAGATGCTGCTTCTTTATCTTTAATAGTAGATAATTTATTTTTAACTAGTGAAGAAAAATCTAAGCATATGAATTTCTTTTCTATTCATGATTGTTTTGGTGTTACAACAAATAATGTTGTAGATCTTATAAAAAATATTAAATTAATTTATATTAAAATATACTCTGAGGATAGTTATTTAAAAAGATTTGATAAAGGAATTATAGATAATATTAAGTCACATTTTGGTGAAAAGTCTTTTGATCATGTGACTAACACTATTTCAGTAAATGGATTAAAACTTAAATATCCTAATATAAATAATGTAATAAAAGGTAAAATTAGTTCTACTGAAATAATGAGTAGTTCTAATATTGTTACATAATAATCTTTAACTTATATTTTTCAACTATATTTATTTGAAAAGCGGATAGTTTAACTAAGAAGTTATGAACTTAGTTTAAATAACCTGTTTAAAATAAAAAGATTGAAATTAAAAGATATCACAATCTATAAAATATGGTATCTTTTCTTAAATAAAAAAAAAAAAAAAAAAAAATAAAATAATTAAAAAAAAAAATGAAAAATTTTAAATTTATACACATGTCTTTTACTAATTTTACACTTGAAAAATTTAAAAGTAAAATAATGAAAAATTTTAAATTAAATACTACTTATTCTATTTTATTAAAAATAAGTAGTAATAACAATTTAATATTTAAAATGTGTGGTCCTCAAATAGGATTGGTGATTGGTAATGAACACGATTTAGATTATTATTCTAAATTATATAATCTTATATTAACTAGAATAGAGACTACTGTAGATCTATATAATTATTTAGATACAATAGAACACATACAAATTATGTATTCAATAATAGTAAATCAAAAGGATTTAACTTTAAAAAATTTATCTAAATATTCTTTAAAACAACAGATGATTAATCAGAAAGAAGTTAAAAAAATTTTTAATGAGAATATGTTACCTTTTACTGTAGACACTAGTTATTTTGGATATAATTTATTAGGTTCTGAAAGACAAAATTTAATTCAATTGATAAGTAGTAATACTAGTTTTAATAAGAATAATAAAGAAAATATTATTAATGAATCAGATAAAATATTTTTATATGATAGTCCTAATAAAAAAAATAAATTTATTATAGTTAATAAAAAGTTAGATAAAAATAATTTTTTAAGATTAATCTATGACTATAATACAGGTATATTTATTAATAAAATTAAAGATACTATTTATTTAAACAAGTCACTGTTTAAGAGAAATATAGGTAGGGTTTCTTTAACTATAGAAGAATCCACTAATAAAATAATAAATTATGAAGTAATGAATAGTTTAAGTCCTATATTACATATAGAGAAAAAGTCATTAAGAGATAGAAATTTAAATATTGGATCTTTTGATCTTGAAGCATTTAAAGATAGTGATGGACTAGCTAAAGCCTATGCTTTAGGCTATTTTACTTATTTAGATAAAGAACCTATAATTTTTTATTTAAGTGACTTACCTGATTTGAATTCTCAAAATTTAATATTAAAATGTATTGATTCTATGTTAGTTAATAAATATCATAATTTTATTTTTTATGTACATAATTTAGGACGTTATGATATAGTATTTTTATATAATACTTTCTTACAAGCTAATTTAGATAAAGGTTATGATTATTATATTATAGATACGACTATGAGAGATGATACTATAATAAAATTAAATATTAAAATTAAAGTATTTTCTGAAAAAGATAAAAATAAATATAGATACTTAAAAATATCTTTAGTAGATTCCTTAAATTTTTTAAATTTAAGTTTAGATAAATTAACTAAAGAATTTAATATTGATATTAGAAAAGGTTATTTTCCACATTCATTTGTTAATAAAAACACATTAAATTACATAGGTAATAAACCTAATTACTCGTTTTATAAAGAATTAAATATAGATAAAAATGAATATAATAAGATACCTAATGAAAATTGGAATTTAAAATTAGAATGTTTAAATTATTTAAATAAAGATCTTAAAGGACTATATGAAGTAATGATTGAATTCAGTAGATTGGTATATATTTATTTTAATGTAGATATCACAGATGCTTTAACTATTACAAGATTATCATTAAATATTTTTAAAAAAAATTATTATAAAATTCATAATATACCTTATATCAACAAAATTTATTTATTTAATTTTATTAAACAAGGTTACTATGGAGGTATTACAGAAGTTTATATACCTTATGGAAAAGATTTATTATACATTGATATAAACTCATTATATCCTTTTGCTGCTTTGAATTCTATGCCGGGTACTGAATGTAATTATATAGAATCTTTTGAGGATAATGGTTTAGATCTTGATAAACTATTTGGATTTTTCTATGCTAAAGTAAAAACAAACGATAGTTATATAGGTTTATTACCTGTATATTTGGATAATAGATTAATTTTTCCAAATGGAGAATTTTATGGAATTTGAAGTAGTGAAGAATTAAAATTTGCTAAATCTAAAGGTTATGAAGTAATTGTATATAAAGGATACAATTTTAACAAAATAGAAAATATTTTTAAGGATTATATTGAAGAATTATATAATTTAAAGAAAAATGCTACTGGATTTTTAAAATTAATCTATAAAAGTTTATTGAATAATTTTATAGGTAGATTTGGGTTAAGTATTACTAAACCTATTACTAAAACAGTGAATAAAGATAGAAGAGATTTTATTTTTTCTACTAGAATTATACACTCACATAAATTTTTAAATGATAATAAATTTTTAATTACTTATACACCAACTATTTCTAAAGATATATGTTTAGAACATGGATTAGATTTTATAAAAGTATTAGAAAATGAATCTAAATATAATATTGAAAATAGTTTAGATTTATTTAAAGATGTATCTATAGCAACAGCTGCTATGGTAACAAGTTATGCTAGAATACATATTAATAAAATTAAATTAGAAATTTTAGATAAAGGAGGTGATATTTATTATTCTGATACTGATAGTATTGTTTTGAATAAAAATTCTATTAATTCGAATTGATTAGGTAATGAAATAGGTAAATTTAAATTAGAATATGTAGTTAAGGAAGCTTTTTTTATATCTAATAAAACTTATTGTTTAGTTCTTGAAAATGGTGATACCATTATTAAAACTAAAGGTATAATAAATAAATCTTTGAATTTACAAGATTTTAAAGATATGTATTGAAATAAAAAATACATTAATGTTACTAAATGAAACACATTAACTAATTATGAAAAAACATCTGTATTAATTGAAAAAAAAGATGTAATATTAAATTATGACTCTTATACTAAAAGAGAAAAATTATTTAATGAAAAAGGAATATGAATAAATACCAAACCTTTAAGTATTTATAATAACAAATAATTTATTATAAAACCTATATTTTTATTATTATAAGTTTAAATTTTGTTATTTTATATTGATGACAATCACTTTTGACTATTATATAAAAATCCTTTTAACAGTAATGTTAAGGTGAAAGAAAGTAATATATGTACTTTACAATATTTTAATTTCTTTTTAAATTAAATAATTATTTATTTATAAATACATAGTTAACTCTATTGGAATGTTATAAATAATATTATTTAACCAAACGTATTAAATTACGTTTTTAAGGTTAGTCCTAATCTTAGCTCTTTTTAGAGATGCTAATAGTTTAGGATTAACCTTTTTTTTTACTTAATTTAATTTTTTTATATAAATTTTGCTAAAAAGAAACAAAAGTATGAAAATAATATTAATTTTATTTTACTAAATTTACTCTTTATAATTAATCATAGACCTTTATTAATAATATTTATTTTACTAATATATCTATTTATCGCTAAGTACCTTAAACATTTTTTAAATAAAAACAAAATCTCTTTTAAGAAAAAAAGACTAAAATTTATTTTTAATAATGCTTATTTAATCTAAATTTTAGATATTTAATACCACTTCTAATAAATATTTAGTTCTTATTTTATCTTTAAAAAAAAATAAATTGTTAGTTCCTCTGGAGGTGACTATACTACCTAGTATTTATAATATTAAAAAAGAAGTTTTATTAAAAAAATTTGTATTAAAAAATTAGAAAATTTTTATTTAATTACTCGCATAGCGATAAACTACTGTACTTAAAAAAAAAAGAAACTAGCTTAGTAATAAAGTAATATATTATTGAAAAGTCTATTAAAAAAAAAAGCTATTACTAAATGCATATTTTTTATATACAAATAATAATAACTTAAAAAAAAATTACCAAATAACTTTATTTATTTCAGTATTGATAAGACAATAAACAGTAATAAAAAAAAAATTCCTACCTAAATTTTTAATTAGGCAGAAATCAAAAAAGATAAATTTACCTTTACTTAAATATTAAAAATATTAATATTTAATTTAGAATAGATAATTATTAACATTAAAGCTATCAATAAAACTATTCACTATTATTTTACAACAAGAGATTTTATTTAAAAATTAAAATGTGAATATAAACATTAATACTAAATACTTTTATTAAAAATAAGGTTAAATTTAAAAAAATATTTTTTTTTCAATAAAGTGATAGGGTAGATAGAATACTGTTACTATTAACAGAAAAAAGAATTGCTTACCAACACACCTAAACAAACTAAAACAGACACGCGTATTCAAATAGCTAGAGAGTGAGTGTTTACAAACATTTACTATTTAACAAATACAAATATTCCTAAAACACCTAAATTTAAAATTATTATAATAATTAACCAAAATAAACATAATAAAATTTCTATTATAATAAAAAATATATTACTTTTCTTAAAATACCTTATTAATCTATAATATTTAAGAAATCTTTCTTCTACTTTATATTTATCTAATAAATAAATAGATATGAAATAACCAGTAATGTTTATGAAACAAAATAAAATAATTAATAATAATATAAAAATATTAAAACAGAAACTAATTATAGAGTCAGCATCTTTAGGTATATCAAAACCTAAACTTTAAAGATAAAGTATGATATAACTATATTTTAAATTAGTTTTACAATTTAGATTAAATTTATGATACAAAATCAGGATTTTAGATATAATACATTCTAATAACCTATAAATAAAATTGAATATTATACTAATTAATTGTTTAATTATATTTAACATCATTATTGTTTATCACTATTTGAACCATTATCTCCTTTATTTTCTGATTTATTTTTGTTTTTATCTTCTTTATTTTTATCACTATCATTTGAATCATCACCTGATCCTGAACCTGATCCTTTTTTTTTCTTGACTTTCTTTATATCTATCATATAGACTTAAACTAGAATCCACACCACCTACAGCGACTAACACACCTGTATCTACTTAACTTACTTATTTTAAATTTTTTTTTTTCAGCAGATTTAGCCTCTAAAAATTATTAAACCTAAAGTACTAATAACAATAATACTAAATAACACATAAAAATTGTCATTTACAACTGAAGTAATTAACAATAAAAACTATCTTAAAGATTAATTTTCAAGAGAACAAAATATTAAATTAACGGAATGTATATCTAAAATCATAGTCATTTTTTTTTTTTTTTTAACTCGAAGCATAAAACATTATTATTTTTTATTTCGTATTTCATTTAGCTTTTCTATATTTGATAATATTTTACTTTTCATAGTTTTAGATTCTTGATTTAACATACTACTATTATATTTAATATCGTTTCTTCATTCATCACCCTCAATTTTATTAATTATTTTATTTTCTTCTAATTTTTTAATAATAAACATTTCTTCATCATAAAATTTAAATTCTTGATTATTTCTAATTAATCTACTTTCTAGATTTCGTTGATCTATCATAACTTTTTGACTTTCACTAGTAGGTAAAATTATATCAGCTAACCAAGGTAAAAAAATAGGTTCTAAACCTTTCATTTTTCTAAGTTCATCTAATCCCGCCATACCACCATAAGTTACACCTATAGGAGCAGCCACTTCACAAAAACCTTTACTACACCAAATAATTCTAGTAGCCAAGCTAGCAAATCTATCAAGAGGTGAATTACGAATATCCAAATCATCAGATTTTAATACTTTAATCATATATTTTATTCTATGATAACTAATAAAAAAAAGATATAAACTAAAAATTAAAGAAAAGAAAATACATATACTCATACAAATTGAAAACAATAATCCAGTACCTAAAGAATGTAATCTATTACTAATAATTAAAATCATACTAAAACCTCCCATTACTCTTAAAAATCTAATAAAAACATTTTGTTGTAAAATAATAATATTTTGAGGTAAAGTAGGAGTAAAAATACCCTTTTTAACACCTAATTTAAAACGTTTAAATACAGAAATAAAATTTTTATTAATCATTTTTTTTTTTTTTTTTATTTTTAGAAATTTTAATATAAGAAAACCTTTATTTAAACTGTTAAGTCTTATCACAGTGAAGAATGAGAGAACAACGAATTAATTAAAAAAAACTTAATTATTAAAAAAAAAAGATCTCTTAGTAATAATTAAGAAAAAAACAATTATTTCTAACCATTTTATTTTTTTTTTTCTTACACAATTAATTAAATGTAAAAACCCTACAGATTATTAAATTAATAATAATCATAAAAACTAAAATTATTATACAGATAATACCTTCAATTATAACAAATAATAAAGTAGATTTTTCATAATATTTTATTAATTTTGTTAATTTAGAATATTTACTATCAATATTATATTTAGAGATTAAATACAAGGAGATTAAATAACCTAATACATTTATAAAACAAATTAAAACAATTAAAGATAATGTAAACATTGAGAAAAAATAAATCATAATAGGTTCAGCATCAGGTGAAATATCTTTACCTAAATTATTTAAAATGAA
>Ga0209008_1000606_pt1 | contig 10690 bp, 8 predicted proteins | sample JacPin_JW_Ref_O3_FD_187963 | JGI IMG/M metagenome (GOLD analysis project Ga0209008, IMG submission 187963) | Forest soil microbial communities from Algoma, Ontario, Canada - Jack Pine, Ontario site 1_JW_Ref_O3 (SPAdes) (version 2) | ecosystem: Environmental > Terrestrial > Soil > Boreal...
TCGCAGCCGGAGCGATCGTCGAAAGGTGCTTGTCGAGCTGACGAAGCGAGGTGAGGCGAAGTTAATGCGGATATCGCTGACGCATCGGGATGAGTTGCAGGTGGCTGGAAGAAAGTTGTTGCGGGCTCTGGAGAGTTTTATTTCGCACAACGGAGTTAAATCGCAGGGAAAAACGCGGAGACAGCCTTGAGTAACACGATGCCTGAATTGGCGAGGCCGGGGAGTCCTGCGCCGATTTCCGGTTACCGCATCGGATTGATTTCTCTTTTGGCTGCGGCGATTGGATGCGCTGCGGGATTGATCGCATACGTTCTCTACGATTTGATCGGGCTTTTTACAAACCTCGCTTTTTACCACGAGTGGTCATTTCACTTCCGGAGTCCGGAACATTCTCCGCTTGGGGCTTGGGTGATCGTGATTCCAGTGATTGGCGGACTCATTGTCGGGCTGATGGCGAAATATGGCTCGGACAAAATCAAAGGGCATGGAATTCCGGAAGCTATGGAGGCGGTGCTGACTTCGCGGAGCCGGATTGAGGCGAAGGTCGCGATTCTGAAACCGATTTCGGCGGCGATTGCGATTGGAACCGGCGGGCCGTTCGGTGCTGAGGGGCCGATCATTCAGACGGGCGGAGCGGTCGGTTCTTTGATCGGGCAGATTATTGCAACCACTGCGATGGAACGAAAAACGCTGCTGGCCGCGGGCGCGGCGGCTGGAATGGCGGCGACTTTTAATACGCCGCTTGCGGGCGTGATTTTGGCGATAGAGCTTTTGCTTTTCGAATTTAGGGCGCGTTCATTTATTCCTTTGGTGATTGCGAGCACGCTGGCTACGAGCGTGCGGTACTTGCTGCTCGGGCAGCACTCGATGTTTCAAATCGGCAGCGTGGATTTTCGCGTGCCGGCTGGCTTGCCTTACTACCTGGTGCTGGGGCTTGTTTGCGGAGCCGCGGCGATTGGATTTACGAAGCTGCTGTATTGGGTGGAGGATCAGTTTGAACGGTTGCCTGTGAGCGAGTTATGGCATCCGGCGATTGGTGCACTGGGATTGGGGATTATTGGATTTTTTGTCCCGCGCGTGTTGGGGGTGGGATACGACACGATTTCGGACATTTTGAATAATAGTTTGACCTTGAAGCTGCTGCTGTTGATCGTGGTGTTTAAATCATTGGCGCTGGTGATTTCGTTGGGCTCGGGGACTTCGGGTGGATTGCTGGCGCCGATGTTTATGTCGAGCGCGGCGATGGGTGGCGTGTTTGCGATGGTGGTGAACCGGCTGGTGCCGTCGGCGCATCTTTCGCCGGGAGCGTTTGCGCTCGTGGCGATGGGCGCGGTGTTTGGGGCGGCGTCGCGGGCTACGTTTACGTTCATCGTTTTCGCTTTCGAAATCACGCACGACTTCAACTCGGTGCTCCCATTGATGCTGGTGTGCGTGATCGCCGATTTGATTGCAATTAAATACCTGCCCAGCTCGATCATGACGGAGAAACTTTCGCGGCGCGGGTTGGATGTGCATCAGGAATTCGAAGCGGATTTGCTGAAACAGGTGCGGGTGCGGGACATCATGCGGAAAGATGTGGTGGTGCTGCCGCCGGAAATGACGTTGCGCGAATTGGGGGATAGCCTGGCGAAGGGTTATATGGGAATGAATTTGACGCGCGGGCTGCCGATTGTGACGGCTGAGGGCGAGCTTCAGGGACTCTTGACGCAGAGCGATTTGCTTCGGGCGCTGGAGGAAAATCCGGCCGGGGATGGGACGGTGCTCGAGGCCGCATCGAAGCGATTAGTGGTGACCTATGCCGACGAACGCGCCTTTGACGCGCTATATCGCATGATTCAGCATGACGTGGGGCGTTTGCCGGTGGTGGAGCGCGGAAATCCTAAGAAAATGGCTGGATTCTTGAATCGTTCGAGCGTGCTGAGCGCTTGGACCCGGCAATTTGAAGAGGAACATACGCGGGAAGCTGGTTGGATGGGGCGATTTTTCCGGGTGGCGCCGCAGGATAAATGATTCGTTCGACATAGTGATGTTTGCGGACTTTATTTTTGGAAGAACCCCACGCGCAAGCACGGCGCGTGGGGCACCCGAAACCGAACCCCTAAAGAGAAAAAAATGGGCCGTTCACCGAATCTTTTAGAAGCCGCCGCCGCCACCACCGCCGAAGCCTCCGCCTGAGAAACCGCCGCCACCGCCTCCGCCGAAACCGGAGGAGCCGGAGCTGCTTCTTGGCGCGGATGCGAAAGCTGATCCTGCCGAGTGCGACATCACGTTGAGATCGTTCACCAGAAGATAAGGGTAGAAGCCGCCGCCGTACGGGCCTTGATACCAGCTGGGCGGTTGCATGGAGATGCTGGAGAAGGCCTGCACCCACTTTTTTTCCACCTGCAACGCCATTGCGTAGGGTAGAAATTTTTCGAAGAGTTCGGGAGTTTTGACGATGCGGTCGAGGCGATCGCCTTCCACGCGTCCCAGGAAATCTTCGAAGCCCAGGACTTTTTCGAGTGTGCGGGCGCCGGCGATGGTGCGCGAAGACATGAACCAGCCGAAGACGCAGATGATGATTCCGGAGGCGATACCGGCGATCGCAGCGGTGGCCGGCGCCAGGCCGTGCGCGGAGCTATAGATTTCCAAAATTACGAGCAGAAAAATTCCGATGGCTGCGCCGCCGACCAAATAGGCCGCGCGAACTACGTCGGGGCGATGGAGATAGTAGCCGTCGGTGACCAGTGCGTCGAAGATGTAATCCTTAATTTTGGGCAGGTGAACGTAGAAATGATTTTGCAGCTCGGACATTTTCACGGTGTCGCGGGCGCCGTCATCGAAAAGCGCGTTGAGCATTTCGAGTTCGTGCGGACGAGCGGTTTGCCACTGGGCGGCGGGCTTCTTCAAATGAAAAATGTATTCTTTGCTGTGAAAGAGGCCGAGCAATTGAGTTTGTTCGGTCTGCTCGATGACGTAATAGCCCTTCACCGCGAGATCAACGATGGTGGCTGTGATGTCGCGCATGTTGGCTGAATTGTCGACGAGCGTGCCGACTTCGCCAGGCGACAGTTGATCGGGCGGCTCGTATTGCACGGTGATTGGCTGGCGGCGCGGATCGCGGCCGCGCGTCCACCAGAGCCAGTACATGATGCCGAACGCGAGGAACGGGAAAATGAGCATCCAATTGCTGCGCAGGAAGAGGAGGAAGGAATCGAGAGCCGACGGTTCGCGGACGAGGCCTTTATCCCAGCCGATTACCGCGGTGAGGCCTTCGTGAAATCGCAGGGAATGGCGGGTTTTGATGGTGATGCGATTTTCCGCGACCTGCACGTCGGCGTCCTGAGTATTTGATCCGTAAGCGCCGGTGAAGGCGAGCGTGCGAATTCCGGTCGCACCGGCGGGCAAATCGATTTCGCAGCTGGCGGCCTGCAGCGGGACGTCCCAGGAGTTTCCGGTGACGTTCCAATAGAGTTCGTCGTGATCGGGAAAGAATCGCAGGCCATCCAGCACGTGATAGTGGAGAATTATGGTGCGCGTGGCGTCGACCGCGTCTGGAATGTAAATTTTGAATTGCTCGTTGGGGCCATCACGGCTGATTTCGATCTTGAGGCGATTGCCGGAATCGTCGATGGCGAGAATGTCGCTGAGGAACAGCGTGTAGTTCAAGCCCGCATTCGTGGAGTACTCTATCGGGATGGTGCGATAGATTCCGTGCCACTGGCCGGTGAAATTTGCGGTGATGGTTTCGGAGACGTCGAGCGTGCCGTTGGGATTCACCGTGACCAGCGATTCGAAATTCTGAATTTTCATTTCGCGCGCGCGGGCGGGCAGAGCGAACGCGAGCGCTGCTAGAAGCACGGCTATGACGCGGCGTGCGTGTTTGGTCATGGTGGATGATTCGCTCGATGAATCTATTGCTGCGCAGCGCCGGCGCCGAAACTTACTTTCGGGGCTTCGCGCTCGGCCGGAGCGGAGATCTCGAAGAATTCGCGCGGCTTGAAATTGAACATGCCGGCGATGATGTTCGACGGGAATTCCTGAATTTTGGTATTCAGATCGCGGACGACCGCGTTGTAATAGCGGCGCGCATTCTGAATGGTGTCTTCGAGTTGATTGAGAGTGCCCTGAAGTTGCGTGAAACTTTCGACGGCGCGCAACTGAGGATAGGCTTCTGCGAGGGCGAAAACCTGCCGCAGGGCTTGCGTCAACATGCCTTCGGTTTCGGATTTCGCGGCTGGGCCTTGGGAATTCATGGCGGCATTGCGGGCTTGAACTACGCCTTCGAGGGTTCCTTTCTCATGGCTGGCGTAGCCTTTTACGGTTTCGACTAGGTTGGGAATCAGGTCGTAGCGGCGCTTTAGCTGGACATCGATATCTGCCCAGGCGTTGTCGCATTGAACTTTCAGGCGGACCAGGCCGTTATACATTCCTACTATGACGAAAATCGCGAGCAGGATTACTGCTCCGATTATCAGCATTATCATGCGTGCCTCCGCGGTTTCGGGCCTTGCGGGAATTTCTTAGCTTGCAGGTTCTAGGGATGAGGATACGGGGATGTGGGGTAAGAGTAAAGCGGTGGGAGGTTTTGTACTGCTGGCGTCCCTGCCGGCTGAACGGTCAGATCACAGCGGTACTTATTTACAACCGAGCGCCGCGGTCGATTGCAGTTCCCAACTTTACTCGCGGTCGAAGGAGCCGGCGGGGACGCCAGCGGTAGAAAAACTGGGCTTTATTTGTCGGGGAGGCCTTTGGGGGGCGTTAGACTCGAATCTAGTTTTGTGGCTTCTGTGAATTCTAGCTTGGCTGCTTTTAGGTCTTTTTGGCCTATTAGGGCCATGCCTAGATTGTAGTGGGCTCGGGCTAGGTCTGGTTTTAGGCGGATGGATTCGCGATAGGCTTCGATGGCCTGGGCGAAATCGCCGTGATTGTAGAGCGCGTTGCCTAGATTGAATTGCGCTTCTGAGTCGTCGGGGCGAAGTTGAAGATATTTGCGGAAGGTATCCGCCGCAGCTACCACGTCGTTCTTCGAGTATTGGGCATGGCCGAGGCTTAGCAGGACGTCGGGATTATTTGGCTTTGCTGCCAGAGCGGTCTGGTAGTCCGCGATTGCGCCGTCGAAGTTATCCTGGCGGAAATAGGCGTTGCCGCGGCCGTGAAGCGCGTCGGGATCACCGGGCTTCAGCGCGAGCTCTTTTTCATAGCTGGCTTCTGCTTCCTGATAGCGGCCGAGTTGATAGTAGGCGTTGCCGAGACTGAAATCGATGTCGGGTTGATTGGGATTGATCTGCAGCGTTTTCTCGAAGCTCGTTATCGCGTCTTCGTAATGACCTTGGGCAAATTGAAGTTGGCCGAGTTGATGCCATGCGACGGCATCGCCGGGGTCGGCCTGCACGGCTCGCTCGTAGGCGGCACGAGCTTCATCGTTGCGTCCGGCTTCGTGGAAAGCACTGGCTAGATTTACCTGGATATCTTTCGCTTTGGGATGAAGCCCGAGGGCTTTTTGATAGAGATCGATTGCGGCGTCGGGTTGGTGATCGTGTTGAAGGGCGACCCCGAGATTGTTCATTGCGTCCACGTAATCGGGGCGAAGCTCGAGGGCGCGGCGGTAGGCGGCGATGGCTTCGGCGGATTTTCCGTTGCCCATGAAAGCTGCGCCTAGGCCGTTATAGGCTTCTGGAAAATCGGAACGCAAATCGATGGCTTTTTGATACGCGGTGACGGCCTCGTCATATTTTCGTTTGTGAAGATAGGCGAGACCTAAATTGGAATAGGCGAGGGCATCCCGCGGCCTGAGGCTTAGCGATTGTTGAAGATCGGAGATAGCTTCGTCGTCGCCGCCTTTGGATTCGAGGGCCAGGGCCAGATTGTCTAGGGCTTCGGGAAATTTCGGGACGCGCCCGAGGGCTTGGCGATATTTCGCGATGGCTTCGTCTACTTTGCCGTTTTGATAGAGCTGCATGCCTTCGGAATTGAGTTGGACGGCTTTGGCGTCGGAATAGCCGCCATTTTCGGCTTGGGCTTCGGCTTTGGATTCTGCTTTGGATTCGGGCTTGGATTGAGCGATGGCCTGAGGTGCGAACAAAACTAGCGAGGCCAGCGCTGAGGTCGCGGCCAGCGCGGCCGCGAGGCGGGTTCTTCGAGCAGCCGTGAAATCGACGAAAGGCATTCGCGTTAAACGAGATGCGACTATACGGATTGTGCTTTAACGCGCACAGGATAGCATGGGAAACAGCGCGGAAGCCCTCTCTTCGCGCTCTTTAGTTTGTCTCTGATTGTTGTGGCTGTGTGTGCCGGGGCGCGGTGAGTCGCCGATCGCGTTTTCTGGCGCCACGAAAGAGCCTTTTCAAAAATGTTATTTAAATCGTTGAGCGCCGCGGTTTTTGGAATTGATGCCTATCTGGTTGAAGTTGAGGTAGACATCGGCGCGGGGAAGCAAGGCGAATTTACCGTTGTAGGCCTGCCAGATATTGCAGTGAAAGAGAGCCGCGAGCGGATTAAATCCGCGTTGAAGAATTGCGGCTTCGATTTTCCGTCTCCTCAGAGCGTAACCGTCAATCTTGCTCCTGCTGATATCCGTAAAGAGGGATCTGCGTTCGATCTGCCGATGGCGCTTGGATTGATGGGATCGCAGGGATCATTTCACGGGAAAATTTTGAATTCGCATGTGTTTCTGGGCGAGTTGTCGCTGGATGGAAGCGTGCGTCCGGTGCGTGGGGCGCTTTCGGCGGCGATTGTGGCGCGAGATCGTGGAGCGAAGAATGTGGTGGTTCCGACGGCAAATGCGCGCGAGGCCGCGGTGGTGCAGGGCATTGACGTTTATGGAGTGAATTCGCTGGTGCAGGCCGCGGATTTGGTGAACGCGCCGGAATCGTTCAAGCCGGTGCGCGTGGACGCGGAGAAAATGCTCGCGGAATCCGACGGATATTCGGTGGATTTGCGCGATGTGCGCGGGCAACAGGCGGCCAAGCGGGCTCTGGAGATTGCTTGCGCGGGGAGCCACAACATTTTATTGATCGGGCCGCCCGGGGCGGGGAAAACGATGTTGGCCAAGCGGATTCCGACGATTTTGCCGCCAATGTCGCTGGAAGAAGCCATCGAGACAACGCGGATCCATAGCGTTGCGGGAGTGCTGGATAATTCGCGAGGGCTGGTGGGGACGCGGCCTTACCGTTCGCCGCACCACACCATCAGCGATGCTGGGTTGATTGGCGGCGGAGCGATTCCGCGGCCGGGGGAAGTTTCTTTGGGGCACAACGGCGTGCTCTTTCTAGATGAGCTGCCGGAATTTCAGCGGAATGTGCTGGAAGTTATGCGGCAGCCTTTGGAGGATGGGCACGTAACGATTGCGCGCGCCGCGCTGTCCGTGAGTTTTCCTTCGCGATTTATGCTTGCCGCGGCGATGAATCCTTGTCCTTGCGGATTTTTCGGCGATCCTAATCGCGATTGCCATTGCACGCCTACTTTGATTCAGCGGTATGTGTCGAAAATTTCCGGGCCGCTGCTGGATCGTATCGACATTCACATTGAGGTGCCTGCTGTGAAATATAAGGAGCTGCGGAGCAAGGGAGACGTGGAGCCTTCCTCGGCGGTGCGCGAGCGAGTGGTTGCGGCGCGGAATATTCAGTTGAAGCGTTATGCGAGCGAGAAGATGGTCTATGCGAACTCGCAGATGCCTCCGAAATTGATTCGGACGCATTGCCAGATTTCTGCGGATGGGGAGAAGATTCTGGAGACTGCGATTCAGCGGATGGGATTATCGGCGCGGGCACACGATCGAATTCTGAAGGTAGCGCGGACGATTGCGGATTTGGATGAGACTGCGGATATTCAATCGAAACATTTGAGTGAGGCTATTCAGTATCGGACTTTGGATCGGACTTATTGGGCTTAGCTGGGCTGGGTGCTTGGGCTCGATGTTTCGTTCTAGCTCGATCTTGCGTGAAGAGGCCCGGCTGAAGGACCGGGCCCTACGTGGGTTGTTTTCGCAGCATCCAGCGGTAGCTTACTGTGAGAATTATCAAATAGATTGCTGCGAAGAAGGCCCAGCCTGCGTTTACGTGGAATTTGCCCATGGCGTATTTTGGGGCGATATCGTTTCCTATTATTACGAGCAGGCTGATGCGCACTATATTCGCCGCGAGGATTGCCGCGCCGCCGGCTATGTAGGCTACTAGCAGGCGGGTGTGATTCAGTTCGTTCCAATCGAGAATGGCGATTAGGGCTACGAGTGTGTCGAAGAGAGCTAGGGCGGAAAATCCGGAGCACCAGAATACGATTTGGAGATTTAGTTGCGGGCCAAGGATTGTGGGAATTGGTTCGCTCGCGAGTGCTATGCCGCTCACGAAGGGTTTTGCGCCATAGTAGGCGAGTGTTGCGATTAGCTGGGAATACGTGGGCCAGATGGTGTGGAACAGGCGATAGGGGAAAAACGTCAGCAGAACTACGAGGGCGGCTAGGAATTCGGCGCGGTACCTACGCAGAAGAGTGGCCCAATCTGCGCGGGAGAAAAGCACGACGCCCGGTAGGAGGATCAGCAGCTTGGCTGCGGCGAGTGGGGCTGCGGCGAGTGCGTCGCTTGCGGCGGCGGATGTGAAAAGAGCGCTGGAGTAGTGGCCGATCGCGATGATGATTGCGTGGAGCGCGAGAAAGATTCCGAGGCGCGCGGGGGATAATTTCGTGATTGCTGGAGTTTCGCTATTTGGAATTGTGGCTTGGCCGCGGCGGAAGATGAGCAGTAGGAGGGCTGCTGTGGCCCAGAGAGTTGAGCCGTTGTAGAGATAGGGAGCGATTAGATAATCGGCCGCTATCGTCAGTAAGCAGAGGAATAGTCGCGCGCAGATGAATAAGTCGGAGCGCGCGGGTGGAGAGAAGATGCGGGTTGGGACGCGATACAGAGTCGAATTTTGAAGAGAGGACAACGCGAGCTCTTGGGTTTCTGAGATTTAGGTTAACACTCCGGTGGTCTGGCGCGGAACGGATGGTTTGGTACCGCTGGCGTCCCCGCCGGCTCTTACGGCTGCTAGAGCTGGCTAAGGCTGAAGTAGTCGACGGACTACAGAGTCAAATAATTGGTGTTAGCCGGGTTGTGTAGGCCGCCCTTGAGTGTTGCTTGTGGCTCGATTGTGATCGTCGGAGCCGGCAGGGACGCCCGCGGTGCGAACGGCTTGGCCTCGTGGTAGCCCACTCGTGAGTCTTGTCCGTGGAGGGTTTTGAAATCGTCTTCAGCGGGGCGGAAAGGAGCCGGCAGAGACGCCGGCGGTACTGGGAGGGCGAGACTTATATATCGTAAAATGTGATGATTAACGACGCGATACGCGAATGCTCATTCATTTTCCCAGCTTGCCGTTGCCTTCTGCGCTGACTGTCTCGATTTTCAGCAGCTTCTTCGCGGGGCCTTGGTTCTTCGCGTTCAATCACTGGTTTCTTGCTGGACTTGTGCGTCTGTTTCCGCTCACGGACCCGCACATGAATCTGGCGGAATTCTTCATGCACAACCGGTTAGTGAGCGGATTCGTGTTTGCCGCGGCGGTTTATTATTTCTGGAGTTTGCGCGACGAGCGGACGGAATGGCGGCGCGCGCGAATTATCGAAGCGATCGTGGCGTGCGTCGCGGCGGTCGTTGTGACATTGGCGATGCGGCCATTCGTCGGCACATTGCCGCCCTGCCGCACGCCGGGATTTCAGGAATTATTTCCGCCATACTTGTGGAGATTCGGCAGCGGAAATTCTTTTCCGAGCCACTCGACGCTGGTCTATTTCGTAATTGCGGCAGGTCTTTGGCCGCTGAGCCGAAAATGCAGCGCGATTTTATGCACGTGGGTTTTGTTTGCCGTGTCGCTGCCGCGCGTTTACGTCGGAGGCCACTATCCGACGGATGTGCTGGCGTCGGTCGTCATCGCGATTGCGTTCTTGTGGATCACTTGGCGCGCCGGTGAATCGCGCTGGGGAATTCGGCTGCTGGATCGCATCGCGCTAGCGGGATCCTGGATCGAAGTGGCGATGTTTTTCTGGCTATTTGAACTCGGCGAAGGTTTCCGGTCTTCCGGAGAACTCGCACTGTGGGTGATTCGTAAGGTGCTTCACGTAAGGTGAAGCATTCGCAGGACATTTGACCGCGACTTCCTGATTTTTCGATACTTCTTTAGTCCCGACCAATCTCGTACCTCAAATTTTAACCGATTCGATACTCGCCACTAATCCCAGCCGCTGGTTTCTCGTGCAGAATCAAGGATTTGCCGACTTCCGGCCGCCCACCCTCTGGCGGTGGCCGAGGGGACAGTGAAGTACCTGTACCGAACGTTGGACCTAATCAGGCCCCCCGACCAGTACTTCCCGTATCTCCAACAGACTAGCCTAGTTCCCTGAGACACACACGTCTGTCCGCGCAAATGAAGTGGGGGCACGGACTTAGGGTTACCAGCAGACCTAGATCTGGGGGAATGGAATGCGAGCACAGCGCAGAATGAGCCGGAAGTATCCATTAACATTGCTGAGCTTTTTCGCGGTTTTATTGATAGCCAGCTTGAGCGCCGGATGTACCGGCCTCGCCGGCTCGAGCGGAAACTCAAAGTTGGCAGACTCCCCTCCCGCGACGACCAATGTCTCGCCGACTAGCGCAGCGGTGACCTGGACCACGAACATGCCGGCGACCTCGCAAGTCGTCTATGGACCAACTACGGACTACGGACAGTCCACGCCCCTCAACAGC
>Ga0209008_1000607_pt1 | contig 10668 bp, 11 predicted proteins | sample JacPin_JW_Ref_O3_FD_187963 | JGI IMG/M metagenome (GOLD analysis project Ga0209008, IMG submission 187963) | Forest soil microbial communities from Algoma, Ontario, Canada - Jack Pine, Ontario site 1_JW_Ref_O3 (SPAdes) (version 2) | ecosystem: Environmental > Terrestrial > Soil > Boreal...
CTGATTCTGGCGGCGCTATATGAAAGTTGGACGCTGCCGTTCAGCGTGCTACTCAGCACTCCCGTGGCGATCTTCGGAGCCTTCGGAGTCCTGCTGCTCCGCCGGTGGTTGATTGGCGTATTCCTGCCGCCGTATCTGAACCAGATTGAGACGGATATTTACTCGCAAATCGGGCTGGTGATGCTGATCGGTTTGGCCGCGAAGAACGCCATTTTGATTGTCGAGTTCGCCAAGGATCAGTACGACGCAGGAAAACCGCTGGCGGAGTCGGCGCTTGAAGGAGCGAGGCTTCGTCTGCGGCCGATTTTGATGACTTCGTTTGCGTTCATTCTCGGCTGCGTGCCGCTCTGGATCGCCACCGGCGCTGGATCTGTGGCCCGTCAAATCATGGGCACCACGGTGATCGGCGGAATGTTGGCTGCCAGCCTGATTGGGATTTTCTTTGTGCCCGGAATTTTCTATCTGGTGGAGAAATGGTCCGGCGCCGGCAGGGAACCCGCCGCAGGAGCTTTGCCTGCTACGCCGGCTCCAGCGGAGGGAGATTGAGATGAGCCGGCGTGGGATCTGCGCGAAGCACGGACTGCGGAGTGGTCTATGAAGAAACGTACGTCATATATCGCCGCGTTATTGGCGTCGAGTTTGGCCGCGGGATGCGCGGTCGGTCCGAACTATCATCGGCCCGACAATCAAGTTCCAACCGCGTTTCGCGATCTGAGCGACAACACGCAGATTCCGGCGCAGACGGCGTCGTATGCCGATCTTCCCTGGTGGCAAGTTTTTCAGGATCCGCAACTTCAGGAACTTATCCGCACAGCGCTGAAGCAAAACTACGACTTGCTAATCGCCACGGAACGCATCAACGCGGCGCGCGCGCAACTGGCGATCACGCGCTCCAATCTTTTCCCACAATTGCAAGCCGGCGGCACTTTCGACGGCGGCAAAGCGCAGTTCTTTCCGGCGACGGTAAATATACTTTTCCTGGCGGCGGACGCGTCGTTCCAGCTGGATTTGTTTGGAAAATTGAGAAGAGAAACGGAAGCAGCGCGCGCACAACTGCTGGCAACACAGGACGCGCAGCAGACGGTGATATTGACGCTGGTCAGCGACGTTGCCAGCGACTATTTCGCGTTGCTGCAACTTGATCTTGAACTCAAAATCACCCTGGATACGGTCAAGGCGCAGGAAGATTCGGTGAAGCTCACCAATCTTCGCCTCGACCACGGCGTAGCCACAAGACTCGACGTCCTGCAGGCTCAGGAAACGCTCGACACCGCCAATGCTCAGATTCCGGACCTGGAGCGGCAGATCGCGCAGGAAGAAGATGCCATCAGTATTCTCCTCGGAAATTATCCGCAGGGGGTGCCGCGCGGTAAGACGCTCGCCGAGCAGACGCTTCCTCCTGAAGTGCCGCCGGGTTTGCCCTCAGCAATACTCGAGCGCCGCCCCGACATTCGCGAGGCGGAACAAACTTTGGTAGCCGCGAACGCGGAGATCGGTGCAGCCAAGGCCCAATTCTTTCCGCAGATTTCTCTCACCGGCACTGGCGGCGGCGCGTTCGGTCGCAGCAGCACCTTCTCCAGCCTGATGAGTTCGCAATCCACGATCTGGTCTTACGGCGGGCAAGTGAGCCAACCGATTTTCACCGGCGGAGCTCTGCGTGGAAATCTGAAGCTCGCCGAATCGCAGCACAAGCAGGCTTTGATCGCTTACCGCCAGTCCATTCAGAGCGCGTTCGGCGATGTCTCGGACGCGCTGATCGGCTATCAGAAGAACCATCAGGTCCGCCTTCGGCAGGAGGACACCGTCAAGGATTTGCAGGAAGCTGTGCGGCTTTCCGATATGCGTTACAAGGGCGGCACTACTACGTATCTGGAAGTTCTCGACGGCCAACGCTCGCTCTTTGCCGCCGAACTAACGCTCGCAGGCGCGCGCGGCACCGAGTATCAGAGTCTAGTGCAACTTTATCGGGCGCTCGGTGGAGGTTGGCAGCAATAGTAGGCGCGGGGTTTAACGTTCATGCGATTTGGCTTTGGTTTTTAGTTTTCGGTTCAATTGTATAACCAAGTATTTCCTGTTCGCCATTCACGTCTACCCGTTTTAGGCCGTTATTCTCTAATTCCGCCTCAAAAGTGTGCACAAGTGAACAGTAACCGCTGACGCCTCTGTATAAGATGTTGCCTGTGGGTGAGGCGAGAGAACGAACACGAAAACAATTCCAAGAGCTTCCGGTCGAACACAAGGAAAGCGCGCTCTTGCCGGAATCGGTTCGGCTCGAGGGTGCGTCATTTGCAGCCAGCAGGACGCTTGCAAAAGATCTTGAACGCGCGGTCACCAGTCTAAATGGAGCGGTCGGCAATCTTGACCGGACGGTCAGCAAAACGCTTGACCGGACGGTCAGCAAACTCGACCGGAACGAACGGCCGCAAATCGATTCCCGCCACACACTCCATCCAATTTCGCAACTGAAGCACCCCGCTACCGCCGAACCTCCCTCCGATGCGATTGAAATTGACGTCGCGTACAACACCGAAGTGATCTACTTCGATTCAATTGCGACGGAAGAAAAACTAACGCCCTCCGAGCCCGTGCATTCGCGGCCGCTGCTGCCCAGCAGAATCGCCATCATCGGGAACTATCTCCCCCGGAGGTGCGGCATCGCCACATTCACCACCGATTTGTGCGACGCGATTCACGCCGAATACAACGCCACCGAATTGCTCGCGCTGCCCGTCAACGACACACCCGAAGGCTACAGCTATCCGGCTCGAATTCGATTCGAACTCGCCCAGGACGAGCTGGCTTCGTATCGCCAGGCCGCCGACTTCCTGAATTTCAGCAACATCGATTTGGTTTGCCTGCAGCACGAATATGGAATTTTCGGCGGAGCGTCCGGCGCCCACATTCTCGAGCTTTTGCGCCGCCTTCACATGCCGGTAGTCACCACGCTGCACACCGTGCTTCGCGATCCGAATCCCGATCAACGCATGGTCATGCAAGAAATTGCAGCTTTATCCGATCGCTTAATTGTGATGAGCCGGCAATCCGCGGAAATTCTGCAGGAAGTTTTTCACGTTCCGATTTCGAAGATCGATTTGATTCCGCACGGCATTCCCGATTTGCCGTTCACCGATCCCAGTTTTTATAAAGATGGATTCGGAACCGAGGGCAAGGACGTTTTGCTGACGTTCGGCCTGCTCTCGCCAAACAAGGGAATCGAAAATGTCATTCAGGCGATGCCGAGTATTCTGGCGCGCCACAGCAAAGTTGTTTACATGGTTTCTGGCGTTACCCACCCGCATCTCATACGCCACGAGGGCGAAAAATACAGGCGCTACTTGCAGGATCTCGCAAAAGAACTTGGCGTCGAGGATAAAGTAATTTTTCTGAACCGCTTCGTCAGCCCCGAAGAGCTGGTGGAATTAATCGGCGCCGCCGATATTTACATCACTCCCTACAAACACAAGGGACAGGTCGTTTCCGGCACGCTCACCTATGCTCTGAGCGCCGGCAAAGCGATCATCTCCACGCCATACTTGCACGCTCTTGAATTGCTCGACGGCGAACGCGGCGTGCTCGTGCCCTTCGACGATCCAGAAGCAATTGCCGCAAAAACAATCGAGCTCCTCGACAACAGCACCGCCCGCCATGCCATGCGCAAGCGCGCCTATCTCTACACACGCGACATGGTCTGGCACCGCGTCGCGCAGCAATATATGGGCAGTTTCGAGCGCGTCTATAACGAACGCCTGCGCAAGCCGCGCGCCACTTTTTCAGCCCAGAATACCGAGAAGGCTCTCGATCTACTTCCACCGATAAATCTCGACCATCTCAATCGCATGACGGATCAAACGGGAATCGTCGAGCACGCCATCTTCGTCGTGCCGAATTATCCTGAAGGTTACGCGACCGATGACAATGCGCGCGCGCTGATCGTCACCGTGCTTCTCGAAGAATTCGGCGGCACCGCTTCAAAGGAAACGGCCGATCTCGCCTCGCGTTATCTGGCTTTTTTGTGGTTGGCATACGATCCCGTCACTAAGAGATTCAGAAATTCCCTGAGTTACGATCGCCAGTGGCAAGAGCCGGAAGGTTCGGAAGATAGCCACGGCCGCGCACTCTGGGGCCTCGGCACCGTGCTCGGCAGATCCCGCGATGCCGGTCTCCGCGGCGCCTCGGGACGCTTGTTCGAGCTGGCCTTTCCATCAGCCCTAGAATTCAAAAGTCCTCGCGCGTGGTCTTTCGCTTTATTGGGTTTGCTCGAATATCTGGAAGCATTTCCCGGCGATCGCGCGGCGCTCAATGCCGCGGATTCACTCGCCAATCGGTTGCTCCACGCTTATCGCTCCGCTCGCAATGACAACTGGAAATGGTTCGAGGACGAACTGGCCTATTCGAATTCCCGTTTACCCCAGGCCCTCATCCGCGCAGGAATGCGCAGCGCCAATGACGCCATGCGCGCCGCAGGTCTCGAAGCTCTGGATTGGTTGGCGACCGTGCAGCGTTGCGAGATGAATGGTCACTTCGTGCCCATCGGCTCGCACGGTTTCTACTCCAAGAAAACTCAAAAGGCCCGCTTCGATCAGCAACCGATCGAAGCCTGCTCAGCCGTTTCCGCGTATCTGCAGGCGTATCGCGTCACCGAAGATCCGCGCTGGCGCAAAGAAGCGTGGACTGCCTTCAACTGGTTCCTCGGCGACAACGATTTGCAGATCGCGCTCTACGATCCCACCACCGGCGGATGCCGCGATGGCCTGCATCCCGATCGCGCCAATCAAAACCAGGGAGCCGAATCGACGCTCTCCTTCCTCATGGCGTTGCTCGAAATGCGTAAGATGGAAGAAGCGGCCGTCGCGCTCAATAAATCAAAACCGGCCATTTAAAGTTTTCCGGTCTCGCGGCGCTGTACAAAAGCTTTTGAAATTTTTTAGGCAGATACTTTCAGTAAGAGCATTCTTAAGAGAGATGATGATCCCATACGACACATTATTTACCCGGCACCCCGCGAATCCGCTCCTGAGCGCAAAAGATTGGCCCTATTCGATGAACAGCGTCTTCAACCCCGGCGCCACACTGCTTCCCGACGGCACCACTCTTCTCCTTTGCCGCATTGAAGACCGCCGCGGCCTCTCTCATTTCTGCGCCGCGCGTTCGGCAAATGGCGTCGATAACTGGCAGATCGACAAAGAGCCAACGCTCCTGCCCGATCCCGAGAATCACCCCGAGGAAGTCTGGGGCATCGAGGATCCGCGCATCAGCTACGTGCCCGAGCTCAAGCAATACGCGATCGCCTTCACGTCTTACTCGCGCGGAGGCCCGGGCGTCTCTCTCGCGCTGACGAAAGACTTCCACAGTTTCGAACGGCTCGGCGTAATCATGTCCCCAGACGATAAAGATGCCGCCCTGCTTCCGAGAAAAATCAAGGGCTGCTGGGCGCTGATTCACCGGCCCATGACGCCTCTCGGCGCGCACATCTGGATTTCGTACTCCGACGATCTTCGCCACTGGGGCGATCACAAGCTCATGCTCGAAGCCCGCCGCGGCGCCTGGTGGGATGCCAACAGAATCGGCATGTCGCCGCCGCCCATTGAAACTCCGCAAGGCTGGCTGATGATTTACCACGGCGTGCGAAGAACTCCCTCGAGCTCAATCTATCGACTCGGCCTTGCGCTCTTCGATCTCGAGCAACCGGAAAATTGCCTGAACCGCGGCGATTCCTGGATGTTTGCTCCCGAAGCGGAATACGAACGGCGCGGCGACGTGCAAGACGTAGTTTTTCCTTGCGGCTACACAATCGCGAAAGACGGCGACACCATCAATCTCTATTACGGCGCCGCCGATTCAAGCATCGCGCTAGCCCACGGCAGCATTCGCCGCCTCTTGTCATGGCTAGACGCGAACGGACATTCCGAATCAACTCACGACCGGCGCCTGCGGCAAACCGCCGGCGAAGCCATCGCGTAGCGCACGGGCTGCCGTTTCCCCCGTAGGGCCCGCGCCTTCTCTTACGCTGTCATCCCGAACCCGCTTTCCAGGGTGAGGGATCTGTAGTTGCTGTTGCCGTTTCTTCCGAAGGGCGCGCGCTTTATGCCGAGCCGGGCGAGATGCAAATTCAACTCCACATTGCGGCTCGCCACCGTGTCTATTCAGGAGAAGCTTCCCTCTCATCCATTTCCAAAAACCGGCACGGCCGCGCCATGAATAACTTTCGCTTCATCTCCACACAAAAATAAAATCACGCGCGCAATATCTTCCGCCTTGGGCCATTTCGAAAAATCAGCCTTAGGCATAGCTTTCCGATTCGCCTCCGTATCAATAATGCTGGGCAAAATCGAACTCGCGCGAACTCCCGTGCCCATCAAATCCTCAGCCAGACAATCAATCATCGCCACAGCGGCCGCCTTCGAAGCAGCATATGCCGACGCCCCAGCGCCATGATCGATCGCCGCCTTAGCCGCCACATTCACAATCGCGCCGCTACGTTGCTTGAGCATCACTCGAACCGCGGCCCGCGCCAACGCATATCCCGAGCGCAAATTCAGCGCCAGCATCTGATCGAAGACCTTCGTATCGAGCTCCCACAATTTCACACCGCCGGCATATCCGCCCACAGTGTTCACCAGCGCATCCAACCGGCCATGCCGCGTCGCGATTCCCTCGACGAGCGCCGTCACCGCCGCTTCATCCGTGACGTCCGTATCGAATGCGTCCAGCCGCGCGCCACCATCTTCAGTGCGGCCATCGCGAGCAAGATTCTTCAGCTCGTCAAGCTCCTCGCGCTTCCGGTAAGTCACAGTCACCTTCGCCCCGGCCGCGAGAAACGCCAGACTCACCGCCCGCCCCAATCCGCCAGTACCGCCAGCCACGAGCACTACTTTATTTTCCGCATCTGTCTTGCCGGACGATACGCTCATTATCACGTTCTCCTTATCAAGTAGCGCCGCTGTCCCAGGCGGCATCCTACGGCCACAACAGTAACCGACGACCGCTCGTCAACCGCGGCCCACCAAACGAGCGCGCGAACTCTCTATAGCTTTGATGCGAAATCTAGAATTCGAAATTTGAAGGTGTCGCGTTGGGAAAATTTAATCGTGCAGAACCACGCTCAGCAGCGAAGTATTAATCTGCAGCCCGCCGTTGTACTTAATGAATCCCAATTTCCGGAATTTGTTCATAAAAAAATTCACCCGCGACCGTGTAGTCCCCACCATTTCCGCCAACATCTCCTGCGGTATCTTCGGCAGCACCCGCTGCGGCTTATCTTCCTTCCCATAGCGCGCCAAAAGCAAAAGCGTCCGCGCCAACCGTTTCTCGCTGGAATTAAAAAGCTGATCCACCAAATCCTCTTCAATGCGGATATTCCGTGAAAGCATGTAAGTAATGAAACGGTCGGAAAATGCGTGCTCGTCGTGCAGCACCCGAATCATTTCTTTCTTCTCAATACTCAACACGGTCGTCGGCAACACCGCATTCGCCGTCCCGATCCGCAGCGATTGACCGGCCAGGCATCCTTCGCCAAAAAAATCGCCCGGACCGAGGATCGCTACCACAGCTTCTTTTCCGGTCTCGTTCACGACCGAAAGCCTCACGCTGCCTTTTTGAATGTAGAGAACATTTTTGGCGGGATCGCCCTGCGAAAATATCGTTTCTTTTTTCTTGAATTCAAAAACCTTCCGCGCCACGCCGGCGGAATCCAGAAATTCCTGCGCGTTAAATGTCTTCCCGAAATTGCCCTTCGGACGAGTTGAGGTTCCGGTCGCCACTGGCACAGCCCCTCTCTAACCTTATTCTATCACTCTCCTGCGCATCCCATAAAGATGCCGATGTGTGCACAACTGAACAGACGCCCGTCCTCGGGTCTTCTAAGATGCTGTCCTGTGGGTGAAGCACAAGGACCCAGGCGGACTTAGGTCCCGACCGCTTCCCCTGGACGACACCGAACATCGCGGGTTCCTTCCGTTCCAGCCTGTGCCAGCGTTTGCTGGCCTAACACAGAGGTCAACCGCTTCTCGGTTGCGCCTGAATCGTCGCAAACCCTTGGGGACGCTGAAGACGACGGAGTGTCTTCCTGCGAAGAAAAAGAGGTCAATAGCTTATGCCGTTACTTCAAGTACTGGTCGTTTTGGTGGTGGTGGGTGTTCTGCTTTGGCTGGTGAATAACTTCATACCGATGCAGCGCACGATTAAGTCCATTTTGAATGGAGTCGTGGTAATTGCCACGGTTTTGTGGCTACTCAATGTTTTTGGAGTTTTGCATTCGCTTTCCCGCATCCACGTCGGCACCTAGTTGACCGCTTCGCGGCTGCCGTTCACGAAAGCAATAACCGCGCCCCGCCATAACGACGAAGCGCGCGCACGAATCAACGCAATGGAGGCAACACCAGATGAAACCAATAGGAACGATCAGCGCAGCAGCTCTGCTCCTGCTTTTCGGAGCGGTAGCTCCTTCGTACGCGATACAAGATCAGCACGAGCAGGAAGCCAAGCCGCCGAAGCAAGAGCCGGCCAAGCCTGAAAAGCAGGAGGAGGCTAAGCCGCCGAAGCAGGAACCTCAAGCGAAGCCGGAGAAACAGCAAGACGCCAAGCCACCGAAACAGGAATCGCAAGCTAAGCCTGAAAAGCAGCAAGAGCCCAAGGCCGCAAAGCAACAGCCTCAGGCCAAGCCAGAAAAACAGCAACAGGCCAAGGCCGCGAAACCAGCCCCGCAAGCCAAGCCCGAGAAACAAGAAGAGGCTAAGGCTGCAAAACCGGCACGCGAGCAACCTGCCAAGGCTGCAAAGCAAGCGCCACAGGCTAAGGCTGGAAACCAGCAACACGCTCAGCGCACCGAAGCCGAGCAACAACGCCAACGCGCAGTACCTGCGCTACGCCTAAGCGCCAGAGGCACCGGCCGGATTCCCGATGATCGCTTCCGTTCCAGTTTTGGCGAAAGCCACACGTTCGTGATCAACGAGCCAGTGCTTGTCGGCGGATATTCGCGCTTTCAATACAGCGGGTTCTGGTTCGGGTTCGTTGAACCGTGGCCGGATGGCTGGTATTACACCGACAACGTCTACGTCGATTACGTCGATGGCGAATATTTCCTGATCAATCCGTACTATCCCGGCGCCCGCGTCGGCATCAGCGTAATTCTCTAAGCGTAAGGGCGGGAGCCCGTCTCCCGCCCATTCGCACCAAGAAAGAAGGAGGCAACAATGCTCGGAACAATCCTGATCGTAATCTTAGTCCTCGCCCTTCTGGGCGCGCTACCGAGATGGAATCACAGCCGCGAGTGGGGTTACGCCCCGACGGGCGGCGTAGGTCTGATCCTGGTAATCGTAGTAGTGCTCCTGCTCCTCGGCCGAATCTAGCAATCTGCGGAAAAATCGAGGCTCCAGCCGAACGAGCCTCATTTTCCTCCCCGTATTTACATCGTCGGCAGCACGAGGTGAAAAGTGGACGATTCGAAACGGCAGGCAGTGAAGTTCCTCGAGAAGGAAATCAAGACGTACATCGCGCTGGCCTTGTTCCTCTCCAAAGAAGGAGTTAAAGAGCGCGTACAATTCGACGGCAAAGAAGTCCTCATCGGTCCAGCCTTCTACCGGGATCGCATGAGAGAGGCTCGGAAGATCGTCAACGAACTGAAAAAACCAAATTAGAGCGCGGAACTCGCGGTGGCGAACATTGCGGCATTTCCCATCATTTCCCGTCGCCGCTTATTTGCAACTAAGTAGCCGGACATGTCCACAAGTGGACAGCTTTTTTCTTCGCCACAAACTACCATTGTCACTTCAGCTATCAGAAGATTCTGAGACTCCTTGGAGGAAATCCGCATGAAGTTCGTGAACACGATTTTAATTCTATTCGCCCTCTCATTACTCGGCGCGCTAGCTCCCGGCGCTCGAGCCGATGGATGGAACAAGTCAACGGTCATGACGTTCAGCGATCCGGTCGAAATCCCGGGGCAAATTCTGCCCGCCGGAACCTACACTTTCAAATTGCTCGAGTCGCCTTCCGACCGCCACATCGTGCAAATCTTCAATGCCGATGGCACCCACATCATCGCCACAGTTCTGGCGATCAACAACTATCGTCTGCAGCCGACCGGCCACACCGTGGTCAGCTTCGCAGAGCGCTCGGGCGACAATCCGGAAGCACTCAAGGCTTGGTTTTATCCCGGCGATAACTTTGGTCAGGAATTCGTTTATTCGAAGCAGCGCGCCGTCCAGCTAGCCGCTGTAGCGAATGAACCGGTCCCGGCGCTCGCCGTTGAATCAACGGATCTAACCACGGCGCCGATCGTCGCGGTAACCGCGCAGCAAGAGGAATTGCCGGTAGCTCAGGCGATCCAGACTGCTCCGCCGGCCGCCGCCGTTGCGCAAACGCCGGCTCCTGCGCCAGCACCGATGGAAGAACCCGCACAGTTGCCGAAGACGGGCAGCGACGTTCCGCTGATCGCGCTTCTCGGCGCCGTTTCACTCGGCATCGCTATTATCCTGAGACGCTTCGCGAGCTAAGATTCACCAGCGCAGTTAACCTCCGATGCGCCGCGAGGCTGAGAAACAATTCTCATCTCGCGGCGCAAGGAGAATTACCCGTGAATCTCTCGATCTCATCCCAGAGCCGCAAGTTCCTCTGTAATTGTTTTTTCGCGGCCGGGTTTTTGTTCGTTTGCAGTCCCACCGCCGTCCA
>Ga0209008_1000609_pt1 | contig 10613 bp, 8 predicted proteins | sample JacPin_JW_Ref_O3_FD_187963 | JGI IMG/M metagenome (GOLD analysis project Ga0209008, IMG submission 187963) | Forest soil microbial communities from Algoma, Ontario, Canada - Jack Pine, Ontario site 1_JW_Ref_O3 (SPAdes) (version 2) | ecosystem: Environmental > Terrestrial > Soil > Boreal...
GCAAACACTTACTGCCTGCTGAAACGTTTCGCTATAAGATGATTCGACCAGGCCGGGCCCGTAGCTCAGCTGGTTAGAGCAGCGGACTCATAATCCGTTGGTCCAAGGTTCGAATCCTTGCGGGCCCACCAACACTTAGCTCGATCGAGCGCCTCACTTTCGAACAGTCACCAGCCAGCAAGACCGCACCGGAAAAGGTTTTGGCGCATGTAGCAGCTGTGCGAGCGCGTTTTCAAAAACATTGAGTGCGGACAGACCAAAATTGTGTTCGCCGCCGTGAACCCGGTTTGTGACACGTGGGTGACGAAGCCGACCTGGTCGCCCACATATCTCGCAAACGCAATCAAGTCTAATGGCTGCCAGAGACTCACTTAACGGGTGGGGGTAGCTTACAGGGCGGGGAAAAGTGATACACCCCTCGGCGCTTGGAGCCGTGCCTGGGTCTAATCTCCCCCGTCGCCGCCACCAACCTTATCGAAATCGCCATTTCTACTTCGTCGAAATTTCCATCGGCCGCTGCCCCCGTCGTATTTCACAAAGTAAAATCGGATCGGAATTGTTGGGTATGAATGGCGTGTCACTCTCCAAATGTGTTTCTATTGTCCTCGTCTACATCGGATCTCTGCGCGCTATTTGACATCGTTTCAATTTCGCCTTACGGAGTTCAGGGAGGCGATGAGCGGCGGGCTGACTAAAAATGATTTGGCAGGAATCGTTTCGACGAATCTCTTACGGCCTGAACGCCCAGTATAGACCTTGCGGAAGCGTCTTCTCCTCTAAGCTGTGTCGTTCGCTCGGGGGTTTTCCTTCGCGAAGGAGATAAAAGAGGTCGGAAACCACTGTCCGCTTTTCGGCAAAATAGGAATGTCCAATAAAGCTCGTATCAACCTCAGAAGCATCGATCGTATCAACGCCACCTACGACCACGATATCTGGGCCTGATTCTCCAGCGCGTGGATATTGGTGGACCACCTTGGATAATTTGATTGCCTTGTCATTCGATGAAGCATACAGAGTTGTACGCTTTCCTGGTTTTTGGATGGAAGCAGCGATCTGCATGAACTCCCCTGAATCAATGTCCGGAGCTGTGAGTACGATTTGGTTGATAGGCGATATGTAGCCTGAAGGGGGAAAGCTTTCCAGGGCTTTGAGTAACGCGCGGTTTCCCATGCTATGCGCAATTATATGCAACGTAGAGACTCCGGTCCTGTACGCGATCTGCGTTAGGAAGTAGACAAAATGAGGGTGCGTCCACTTGATCGTCTCTTCATCCGCGGGATAACCCAATAGGCCGCCTGCGCATGGCCAGCTATATAGTATCGGGATACCGTTGAACTGAAGATCGTGGGTAAGCTGAGCTGTGCGCCGCGCAGCATCCTCGAAACTGACGTCAGAACCGTGAATAAAAACGAATGCATTGCGCGCTGGCGCACTGGAGGTCGCCGTTTGTAGGAGGTTCAAGAATCGCTGCTCCGGGACTTCAAGTATCTGCCGCAGAACGATGTGTTTTTTAGGGTTCCAACGAAGCTCAAATCGCCACCAGCTTGGGGATTCAAGTTTCCCGATCGTGTGAATATCAGGAATCGTTACGTCACAGGTCCCGAAGTGAATTGTTTCACTGGGGTCGCGTCTCTCTGAATACGCAGTTCCACCGTTCTTGCTTGATCTGTCCGTAGCATAAAAAACTCGAACAATCAAATAATCGCGCGGAAGATTAGCGGGCGGAGATTTGATTGGTGGGCCGGCCTCGGACCTAGCCGTTTCTCGGCGCATCGCCGAATTCAAACTCCAAGCAGCACGGGGAAGAGGCGGCGCGCCAATTGCGAGTGGATTTCCGTCATTGTCTAACAGTACCCTTCGGCTTAGCCAAGGCTCTGCGGGTTTGTAGGAAGCGGGCGCTAAGATTTCGTCGTCCGTGCTCACGACGGTTTGGGTTTGCGTTTTTTCTTCCAGGTGCAACGCTTGGATTACGGTAGTTCCGGGGTCGGCGTTTGTTAATATATCTCGCAGCTCGTACTGTTTGAACGGGTAGAAGCGACTGTCTTGGAACTGTCTCCACTGAAGTAACACCCATTGGTTCCACCGAAGCTCCGATAGCAGCATCCGGGTGATGCCGACAGGCTGTGCTGCATCGGCGCGGAGAAATCTGTACGCCCAATGAATTGGAGAAGATATTTCCGCAGCCATCTTAGCCTGCCTGGAGTGTCAATCTGAGCCTAGCAATTACAGCTTCTTCATCGCTTAGAGAGGATTGCCAAAAGCGGAGTACTTTCCACCCTTCTTTTTTAAGGACTCTGTTAATGCGAATATCTCTTTTCCTATTGCCAGTAATTTTTGAGGTCCAATAATCGCAGTTTGTCTTTGGAAGGCGAAATTTGCGCGGATTTCCATGCCAAAAATCCCCATCGACAAAAACTGCCAATCGCTGCATCGGAAAAAGAAAGTCGGGTTTGCCTGGCAATTGGCTCCCCCTTCGCCAACCCGAAATTTTGTACCTGCGCATTATATGAATGAATTGAAGTTCGGTCGCGCGATTTCTCCGACTGCGGATTTTCGACATCACCTCTGATCGTTTTTTCTTGCTGAAAACATCGGCCATGGTAGTGGACAACAAAACGAAGCAGTCATTTCACTATTCGCTGAAATTCATGATTCAGCGACTTTGTGATTTCGGCTTGGGACAGACAATCAAGGATTGCAACTCCGCCGACTACGTTCAGATATTTGGCCAATAGACGGATACGAATCCTATTTTCGTCGCCACCCGTGAGCAGAAGTTCTTTGTTATCGAGCAAAAAGTCAAGAAAGCCGTGCAGCACCGAACGCGATCGCCCCATGCTCCTTTCCAAAATTTGCTGTGTTATATCAAGCCTAGAAAGAAGCACAGATGTAAGTTCATATGGGTTTGTACGGGTCTGATCGTGAGACAGATATGCGGTCCACCAAAGGCGAGCCATTCCGTTGCGAAGTAGGGCACGACTCTGGCTTTGAGGGACAAAATACCGAGATTCGATAAACCTCAATGCCTTTCCCTTGTCGGTTTCAAAGCGTTCGACTGGCCACCGCTTTCGCATATACTCCCAAAAATCAACATGAGCAAATCGTGTCCATAATCGCGGGTCGCGCGCCTGTAATGGAGTAAGCTGCGAAAGCGCTTTATGCATTCGGATTGAATTTTCCAGGTCTCTATAATTGTCGTCCTCCGGCTCAAGCAGCTCCAGAGGAGTGGTTAGTTCAAGCTTCGTTTCATGGTCGCGAGCGCTTCGGCTGCCAACATTCGACACCCACTCAGCGTCTTTTCCGTATTTCGACAGGTTCGTCTGAATGGAGGTCCTAAGATTTTGAACGAACGACTCCCTGAATATTGTCAAGCGCTGGGGAGATTTCATGCTACGGAGCCCTCAACGAGCATCCGCGCTGATGCGAGACTTCGCTTAAGCGGCAGTTCGAGAATCTTTTGCGCCAGCACAAGAAAGTCGCTATCCAGGTTTTCTTGTAAATCGTCTATCCGTCTGCGAATCGACCCTATCCACCGGCAGTCTTCCTCATCGCTTTGTTTCAAAATATGGAGAGCTTCCATCAGTACCGGTAGCACGATTGAATTCGTAATTGGACCGGCAACAGTCTCGTTGTGCTTCAGTTGTTTGTATTCCGCAAAGTCTCTTTTCGACAGAAATATTACGATTTTGTCGGCGCTGAAGTCGGCGCGCATCGGAAATTCGCCTTCTTCTGGAGCCTCAGTAATCTGCATGATCGAACCAATTCGGCTCATGCTGTCGAAATCGCTTTCGACGTGGAATACCTGGCTCTCGCCTGCAGCCAGAATATTAGCCTTATCGACACTAAATCGCACATCGCCATAGTCTTCATGCGCCTTGTCAACCCGGTAACGCGTTAGCAGGCGCTTGGCGAGTGCAAACACGTTCACCTCCACAGCGTCATTCAGGTTGTCCTTCGGTATTGAACATCGGAAGGGTGAACCTCGGAATTCGTATGCTCGGCGGAACATCGTATTGCTACACTCAACGTGCAAAACAAGCACCGCTTCGCCATCCTTGAGAAGACGGTTTATTGTCGAACTGCTGCAATTTACGGAAACATCCAAATATATGTTCTCCTTATCTGTCGTCATTTCAACTGTGGCTTGAAAGGCTGCACCTGGCACGTCGTCTCGATTTCCTACGACTGGATGCGGATAGGACCTGATGCTAAGTCTCATGCGCTGTAATCTCCATCGCTGCGCGGAGCGGTTCTTGCAAACGAATCTCAATTTTTAGGGGAGTGTTGCTTGAGAGTTGCAGCGGACCCAGCAATCCGCTGGGGTTGACGGGAACTTTTGCCCCAGACATCAGGCTCGCGGACTGAATTTCAGCCAAAGACCGCTGGTCGTCGCCGACAAGCCAGATACCAACATTCACTTTCTTATTAAACTTTTCCTCGGGTCGCAAGGTTACGATATAAGAACCGGAGGAAATATCCGTAGCATATGTTCGATAACGAATCGCGACGGCGGGTTTCTCTTCATCCTTTCCGCTTGAACCTTTGGATGCCCGACCGTTACCGCTCCCGCCAGCATTCCTGCCTTCTTTGTCGCCCGAACCGTCGCTACCGAGTCCCTCGGTAGCGACGGTTGGGGGCCGGGTATCCATTTTTCTTCCAGGGATTTTCTCCGGAAGCGGCCTCCGTTCGTAGCCTTCTCCTCGAGATTCCGGTCCTTCATCGAAGGCATCCTCTGGGGAATCGTCGTCGTCGGGAAGGAACTTATTCAATCCCGGGATCGAAATAGTCTTGGCTTCATCCAAAGGAGCCAGTTGCCGAATGCATTCACGAATGAAGTGTACATACTCAGATTCTATCGGTTTATTTTGCCCTTTCTCTGGATGGTCAGGGTCCCAATCATCATGACGCGGCGGCTCCATTTCGCGCAGGAGTCTATTTCCAGTTTCATTGTGGCAAACGAAAACCCCGCAAAATGGAACGATGGCCCTAAAGGGCTTCGCAAAAATGACCATCCCCGTTCGGCGCACCATCGCAATGCGCTTCGGCATGTCATTGTCGCCTACCGAGAGATACAAATTGACTTTTTTTAGACGGTCTAAAGTTGCAGGAAATACGCGCACGGGCTTCTTGTAAGCCTGGTAGTACCAATTAGCGGTGAAGTCTCCTTCGCCGCCGAATCGTTCCAACAGGCGGGACAGATTCTTTTTGGATATTTCTTCATTGCCAACCTTAACCGTCAAATCTCCCCACTCGATTGCGGGCCAAAAGTGTTCCAAGACTGCATAGGTTAGATCCTTTTGCCAATTCTCATCCTTCCGAAAGCCGAGCACGATGATGTCTGTGCCTCGTCGCGCCCTAAGAAATGCCTTCGGTATTTCAGACTTTGAGCGGATCGAAGATCCATTCTTCCCACCTAGAAATCCGACCGGCTGTGCCACTGAACCGGAAGCAAGTTGATGGGAAGCGAGGGTGGCAACGCCCTGAAAAATATGCTGATCGGCACTGTTGTAGGTCGAATACAGTACCGTGCGCAACTGGCTTGCTGCGAAGGGAGCGTTCTTTCCTATTCCGAAAGAACCCCCTTCGTCTCCTGTCTTGGAGGAAGAACCAGAAGAGCGGATTAAGTTATACCAATTTTTTTCTCGTTCTGTATCGCTTCCGAGAACGCCTGTCGTGTTGTAATCTCCAATTTTTAGAGCTGGAATCTTGGCCGAATTTGAAAGTTTCTGTGCTCGAACGAAAAAATCATGCGCCTTCTTGTCATGCTTCCAGTATTTACCACAACTAGCAAAGGTTTCGCTGAGGCTGTCAATGTCCGGGATATCGCTTCTCTGAAGCTCCAATACCTCAAATTCGACATGCACAGGCTCGTGCGACTTGAGTCGCGCGTCTAAGCTGTTTTGAATAAGCTCTCTTGCAAGGTATCGGTCGAAGTTTCCCTTGAACGTTTCTACGCCAGGGTTATGAAAGCCACTGTCTTGGCCTCCATCATTTTTCGCAAACAACCATTTCATGAAAGGTTAATCCCTCGAAGTCTTCTATTCAGGCTACGCGACGCGAACACTCATTTCTCGTTCAAGCTCAACCAAGATGTTTTCTGCCAGTTTCGTGACCAGAGGGACCGTGATTGAGTTCCCAATCTGCTTGTACATCTGCGAGTTTGACAAATGCTCGGGCATTCTTAGCCACTTATCTTTGTAGCCCTGCAACCGGGCGCACTCCCGGGGCGTAAGCTTTCGAATTCCCCACTTATCTCTGATTACCGGCTGATTGTGGCCCCCATCCCCCATATTGGCCATCAGAGTGAAACACATTTTCGACATGTTGCGACGTACGTAGTTCCGTCTCAACTGGTAGATTGCGTTTCTTCCGCCTTCTTCAATGGCTTCTTTGAAAGGGCGGTAATATCGCGATTTAGGAGTGAAATAGAACCATGAAGGTGCCTTACGGTCCAAATCCAGAAATTCGAATACGTCACGCGTCTTACGTTTGGGAAACGGCTTTGGAAAGACAAACGAATTTGAAGGAAAATGATCACGACTCATTGCGACCATGTAGATACGTTCACGGTTCTGTGGAATATCGGTATAGTCCGCGGTATGCAGAATTGCAATATCGGATTCGCCAAACCAATACCCTGCCTTCTGGATCTCTGACTGAATTCTCTTATATGTTCGACCCTTGTCATGCGATTTCAGGTTCTTTACATTCTCCAACAACAATATCTTGGGCTTGGATTTGCCGAATTCTCGGATGATTCGGATGATGTGGAGAAACAAAAGCCCACGCTCGTCTTGAAATCCCAGCTTCTCCCCGGCGACCGAAAAGGGCTGGCAAGGAAATCCAGCTGTAAGAACGTCGACTGGCTCAAGGCGATCGCCTCGGACGGAAAGACCTTCGATACCCTTTTCCACACAAGGGACGTGAGGAAAATTTAACCTGAATGTTTCTGATGCAAAACGGTCGTTTTCGTTACTCCACCTAATGGTTGCTCCAGCCTCCTCGAATGCCCTGCAAAATCCACCAATCGCTGCAAACAAACATCCAACCGTAAATCGTAAACGATTGCGTGCTGTCATCGTCGCTCTATTTCGCTTTACCGTAAATTGTCATCTCGTTCACGTCCCTTCGGGGCAGTCGCATGAAAGTCTTCCATCGAATTAAAATGATCGCCTTCACCTCTGGCGTGAGCCGGATTGTAATACGAATGAGCCTCTCCGGAAAGGCAACTTTTGTTTACTAACCAGTGTTCTATCCAACTACCTCAGCTGCTCTTCTAATGAAGACGTGAATCATAAGGTTGTGGTTTGGCTGATTATATTATTGGGTGGGGAGATTTTGACGAGTTGCGCGAGCGTCTGCCAGTGCCATGGATGCGGAACTCGACGACCAGACCGAATGTACGACTGACTTTTTAGCCAATAATCTTTCAGCGTACTGGACTGCAGATTTGGCAACTCGCTCGCAGTAGCCGAGTTGCTCGATTGTGACCATTCGGGACATGTAGCGCGAGAATGCCTCCGCACTTTTGGGATACTGTTCGCAAACACCGGCGATGGTTTCCGGAGCTCCCTTAACCCCTAGTGCCGGCAGGTCTCCGAGCTGAGGATCGATAGGGCCCAGTTCGCCCAGGCATCGACTTTTGATCAGCGGACGATCGCGACTCCGCGACCGGATTACCCTTGTCTTGGCCCTCGACTGTGCTACCGAAAGTCGGCGCCATCTTGGCAATACTCCTATCTAAGATTCGGGTCCAACAGCGAATGTCTATCGGAGCGAGAACTGTGCTCGCCCCGATAGAGGTGTTTGTTATTCAACTTTTCGATTACTCGCTCTTACGAGACATCGCTTTCGCTTGGGCGAGGAATTCCGACTGTTCGACCGGAGACATCTTCTCCATCATTCCTACCACGTTCGTCACTTGGGTAGAGGCTTCCGATTGGTTAGGTGCCAATGTCCGCTCTTCGGCCTCGTTCAGCGGCAGTCCTAGATGACGCTTGAGGTAGGCCTTGGTTGCAAACCGCGCCTGCCGGTTAGAAACGACCGAGTTAGCGATGATGCACACGTTTTCCCAATCCCTGTTCTTCTTGCTCCAATCAATCGTCGCGAGCCGCACGAGGCGAGGTTTCCAAGTTTGGGGGTCGTCCTTCAACAAGTCAGCACCGACCGCACCGACAGCACGCAGGACAACTGCGTGGGAGGAGATGCTTTCCTGTCGAAGCTCGAGCGCTTTCAAGTCCCCATTCTTAACCTTGTCCCAAGCGGGAATGGATTTGGCTACCTCCGTCCAGAACTCAACCGCAACCCGCACCAGTTCGTCATGCGACGGCTTTCCGTTGGCACGCAGGTTCTTCAGTAGCTCCTCGTTGGCGTCATAAAGAGCAGAGAGGCTGAACAATTTCGGCGAACGCACCGGCAAGGAAACAGCATCCTTGTCGACCATATTCCTGAATACCGAGACCTGTTCGGCCGCGTCGAGCGTGATGAGTGAGAGCACGTCGCGCTTGTCATAAAGAATGTCCAACGATTTCGAAGTCTTAACCACGAACCGATTGAGATCCGAAAACATTTGCTGGACACGCTCCTTATTCTCGTAGGGGAATAGGAGAACGGAGATGGTCTCTTCCCCCAGAGCCGGATTCTCCTTTATCGCGTGCGCGATCGCGGCGCAGCGGTGCTGGCCGTCATTGATTACGAAGTTCGCATCCTCGAACTCCATTTCCAACTCACCTAGGCCGCTGCCGTTCACGGGTTTGAAATGAACTTTGCACTTGTAGGACGCGGTGATGGATGCAAAGAGGTAACCGTCTTCATTGTCGACGATGTATTTTGCGATTGCCGGAACCCGTTTCTTGTTCAAGATCCTCTGCTCTCGTTCATCAGGGGTAAATTCGGCCCAGTCCCGGAACGTGAACATCTTCGGAATCGCGTTTAGCTTCATGAGGCAGGAATAGTAAGTTCGCTGCCCGATCTGACCCTGCATTGCCGGAAACGTCACTTTCATTTTGAACTCCATCGAGCTCTATATCCCGGTGGAGAGCGAAAACCGCTCATTCCAGGCTTGGCGAGCTCATAACAAAATATTATACAGCTCTCTCTATAGATGTCAAGAGCTCTTGACAATATTGATACCAGCTCTTATCGATTTATCAAAATCCGCAGCGATCGGATGGACCGACCGTACAAGCGCATGACTGTATACCGTGCAGAATCGCGCAGGATTTTTCAGAGCTCTCCCGGGAGCCCTTCTTGCGGCAAACACAATTATTTCCTCTCGGCGATCGATGCTGAGTGCTTGCCGCTTACACTGCCATTCGAAAGTGACGGCCGAGTCAAAAACAGGTCGACGGGTTCCCCGCCCTTGCGACGCCGGCTTCTGCTCGCCTCGTCGCAAGATAGGTATGCAGGGTCGTGTATGCCTTTCCGGAAATCTCCCGGCAAAGACTCGCTTCATGAGGCCTTTGGAAAAGGTACATCAGGCTGCACCCTACACATCTTGGCTAGACGCCCCGGGGCTTCAGGAGACTTCGTCATTCATTTTGCGTGTAATTTGAAACCATACAATTCCAAGGGAGCTTTCTCACCGATTTTTGAAATATTGATTGCGAGTTTAGCGCCGTCGACGGTTGTGAGAGCGATGTGCCAATATGATCTTTCGCCCCTCTCTGTCATGTTGAGATTTTTCTTGTTCTCAAGAAGCCAGGAATAAGGCACGGCGTAGGCTTCGTCTCGATCCATACACGACAATATGAAATAGCTTTGGTTGCCTTCGGCTAAGAATCCGTCCCACGTTGGGTGAAAGGCATACCAGTACGGTTGATAGTCGCCGTCGTATTTTTTAGAGACTGCGCAGCAGACGCGGAACTCTTTGTCGGGGCTCCAATAGAGTGTCCTGCTCTTTTTGATCAGCTCCTTCCCTCTTAGCCTCGCAAACGCATCAACCGCCTGTTGTCGCTTGGCATTAAGTAGTTCCGGTTCAGTTCTTACTTGCCGATGGGCGTCTTCCTCGACGGCCATTTGCTGGTCCGTCGCCTGCTGGCTCTCAACATCGGCAGCGGTGGTGAAGATTACGTCTATAATTCTGTCGATTTTTGTGTACTCAAACGGCTGCAACAATTGCCGGATCTGCAACAGAGTGCCGGGATCGTCTGACTTTTCCTTTATTTGGACCAGCTTGATCAAACCTTCAACACTGATCAGACGCATCTCCCATGCATATCGGGAGCCGCGGACCTGAGCCTCCAAGGCGCCAGTGTCCTCCCTTCCAACTACGATCAATATCGATGAATCCCGCGTGAGATGATCACTTGCCACGAGTTTCTCCTTATAAGTGGCCAACTTTTCTAATGGGATCGTCACATAGTCGGTTGTCTTGACCTCAATTATGAGGGGTGGCTCGCCCTTGGCTTTCCAAATGCCGTCAAATCCAATGGATGTGCGCTTACCCTGGTACAAGCCATTCTCGACCTCGAAATCCAATCTTCTTCCCAGTTCGTTGACAATGTCTTGCAGAACTATGCCACTTTTGTCGAATGTAGACTCCAGGCAGTGGCGGGCATATCCGAACAGACGATCGCTGGGGCAAGCGGTAAAGAATTGGCGAAGCTCTTCGG